>Ga0208196_1001162_pt1 | contig 29683 bp, 17 predicted proteins | sample AD_JPNNA7_MetaG_FD_184443 | JGI IMG/M metagenome (GOLD analysis project Ga0208196, IMG submission 184443) | Active sludge microbial communities of municipal wastewater-treating anaerobic digesters from Japan - AD_JPNNA7_MetaG (SPAdes) (version 2) | ecosystem: Engineered > Bioreactor > Anaerobic...
CCTCTGGGCTAACACCTGCGGGGAAGCAGCCCACGGCGCTGGTGCCGCCAATGCCGGTTACATCAACATTGGCTTTATTCGGGTCAAACTCGTTCCCCCAGGGGTAGATGCGCCCATCGGTACCGCGGGCAGCCCGCTCCCACTCCGCCTCGGAGGGCAGCGTGACCCGCCAGCTTCGGTGCAGTTCGGCCGGCAGGTTGGGCAGTTTGGGCAACTGCGTTGTCAGCCAGTCGCAGTAGGCCAGGGCATCGTACCAGGTGACGTTCACCACCGGGTGATTGAGCAAACCACGCAGGCTGGCTGGGTCTCCGGGCTTGTATTTGCTGGCTTCCACAAAGCTCTTGAACTGCGCCACAGTGACCGGGTAGCGGGCAATGTAATACGCACCCAGCTCCACTTCGTGCTGGGGCTGCTCATCATCATAAGCCTGCGGGTCCTTCTTCTTGTCGCTGCCCATAATAAACCGCCCGGCAGGAATGTGAACAAAGCCAAGAAGGGGCTCATCCGGCAGGTAGAAGGCATCCGATCGGAAGCGGGGGTCGCCCAGCAAGCCCAGGTGATTACCAGCCAGGGCGCGCTCACGGGGCGGCAGTTTGCCCTGCTGCACAATGGTCAGCAGACCATCCCGCACCCGGTTGGCTTTCTGACGGTTGCGCTCGCTGACCCGGTCCAGGTTGATGCTCTCGACCAGGGCCTGCCCCGCCAGGTGCGTGCCCCATAATCTGGCATCCTCGCTGCAGTCGGGCGGCAGCGCTTCAGGGCACAGGTTGTCCACTATAGCCCAGAAGCCGGTGGACATGCCCTCGGTAGCCCGAGCCGCCGCCAGCAGGGTGACCTCGCGCCAGCGGTCCACATCGGCACAGGCCAGGGCCGCAATTTCCTCGGGTTCCATGTGGCGGGTGAGATAGCAGGCTGCCAGATACTCCTGGAAGGTGCGGTGCGGGAAGGTGAAGACCCCCACGCCGCGCGGCAGCAGCAGCCCGGCGCGGTTGCTCAGATATTCGATCAGCCGGGCAGGCTTGACATCCGGATTTTGAGTAAGCTGCATCAGCCCTTCCACCAGGCGAGACTGCGAGATATCGGCGGTGCCGGTCAGGTTGGGCTGGGAGCGGTGGGCTTCATAGGCCAGTTCTTCGATCAGCTCCCGCACCCGGTCGCGGTCCACCCGCAGCCACTCGGCCAGGGCGGGCTGCTGCACCACCGGCTGGCCGCGGCCATCCCGCACGGTTTTGGGGCTTTCCCACCAGTCCAGCAGCAAATTGACGGTATCGGCGTACAGGGCTTCACGCTTTTCGGGCAGGTTGCCGCCGCGCCAGGCGTGCAGGCTGGCCATCAGGGTCAGCAGCAGGGGGCGCTCCGCCAGACCCAGTAACCGGTCATTGCGGAAAACTTCCCGCTTGAGCAGTTCAGCCCGGCCGCGGGCATCTTCCAGGTTTTGCTGGCGCACCACGGCAATATGGGCATACCAGCGGTCAATAAAGTGGCGGATCTGCTCTGGAATGAAGGGGGCCAGGGTGGTCACTGAAAAATCGTTGAGCTGCCATTCCTGCTTCTGGTAGGCGTAAATCCGGCTGGTGACCAGCAGGCGGCACTTAGGGAAGCTGCGGGCAAACTGCTCCACCGCCTGTTTGATCTGCACCCGGCGCTGCTCGGCCTCGGGCACCTCATCCAAACCATCCACCAGCAGCAAACCGCCCTGCTCCTGCAGTTCTTTGCGCAGGTGCGGGGTAAATTCTTCCAGGCCAGCGGCTTTGAGTTCGGCGGCGATGAAATCCCACAGGTGGCGGGCGGTGGCCTGCTCACCCACCGGCGGCAGGCCGCGGGCAGCAAAGTCCCGCAGAATCACGCGCACCGGCAGCAGCGCACCGTAATCCCAGGGCTGGGGGGCGGGTTTCTCATCCCGCCGGGCAGCGTCTTCCGACTGCGGCAGCGGGGTGGTGAGCAGCTTAAGATTGGATTCGGGGTTGCCTAGAGCCTCACCCGCCAGGCACAGGGCCACAAAATTGACAAAGGTCGTTTTACCCGATCCGGGGTCGCCCAGCAGCACCAGCCGGTTATGGCGGTTGAGCTGCTCCAGGGCCGAGAGCTTGCGGGCTTCCCGGTCAGGGCGCTCCGGGCGAGCCTGCTGCTCACGCAGTTCATGCTCCTCGGGGGTCTGGGTCAGCAGCCCGGTATAGACTGCCGCCAGGTTGAGGTTGGACTTGCTTTCGCTGGCAGCTTTGGGGTCAATGCCAGCCAGTTGGAGGGTGCGGGCGGTTTCGTAGACCTGGGAGAGATAGGCCTGGCGCAGGGATTGCGGATCAGTACTGACCCCGGAGACAGCGTAATTGATCTGCTCAGCTATATAAGTGTCAGCTTGAATGTTGGTCTGGTTGCCCACAATATTGATCTGGCTATTACTGATATTGGAGAGATTGCCAACTGAGATGGTGATGCCGCTGCCAACTTTTTTGAGTTCAGATTGAAGAGTTTCAATAAACCACTGCTTATCGGCATCTGACAGCGCCTGCTGGGCCGAGGATACAACGTCCAACTCTTTCAGTAAAACATCCACTGCCTGACGAAACTCGGCGTCTTTCTGGGCAGATCCAAGAACCTCCTGGGCGATCTCGGCATCTGTTTTATCTTTCCATTTCTGGATCAGATTGGAGATCAGATTGCCACCCACACTGCCCAGCAATTCAGATAATGCCATCATCACTGGAAATACTTCACCGCCCTGGTATGCTCCAATAGCAGGTAACAAAGCACCTGCCGCCAACAGGCCATAGAGCGTATCTGCACCAGCCTGCTTAATCAGCGGCGCGTGAGATTTGAAGTAGTCTGCAATTTGGGTTTTCCAGCTTTCAAGGTTGAACCCCATGGGTGCCTCCAGGTGAACGTCTGCCAGTTGAATTTATTATACATCAGGGAGGGCAAAGTCCAGTTAAAACAGTGATCGTTCCAAAGCTGGTAAGAAGGCAGATATAATGGATGTGGGGTAGTAGAAGCTACCCCACATCCAACGAACAGAGGCACACCGACATGCGCCTGAAGCTAATTTTACCAAAAGTTGAACCCAACGAAATCGAATTACCAAAGGATTGTCCGCGGGAAGGGTGCCGGGGAGTACAATTTATCCCGCGACAAGAAGTGAGCAAGAAGATCGTGGATGCGCAGCACCATGAGGTCAGAGCCTGGCGGTATGAATGCGTGGAATGCGGGTACGTATTCCGGGTCTATCCGAAGGGGGTGAACCAAAAGCAAATCTCGAAGCGGGTGAATGGGATGGCGGTGATGATGTACCTATTGGGATTGAGCTATGGAGCGGTGGAAATCGTCTTGAGCAGCCTTGGGCTGGGGATCGGGAAAACGAGTGTGTATCGGGCGGTGCAGGCGGCCATTGTGCGCGTGCCGGGGTTGAGGCAGGAAAAGCTGCTGAGTGGGCAGCAGGCGATGGCGATCGGGGCGGATGTGACCAGTGTGCGCTGCAATGGGAAATGGGTAACGATCGGCATTGTGGTCAATGCAATCACCGGGATGGTGTTGAGTATTGATCAATTATCGGGAGAAGATGTCGAACACTTAAAAGCCTGGCTCGAACCGATCATGGAAGCGGTGGGAGCCGACATTATGGTGACGGATGATGCCGATGCCTTGAAGCATGTGTGTGATGAAACCGGACGTTCACACCAGGTGTGTAAGAGCCATGTCGGGCGAAACACGGACGCACTCATCGCCGAACTCTCGGCCATGATTAGTTCGGGACAGGACCAATCGCTGGATCGAATTGGCATAACCCCACAACAGGCCCTGGCCGATTTGGACGCGCTCAAGGAGATGATCCATTCCAGACGACCAGACGATCAACCGATCCTGGAAGGAATCTATCTCCGCTACGCCAATGCCCGCAAACCCGGCAAGGGCAAAAAGCACGATCTTGCCTACCGGATGCGCAATCTGTTTATGGATCGCTGGAACCTTTGGCCGCGCCTGACTTTCTATCGGACTTGGAAGGATCATAATGGAAATGAAATCTTAGACGGCACCAACAATCACTGTGAACGCGCCATTGGATGGTGGATCAAGGAGCGTTATCGCTCGATGCGGGGCTACAATCGGGAAGGCTCCGCTCTTGGCGTGAGCCGCTTGGTTGCCTTTGCCGGGAACAACCTTGCCCGAGGTTTACGCCTGGCTGATTTGGTGGCATAACCCCGGGGATTTCCCCCCAGACGGATCTAAACGCCTACCATTTCCCATCTCGTTTACCAATTCTGGAACGGTCACTTAAAACACCAGTCCGACGGGGTGAGGGGGGCACCCAAGCGGACTGACTGACAATATTATACGTCTGATGTGAATTCAAAAAACGGTTGACAAAAAGAGGGAATGTCCTCAAGATAGAGGTAGGAAGCAACTATCGAAGGAGGAACATTCCCATGACAAGTATAACCATTTCTGACCTTTTGACAACCATGTTTGTGCTGGTAGATGACTGGTATCAGAGCTACGGGCCAAAAACGCCGAAAGGCAAACCCGGTGTCAAACCGGTATTCCAAGACAGTGAAGTGATGACGCTGATGTTGGCACACGATTACATTCCCTATCCAAGTGAGACACAGTATCTTGGATTTATCCGGGCCAATTATTTGGCGATGTTTCCAAAGCTGCTTGATCAAAGCCAGTACAATCGCCGGTCACGGGCGCTGCGACAATGGGTTGAAGCGTTCTGGCGTTATTTGCTTGTGGTCAAAGGGTGGCAATTGCAGTCACAATTCTTATTGGATACCAAACCAGTACCGGTCATGGGCTACAAACGCCATAAAAGGCACAGTGATTTTGCGGGTAGCGCAGGTTATGGGCGTTGTGCGGCTCGCAAACTCAAGTATTTTGGCTACAAGTTGGTTGCCGTGGCCACCTTGTCAGGCATTCCCATTGTCTATGACCTGGTGCCTGCAAACACAGATGAACGCACAGCGGCCGAAACCGTTCTGGATGACTTCTCGTTCTGCGATTTCTTCGGCGATAAAGGTTTCTTGGGCTTGGCCTGGCAAACTAAAGTCTTTGACCAGACCAATAACCTGGTCTGGACACCCCGCCGCTCCAATCAGCACTACCAGAATGACAGGCGTTTAGATCGTTGGCTCACCAGCGCTCGTGAACGCATTGAAGGTGTTTTCCATGAAATTCAAAATACCGGACGCAACATTGAACGCTTACTGGCCAAGACGGTGGAGGGATTATGTACCAGAATCGCTGCAAAAATGACCAGTCATCTGTTGCGTCATCTATTGCTTGTCGATTTTGGCATTAATGTCCAAACCTTTGAGATCCTTCCGGCCTCTTTGTTATAATTCACATCAGACGTCTATTATAAGATTACTGTGTATTTCCATTCCCCAAGCTGCCCCCACAAAACGATAAACGCAAATCCTGACTCAGCGGAGCCATGCCATGACAAACAATGTCAACACCCAAAACGAAATGTTCCTTTTCCAGGTAGAAGAACAGGTAAAGCAGCTTCAAAGCGCTCTGCCAGCCAGAGAATTGGAACTCGCCACCCTCGAAGCGGAGATGTTAACCTTTGAGAGCCGCTACAATGATTTGGTTGGTTATGAAAAGAACGGGTACTACGGCTTGACTTTGAAACTTGCCGAACTGCTTGAATCGGTGACTGAGCCGGATAGCAAAAATGACGACACGATACAGATGGTTAGGAAGCGTGAGGAAAAATCACGTGAGTCCTATCTTCAGTGCCCTCATATAAGCGATCGCAAGCAGTTCAATCCGGATAACGCGGCAAAATTCCTGTTCATTGACGTTACCCAACAAATATACAACGGCCTATTTGACGAAGAAGAATTCACCAGCAGAAAACAATCCTTGCCGTTGCTCTACCAGGCATACGCTGAAGGGGACCTGGATACCATCCGAGGTCTATTGTCAAACTTGAGCCAACCGCCCAGCCATCCTGCCCAGGGAAGTGCTTCCCTTGATCGGGTAAAGCTCCTGCGCAAGTTAGCACAGCTTGAAGAGCGGGCCAGCTATCTCAGTAAACGCCTGCAAGAATTAAAAGAGACAGAGCTCTATCAACTCATGAAAAAAGCCGAGGAGGCCAGTCAAACCGGGCACGACCTGATTCAAGAACAAGCGGACGAGTATGCCAATCTCAGCCTGCACCTGTTTAGGAACCTCAGCATCTTACTGTACATGAATTCTCCCAAGCAAAGAATCCGAAACATTCCTAAAAAAGATGAACTTGTCCACATGTATCATCATTTATGGACAACCGCCGTCGGGCAAGAGGGATACAACAAAAGCGATTGGACCAGGTTTGGCGATATCCTGAGCGAATTAGGGCTAATCTAACATCATCGTCTTGCGCAAAATGCGCTAATTGGTGTCACACAATAACTAATGTGCGACATTTGATTTATCTCCCCACAAACACCAATCCACCGGGGGTGTTGACTGGCGACAGAATTACATACCTCCAGGCCTGGTTCAGGGTTTTGGTCTTATGAAGGGCCACATCAATTTCAGTCAGAATTGCCGTTACCGGATTAGGTCTCTTGCGGCATGTCGGTGAGAGCAGCCGGCCACTGCCCCTACGCGCTCCCAAAAATCTCAAATCTAAAATTCCAAACTCCAAATTATTCCAGTTTCTGCCGGATTTCCGCCACTGCTGCCGCCAACTCCTCAGCGCGGGGGTGGCCGATGGAACTGTAAAAGTCCACCGCCACCTGCATCAATTCAACCGCACGAGGTAACTCGCCCTGCTGCTCCAGCAGTCGCCCCAGGTTCCAGGAATCAATCGCCTCGTTATGCCGGTAACCAATGGTCTGCGCCCGCGCCTGCTCATAATAGTCAATCGCCCGGAGCGGCTCGCCGAGGGCGGCCCAGGCATTCCCCAGGTTGCCGAGGCGATTTCCCTCAGATCCGCGCTTTTCCAACTTCCGGGCGGCGGTCAGGGCGGCTTCCAGCCAGGCGATCTGCACCCGCGGGTGCAGGCGCAGGGGTAGCACATAGGCTCCAGCATCGGGGTAATCATTGCAAAGCCTGGCGGCGGCCGGGTCGGCGGGGTGGGCGGCGGCCCAGGCCTGCCCGGCTTCAATATGGGTGCGCTCGCGGTCAAACCGCGCCAGCCCGGCGAGGATGTTCTCGCTGCCTTTCAGGTACAGGTGATTGGCTTCTGTCAGCACTTTCATGTAATACGCCGCGTGGCGGTAGGCCAGAGCATCCAGTTCAGTGGGGGCGCAGAGAGAGCAGGTGAAGTCGCTGGCCAGGTCGTGCAGCCGCCAGCGGCCGCCGGTCATCGCGTCCACCAGCCCGGCCGCGTGCAGCTCTGCCAGCGTCTCGCCGGGGTCAGCAGCATCCTCCCACACCGCCGCGGCGGCGGGGGCGTCAAAATCGGCGGGGAAGATGCCCAGGGCGCACCAGCGGGTTTGCAGTTCAGTGGTCAACTGGTCATAGCTGGCCTGGAAGGCCGCGGCCACGGTGGTCTCGCGCTCGGGGTCGGCCAGCGCCAGGCGGAGGACGGCGTCGGTCAGCAGTTTGTCTACCCCGGCAGGCGTCAGGTCGGGGCGGCGGCGCAGCAGCGCCCCGGCAGCGCGTAAGGCCATCGGCAGGCAGCCGCAGCGGGTGGCCAGGGCGGTCACCTCGCCGGTCTGGCCCCAGACCGCGCAGATCAGCCTGACGGCATCGTCCAGCGGCAGCGCCGAGACGTCGCGGGTGTGGTAGCCCGCCAGGTCAAAGCGCCGGCGACTGGTCACAATCGCCAGCGCCGGGCGGGGCGGCAGCAGGGCGCGCACCTGCGCCGCATCGCGGGCGTCATCCAGAAAGACCAGAATATGTTTATCCGCCAGCAGGGTGCGGTAAATGTTAGCAAGCTGCTCCACGTCTTCAGGCAGGCGGGCCATGGGCGCAAAGGCGCGGATCAACTGCTCCAGCGCCGCGGCGGGCGCCACAGGGTTGTTGGATGCCCCGCGCAAATGGATGTAAAGCTGCCCGTCGGGGTACTGGGTCTTCAGGCGGTTAGCCAGCACCAGCCCGAGGGCCGTCTTGCCGATGCCCCCCAATCCGTGAATGAGTATATTCTTGCTTTGAGTTACCTTGCATAGCTCGTCCAGCTCAGCCGCCCGGCCCACAAAGTCCGCCGGCGGGTCGGGGAGTTGGTAGAAGGCCGCAACCCCTGGATCAGGCAGGTGAACCTCGACATTGCCCGAGCCAATGTTGATAATGCCGTTATTTCCTGTAATGTTGCCGACATTAATATCGCCCATGGCATTAATTATACAAGTGTCAGGTCATTACACGTCAGCTTTTTAAGCTCAAAATTGGTCGAGCTTTAACCGGGTCAAATTTGTGAGAAAACCTCGTCCACCTTCTGCGTCGTGAATCGCCATTCTGCGGGGATGCGGTCAAAAGTCCCGGCTGCAAAAGCGCGATTTGACCAGGCCTTTTCTTCGTAGAGGATCGTTTCTCCCCGCCCAGCAGCGCTTTCCTTCAGCCTTTTCGCAATCTCTTGAGGCCAGGCCAAATACACTCTGGGCAGGTCTGAAAGATTGACACCCTTGAATTGAACAAAGCAAAAGAGAATCCCTTTGTCATGCCTGGTAAGCCATCGGTTCACAGCATCGTAATAGTCCGCATCTCTCAGGTACGATTGTGTCAACCCCCAGCTGCCATCCTGGCTGCCTTTGACAGAGACTTTGATGGATTTTGTGCCTCTTGCAACGACCAGATCATATTCTGGTAGGTTCGCGCCATATTGAACCAGCACATCACAATCGCAGCGGGCGAAGAGCGCGGCCGCAAACGCCTCAGCAGAAATCCCGACGTGGTAAGGGCTAATTTTTTGCATACTTTAAGTCTGATGTGAATTCAAAAAACGACTGATAAAAAGAGATGGTGTCCTCAAGACAGAGGAACCAATCAACAATCCAGAGAGAAACATTCCCATGACAAGTATAACCATTTCCAAGTGTCACCTCCTGGTTTGCCATTTCTTGACCCAGTCTGGGTCCATGCGAGCCAGACGCGCTTTTTTTAAGTTCTCCTGCATGATCCACAGGATATCTTTGCCCGTCGTTCCCAGCCACTTTTCCATGAAAGCCTTCCCCTCTTCGGGCAGAGCAACGACCGCAACGCTCCAGCAATACCCCAATCCTTTCCGCAATACCAGGATATCTTCTCTTGGGTGAACACTTGGTGCATGGAATGTCGCTGTAATATTGTCCAGAATCTGTAGAACTTTTCTGGCGTGTTTGGCTTCGCCAAGTAATCTCGGCTCACAGAGTGTAGCTGCCGCTGCACGCTGCTCAAGTGGGGTTCCTTGGCTCCACGCTTGCATTTCTAACAGTAGATGGTCCATGTCCTTATCGCCAAATTGTTGAAGCGCCATCGCAACCGCCTCGCGCACCCGCCAGCGTGAATCAGAGGCAAGAGTATGCAATTGGACGAGCTGACAAGTATCACCTTCGGCTAGCAAACGCCCAAGGCCAAGGGCACCACAGAATGCCAGAAATTCGTATGGGGAATTTACAGGAGCCAGCTGAGGAGTATAGGCCAGGTAACGCTGGAAGAGGGAGAGCTCACCTAGATTGGCGACAACCTGGGCTAGCTCGATATTTCCGCGTGGCCCGGGTAAGCCGGATTCCTTTAGGAGATAAGCATCCCAATCATGAAGTGCAAGCAATTGGGCTCGATAATCATCTGCTTTCGACATGTGATGTTCCTAAAAAAATAAAATATCTACCGATTTTGCCGGATTTGCTCGACCCTTGCCGTCGCCTTCTCCGCATCCGGGTGGCCGATGGCGCGCAAAAAATCGACCCGCACCTGCATCAATTCAACCGCGCGGGGCAGCTCGCCCTGCTGCTCCAGCAGCAGCCCCAGGTTCCAGCAGGCATTGGCCTCGCCCTGCCGGTCGCCGATCTCGCGGGCAATGGTCAGGCATTGCTCGTAATAGTCAATCGCCCGGCGCGGCTCGCCGAGGTCGGCCCAGGCAATCCCCAGGTTGCCGAGGGCGTTGCCCTCGCCGCGGCGGTCGCCGATCTCACGGGCAATCACCAGGCGCTGCTCATAATAGTCAATCGCCCGGCGCGGCTCGCCGAGGGCGGCCCAGGCCAGACCCAGGTTGCCGAGGTGGAAACCTTCATACTTGCGGTTGCCCAGCGCCCGGGCGGCGGTCAGGGCAGCTTCCCGCCAGGTGATCTGTGCCCGCGGGTGCAGGCGCAGGTCAATGATATAGGTACCGGCATCGGGGTACAGGTTGCAGAGCCTGGCGGCGGCAGGGTCGGCGGGGTGGGCGGCGGCCCAGGCCTGCCCGGCTTCAATATGGGTGCGCTCGCGGTCAAACTGCGCCAGCCCGGCGAGGATGTTCTCGTTACCTTTCAGATACAGGCGATTGGCTTCTGTCAGTACATTCATATAGTACGCCGCGTGGCGGTAGGCCAGGGCGTCCATTTCGGCGGGGGCGCAGAGGGCGCGGGTGAAGTCACGCGCCAGGTCGTGCAGCCGCCAGCGGCCGCCGGTCACGGCGTCCACCAGCCCGGCGGCGTGCAGCTCGGCCAGGGTCTCGCCGGGGTCGGCGGCGGGTTGGGCCTCTGTTGGGGTTTGCAGGCCCGCCCAGGCCGCCAGCGCGCTGAAGTTCAGGCCGTTCACCACCATCGGCGGGCGGGTATCCAGCTCCCACACCGCCGCGGCGGCGGGGGCGTCAAAGTCGGCGGGGAAGACGCCCAGGGCGCGCCAGCGGGCCTGCAGTTCGGGGGTGAGCTGGTCATAACTGGCCTGGAAGGCCGCGGCCACGGTGGTCTCGCGCTCGGGGTCGGCCAGCGCCAGGCGGCGGGCGGCATCGGTCAGCAGTTTGTCCACGTCGGCGGGCGTCAGGTCGGGGCGGCGGCGCAGCAGCGCTCCGGCGGCGCGTAAGGCCATCGGCAGGCAGCCGCAGCGCTGCGCCAGGGCGGTCACGTCCGCAGTTTGGCCCCAGACCGCGCAGATCAGCTTCACGGCATCCTCCAGCGGCAGCGCCGAGACGTCGCGGGTGTGGTAGCCGGCCAGGTCAAAGCGCCGGCGGCTGGTCACAATCGCCAGTGCCGGGCGGGGCGGCAGCAGGGCGCGCACCTGGGCCGCATCGCGGGCGTCATCCAGAAAGACCAGAATCTTCTTATCTACCAGCAGGGTGCGGTAAATGGCCGCAAGCTGCTCCACGTCTTCGGGCAGGCGGGCCACCGGCGCAAAGGCGCGAATCAACTGCTCCAGCGCCGCGGCGGGCGTCAGGGGCTTGTCCGAGGCCCCGCGCAAATGGATGTAAAGCTGCCCGTCGGGGTAGTGAGCCTTCAACTGGCTGGCCAGCACCAGCCCGAGGGCGGTCTTGCCGACCCCGCCCAGGCCGGTCAGCCCGCAGATCAATGCGCCCTGGGTCTGCACCGCGGCGCAAAGCTCGTCCAGCTCGGCGGCCCGGCCCACAAAGTCCGCCGGCGGGTCAGGGAGCTGGTGCAGGGCGGGAATGCCGGGGTCGGGCGGGGGAGGGTTGATAATATATGTGATTTTATCCCCACCTACGAAATCGCCGTTATGAACCGTTACATTGCCGTAAATCACAGCGCCGCCATCGGTTTGTATTTCAATTTTGATTGAGCTTTGAATCTGGCTCAATTCAGTTCGTAAGGTTTCCAGGAACCACTGCCGATCAGCCCGGTTCAACTCCCGTGTGGCTGTCGGGATCACCTCCAGCTTGAGCAGCAGCTCATCCATTGCCTGGCGCAGTTCGGCATTGGCTTGAGTGGCGCCAAGGATCTCACGGGCAACTGCCTCGTCGGTTTTATCTTTCCAGCCTTGCACCATGTTCACGATCAAGCCGGCACCAATATTGCCCAACATTGGAACCAGAGCTGCAGAAAGATCGCCGCCTGTCAGGATGATTGGCAGCAAGGCATTGGCCCCCAGCAATCCATAGATCAGATCAGCGCCGGCCTGTTTGAATAGCGGCGCACGCGGCTTAAGGTACTCGGAGACTTTGGCTTTCCAGCTGGCAAGATCTAACCCCATGGTTTCCTCCATGACTTAACTGCTGACTGAAATTATTATACATCAGGATGCGTCAAGTCATTACACGTCAGCTTTTTCAGCCTTAAAACCTGCTTTTTAAGCCACAATTTGTGCGAAAACGCCCGTTTGGCGTCATACAATAGGCATTGTATGACGGGCAGCTTGGAGGCAGATTTTCTTTCCTGGCCCGCGCATAACCGATGACAATCCAGGGGCAGGAAGCCCGCCCCCACATCCCCACCCCGGAGAATACCAGAATCTTAGGAGTCAGAAATTCAGGATCTCAAAGCGGCGAGCCCCTTCAGGGTGCTGCGCAAAGGGAGACGCGGAAGCCCCCGTAGTTGTTCCAGTCATCGGGAGAGCTCCTGAAACGGAAGGCACAACGGGCGAGCCCAGAAGCACTGCCCCACGAGCCGCCGCGCAGCACGCGGTAAATATCTTGACCCGCCTTAAGATTTTCACGTTCCTTCAAGCGATCTGAATAAGGGTAAGGAAATTCAAGTTTTCCATCCTTACCCCACAGGCTACGAGTCCATTCCCAAACATTGCCACTGGCATCCAGCAGCCCAGCCGGGCTGGCGCCCAACGGGAAACACCCCACGGCACTGGTGCCGCCAATGCCGGTTACATCAACATTGGCTTTATTCGGGTCAAACTCGTTCCCCCAGGGGTAGATGCGCCCATCGGTACCGCGAGCAGCACGCTCCCACTCCGCCTCGGAGGGCAGCGTGACCCGCCAGCTTCGGTGCAGTTCAGGCGGCAGGTTGGGCAGTTTGGGCAACTGCGCCGTCAACCAGTCGCAGTACGCCAGGGCATCGTACCAGGTGACCCACATTACCGGGTGATTAGGCAAACCACGCAGGCTGTCTGGGTCACGCGGTTTATGCTTGCTGGTTTCAATAAAAGCCTTGAACTGCGCCACGGTCACCGGATAGCGGGCAATGTAATACGCGCCCAACTCCACTTCGTGCTGGGGCTGTTCATCATCATCGGTCTGCGGGTCCTTCTCTTTGTCACTGCCCATAGTAAAACGCCCGGCAGGAATGTGGATAAAGCCGCACAGGAGTTCGTCCGGCAGGTAGAAGGCATCGGACCGGAAGCGGGGGTCGCCCAGGCGAGCGAGGGTGGCCCCGGCACGGGCACGGACGATGGCTGGGGCTTGGATTTCTTGGTCCTGCAGGGCAGTCACCAGTTTTTCGGCCTGAGCTTGCTGGTCTGCTGCCTCAGGGGTCTCAATTTCCAACAAAGCCGCACCCGCCAATTCCAACCCGGCCAGGCGGATTTCCCCGCTTTTTGTACGGTTGGATAACCAGCCCAGATATTTTTCGGCGAATTCGCGGTAATCCAGCCGGGCAAAGCCATAGGCCAGCAATAAGGTTTCTCGCCACCAGGAATCAGGCAGATGATTTTCCAATTTCAAAAGCGCTGATTCGCGCTGCTTGGCGATCCGGCGCGCAGCCAGGAACTCCTGGAAACTGAGATGCAGAAATTGAAACAACTCCGCCCGCTCTTCCAGCAACCCACCCCGGCTGCGTACGGCCCGGATGAACTGATTTAGCTGATCAGGTTTGAGAGTGCGTCCCAGAATTGCACGCAGCTGCTCTTCTGAAATGGCAGCCCCGGCGCTGCCCCCAGACTGCATCTCGTAGGCCAGGAGGGAAAGCCAGTCGCGTTGATCTGTCCACGGGCCACCCCAATCCACTACTTCCTTGCGGGCATCATCGGTGGGAGTGTACTGAGCCTGCAAAATGACCTCCACTGCCGCCTCATACAGTTTGGCACGCTCCCGCGGCAGCTCGGTTTTACCAAATTTGACACTAACCACCATCGTTACCATGAGGGGGGTGCTGACCAGCGGTGGCAAATCCTTGTCTGAACTGCGGGCGTTAATCTCGCCAATGGCGGTCATGATCTCACCGGCACTTTGGGACACATTTTCCGGGTAGAGCTGCTGGCACCAGTTGGTCACCAGCGCAGAGATGGTTTCATCTTCCAGCCGCTTGACATCCAGGCGCAGGAAATTGTCTCCAAAGACGGCATCCTGCTGATAGCCGGCTTCGCGCGCAGTCACCAGGTAAGAATTCTTGGGGTAGCCATCCACCAGATTCTCCACCTGCTGGCGGACAATGGCGCGCTGCTCACGATTGACGACCTCATCCAAACCATCCAGCATTACCAGACAGCCGCCGCCCAGCAGCAGCCGCTCAAAGAAATCCTCTGACAGGTGCATTCCGCTGATTTTCTTCAAGTAAGCCTGGACAAATCCATACAGGGTGCCGCTGTGAGGATCACGCAGCGCCTCTTCCCGGGACTCCTGGCAGCGTTTCAGGTAAGGGGCATAATCACGCAGGGGGATGATCAGAGGCAGGAGAAATTTACGCCCCTCCGGCAGTTCAAATGGAGGCGGGGTGCCGTTCACGGCCGTCGCTGCCAGATGCGCCGCCAGCCAGGACAGCAGGGTGCTCTTGCCGCAGCCCGGACCGCCAATGACGGCCAAGCGGTTTTTACTGGTCAGCAGGGCTTGCAAATCAATATCCTGGCCTTCGTGCTGCCGCTCCTCAACCAGCCGGAGATAGGCTTTGTTCCGTTCCAGCCCATTGGTGGATTGTCCAACGAGTTCTTCCACCTCATCTCGCCGGGGTGGGGTGAAACGGCAGAGCGAGAGAGGCACAAACACGTCGGACAGGCTGCGCACCGGGCGGTCTCCGGTGACCTGCAGGCTTTCCAGCCCCCACAGGCGGGCTTTGTTGTTGGTGTTGCCCACCCACACCAGGTAGTTATTCAGTATTTTTTGAAAGTCTTCTTCTGAAAGCCGGCCCCGTCCAGCCGCAGAGAGATAGATGTTCCACTGGTCACGAGCAATGAAGGTGCCAGCGGTGACGTTGCCTTGAATAACAGAACCACCATCTGTAAAAATTATAGTACTGCCCACTTTTTTGACGGCATCTTCAAGTACAGATTTGAAACCCGGCCGGTCTGGCTCTTCAAGAACCTGGACTGCTGCATCAGCTGCTCTCAACTCCGTCAAAATGGCATCCAGCTTCTCCCGCAGTTCGGGCTCTTGCTGCGCAAGAGCCTGCACCTCGCGGGCAACCTGGGCATCCACAGTGTCCTTGCCGCGCTGGAGCAGGTTGGAGATGAGGTTGACACCCACGCCGCCTAACATTGTTGAAATGGCAGCCCCAACAGCCCAGTCACCCTGCTGGGCGGCGGTGGCTATTGGAAGCAAGGCCCCCAACGCCAATGCCCCGTAGAGCGCATCCGCGCCGGCTTGTTTGAGCAGCGGTTTGTGACTTTGGTAAAAGGCGGAAACATCATCTTTGATACTGTTCAGGGAAAATGTCATTTTGACCCTCCAGGGACAGGCGAACCATTGGTTTTATTATACATCAGTCGTTAAGGATGGCTTTTATCAGCGCTGCGGGATTACAGAATGTCCATTCCCCCTTCAGGCCACTCTGCAGTATCGACAATCTTATGCCTGTTCCCCCAATGATCCAGTACCTGGAGGTAACTTGTTTGACGGAAACTGGATTAATATTGTGTACAAAAACCGAAGGTCCAAGTCATTTTGGCGGGTATAATTAGCCTATCCACCCACAAAAAGGGGAAAGCCCATGAAAACCACTATCCGAATCCTGTCCCTCATGTTGATCATCACCTTCCTGACGGCCTGCACGCCCGCGCCCACAGCTGCGCCTACGGCAACCGCAACATTGCAACCTACGGCGACAACTACGCTCACGCCTTCCCCTGTGCCGCCGACGCCAACGCCCACCAGCGCGCCGGCTGAGTGCTGGCAAAATTCATCGACCTGGGCGCTGGTTGATGTTTTTGAAGGCGATAACTATAAGGCGCTTGAGCCCGCCTGCGCCTACGAGGGCTTGGAGAAAACCGTGGCTTGGCTGATCATATACCATAATATGGGATATACCAGCGAAGAGGCCGCTGAGATTGTAGGCATTGAGCCACCGCAGAACTTATTTATCGACTACGCTGTGGTGCCGACAAACATCAAATCACCTAAATCTGTTGACCTGAATTATTGGCCCGTCGTTCCGGATTTCAGAAACTGGCTGGTAGATACCACTGGAAATGCATGGGCTAACGATTATTATGTGCTTGAAGGGTGCTTCAAAGACATGGAGAACTTTGACGCGCAGGGGAACAAGCAAATTATCGAGTACGCCTGTGGCGTAACGTATTACGGAAACAATTCCGGAAGCAGCAGGTTCATTCAATATCAAGATATGCAGGCACGACTGCAAATAACAGGCGATGGTTATTTTCGTGCGACCAAGTGCTATATTGGTTACCGCGGCAATGGCGTCTGGGATTACCTGGGGTGTAGATCGGAAGAGCCCCTGGTAGTCAAGGACCATCCAGGTATTGAAACCGCCCAAGAATCGCAAGAACTGTTGTATGGGCTGCCACTGTGGAATGTCAGCTGGGTCAATACAACTTTTGGAGTAAGTATTTATACGCTTCCACCCTCGTGGAGCAGCGTCACAGATGAGCAGTTATCAATCATTAATAGCCAAATCAGCATGTTTTGGAACGAATCGATACCTACCCCAAAACCTTGATTAACGATATAACTAGCAACCCATGAGAGCTGATATACAAAACAAAGATAATGAGTTCCTCCCCCACGCCCTGAGATTGTTTGTCTTCGCCAGAGACCTATGACGCGTATTCCAAAAAGAAATTAATGCCAATTGTAGGAGCTAATCATCCTGCATATTGCGTTCCGGCTGCGTCGTTTCCATATGATTAGCCTGTATCACACCGTACGCGGAAGGGGCAACCTGGCGGCGGCGGTGCAGAAGCTGGATGATTGAACTGGCAAAAGATTAACGTGCAAACCCGTTTCTATTCAGAGGTGGTCTTCTGCTATAATCTCCCTACCTGTAATGTTGCCGCAACACTCTCTATTAATGTGTAGCCGTAAAGTTTCCAGAAAGTAGAGCTATGCCTCAAAAGACAAAAACATCCTCATATGGTGTATCCAAGCGAGAAGGTCACGATTCTTCCGAATTTTACAGTCGGAACATGTACCAATCCTTGAATACCGCCAGTGAGGCACCGGTAACTGAAGAAAATCCTTTACCCCTCTCTGATTGGGCTGACCGGGTCTACTGTTTGTCTTCTGAAGAAATGCCCATCCCCAGCAATTCGGTTGCCCTGGCTTTTACCTCACCCCCATACAATGTGGGGAAGGACTATGATGACAACATGAGCCTGCAATCATACCTGGATTTAATTGCAAACGTAGGCAAAGAGGTATATCGGGTCTTACGACCAGGGGGAAGATATGTCATCAATATTGCAAATTTAGGGCGCAAACCATACATCCCGCTGCACTCTTTTTTCTACCAAATCCATATGGATATTGGTTGGCTGCCAATGGGTGAAATTATCTGGCAAAAAGGAAAAGGCGCAAGCGGGAACTGCGCCTGGGGAAGTTGGAAAAGCGCCAAAGCACCTCGACTGCGCGATTTGCACGAATACCTCCTGGTCTTTGCAAAAGGAGAATTTTCGAGGCCAGATAAAGGCGAATCGGATATTTCGAGCGAGGAATTCATGGAATCCACGCTCTCCATTTGGCAGGTGCCGCCTGAGTCGGCCAAAAAAGTAGGGCATCCGGCACCTTTCCCGGTTGAGCTTGCATCCCGAGTCATCAAACTATACTCGTATGTCAATGATGTGGTCTTGGATCCGTTTGTTGGATCTGGAACAACCTGTATCGCCGCCAAAGCCCTACAAAGGCATTATATCGGATTTGATATTTCAACAGAATATTGTGCGCTGGCCGAAAAAAGATTGTCGCTTATTGGGGAGTAGAAGATCATGCCAACTGCAAAAACTGAATGCACGGAACTCTCTGTAGGTTTTGGGCTCCTGGGAGTTGATCCTAAAACAATTTCAGCAGAACAGGCAGCAACGCTTTTCTCAAACTCACTATCAGCCACTAAACTTTCAAATTACCTGGTTGAATACGAAAACCAACCGCGCTTATATGCTCAATTTATAGATATCGGCCGGCGATTGAGAAGCGACTATCCCCTGTTTAGGAATCTTTCAGCCCTTACCTGGACAGGACCCCAACAACAGGCAGCAACGACCTCTGCATCCAGAGATTTATTAGCCGCGAATGTTCCGATCAGCGTCAAGAATGAAAGCAATGTTGTACTGAACCCCTCTCCGTACAATATCTTCATTACCATACCAAGCGGTTCCATGCCTGCCAGCCATGCCGAGAACTGGTATGCCAAAACCGATCCCCAGGGCATACAAGAACTCTACGCTTTTGTCCAGAATCGCAGTCATCTGGCATTGCCACCAACAGTTGATGAATTCGAAAGAACCATTGCTCGGGATGATCGTGATGCGCTGCAAGATTTTATCAAGACCCTCAAAGGGGAAGCCAAAACCGAATTTACCCGACGATATCGGCAAATGTGCCTGAATGTATCCTCAGCTTCTGCCAAACTATTCAATTCGAATTTTGAGGCCGCGCTTGCAAGCAATATTCGCAGCTCGGTGCTCGAAAATATTATCAAACAGTTTTATCGGGTCAATGCCGTTCCCTATATTCTGGTCGGACTGGATAAACATCACCCCTTCGCATTGCGGATACCAGATATCACAGAATGGAAACAGAAATGGAAAATTGCAGCCCTCACAGCCTCACCGGATCTCACCAGAGGGCAAAGTGTTGTCGACATTTGCATGACCATCGAAGAAAGGCCCTCAAAAAACCGTCAGCTCATGCGTTTCCATGTTGAGATCCGCTGGTCACATGGTAAATTCTGTGGAAACCCCGAGGGAAAATTGTATAAAAAGTTTCCTTGGTCCACGGTTCCATTCTTTGAGAACCTGTTTTCATAGGGCATAGATCTAATCATCGTTTTGACAGCATCCATCGCTTGGCGCAGTTCGGCATTGGCCTGAGTGGCGCCAAGGATTTCACGGGCAACTACCTCATCGGTTTTGTCTTTCCAGCCTTGTACCATGTTTATGATCAAGCCGGTGCCAGGGTTGTCCAAAACTGGAATAATGGTTTCAGAGGGATCGTCGTCTGTCAGGAGGATTGGGCGTAAGGCACTGGCTCCTAGCAATCCATAGATCAAGTCAGCGCCGGCCTGTTTGAATAGCGGCGCACGCGGCTTTAGGTACTCGGAGACTTTGGTTTTCCAGGCATCAAGATCTAACCCCATAGTTTTCCTCCATGGCTTAACGGCTGACTGAAATTATTATACATCAGGATGCGTCAAGTCATTACACGTCAGCTTTTTCAAGCTCAAAATCGGCTTTTTGCCCCCTTATTTGCGCCGAAAGTGCGTTTTAGTGTCACACAAAACCTATTGTGTGACACCTGGCTGTAGTTACCGGACAGCACCCCGACGGTGGTATTGTTTGATCTAAAACACACTGGACGCAGACCACACGGCCTGCGTCCAGTGTTCCCCAACAATGTGGGGTGGGCTCTATCTCGAACTTTCAACACTCGTTAGGCCACAGGAACACCCCCACCGAATGGGGTAAAACTTAACACTCATGAAGCCACGAGTACACCCCCACCAAATGGGGTCAAACCTGAATTAATTATACCTCACATTTGCCAGAATAATCCAATACTTTTTCTGCCCCCAACCTCAATACCCAGGGCAATCGCACTAAAAGAAGAGGTGGTAAGATAAGGCCATGACCAAGGAGGCAGGGCATGGCAGAAGAACCGTTAGGCAGTATCCGGATTCACTTTTCGAAGCTTGAAGATCCCCGCATCGATCGGCAGAAACTGCACCCATTGATGGATATCATCGTGATTGCAATCTGTGCGGTGATCTGTGGAGCAGAAACCTGGGTAGATATTGAGAACTTTGGCAAGGCGCGACTGGAGTGGTTCAAGAAGTTCCTGGAATTACCCAATGGAGTGCCATCCCATGACACTTTTGGACGGGTATTTGGGCTGCTCAAGGCTGAGGCCTTTGAAGCCTGTTTTTTCGACTGGGTGCAGGCGGTCAACCAGGTCACACGCGGGCAGGTGATTGCGATAGATGGCAAAGAAGTGCGGCACTCCTTTGATACGTTTGTGGGAAAAAAAGCGATCCACCTGGTCAGTGCCTGGGCGAGTGAGAACCGCATCGTCCTGGCCCAGCGCAAAGTGGACAGCAAGACCAATGAGATTACCGTGATCCCGGAACTGCTGGATGCATTAGAAGTAGCCGGATGCATTGTGACGTTGGATGCCATGGGCTGCCAGAAAGAGATTGCCCGCAAGATCATTGCGCGAAAAGCAGATTACATTCTGACGGTCAAGGATAACCAGGGACATCTGCATGAGGACATTGCGCACCTGTTTGGGCTGTACTTGAAAGAGCCTAATCCGCTGCAGTATGTGGAAGCCTATGCCAAAACGGTGGATAAAGACCACGGACGGATCGAGATCCGGGAGTGCTGGACGCTCTCGGCGGCTCCGCATCGGGATGCGATCCGCAATGTTGGCGATTGGGAGCGGTTGACCAGCCTGGTTTGCATCCGGCGCGAACGACGGCTGGCTGCCCGAACCCAGGTTGAGATGCAGTATTACATCACCAGCCTGGCGCCAAATGCAGATCGGCTCCTGCAAGCGATCCGTGATCATTGGGGGATCGAAAACTCGGTTCACTGGGTCCTGGATGTTGCCTTCAACGAAGATCGGAGCCGAGTGCGTAAAGATCATGCCCCTGAAAACCTGGCTGTCATCCGCCGCATTGCGCTTAATCTGCTGCGAAAGGAGAAATCGGCTAAGGGTGGCCTGCAGGCCAGACGTTTGCAGTGCGGTTGGGATGAGAATTACTTCTTCAAGGTGCTTTCAATTTAGTGCGATTGCCCTGCCTCAATACCCCCACTCCTCATGGGCCAGGGGGGCCTGGTTGAGTTCGGCGCGCAGGATCTGCCAGTGCGGCAGGTATTTATCCATCAGGGTGCGGAAGTTGTCGTTATGATGGCGTTCGAGCAGGTGTGCCATTTCGTGGACGATGACGTACTCCAGGCACTGAGGTGATTTTTTAGCCAGCTCCAGGTTGAGCCAGATGCGCCGAGCTGGGATGTTGCAGGTGCCCCAGCGGGTGCGCATCCGCTTGATGCCCCAGGACGCCACGCTGACGCCCATGATGGGCTCCCATTTGGCAATCAGGTCCGGGATTTCATCCCGCAGCAGCTGACGGTACCAGGCCAGCAGCAAGGCTTCCCGCTTCAATCGGTCTGTGCCAGGCCGGACGCGCATTTCAAGGATGCTGTTGTTGCGCAGTTTGATCTGTGGGCGTCCCGGTTGTTCAATCACTTCCAGACGGTAGTGCCGCCCCCACAGGTAATGACTCTCGCCGTTGACCAACCCGCGCTGTGACTGGCGAGCCTGCTGCTCAAAACGGGCTTGCTGTTTCCGAATCCAGCCCAGGCGCGAGATGAGCGTCAGGCGCACGGCTTCATCGGTGAGCCACAGCGGCACGGCAACGCGCACCCGCCCATCGGGTGGGTACACGGCCAGGTGCAGGTTTTTGATGTTCTTGCGAACCACCTCCACCGTCAGGTCTTGAATTTCAATCGTCTGGCGCTCAGTACTCATGCTGGTTCATGACGATTTCGAGAATTTTATCAGTCAGGGCATCATCGCCGCCCAGCGCGCTCTTGATGGCGCTGCGCACCTGCCGGCGTTTGAAGGTGTTGTTACGCCAGTCTTCCTGCTTGATCGCCAGAATCGCCTCATCCACCTGCACGGCCAGGGTTTCGTTCTGCCCCAGGTTGTCGTAGAGCGCCATGCGGGGCGTTGTGCTGATGGCCGCCGGGTAGCGGGTGTGGGTGGCCGGGTCCTTGATCTGCCGGGTGAGGTGGATGATCGAATCCAGGTATTCCTTGTAATTGATGGCTTGCTGCCGGCGCTGTTTGATCAGCGCATCCAGCAGGTCAGACATGTTCTGATAATACTCAGGATTGATCGCCATTTTATCAATGATCAGCCGCCGGACGTTGTTTTCAATCGCTTCAGCCAGGGCAGTCTGATTGCCGCATACGCTTGCCGGCAGGTCTTCCAGCCCGGCAGCGCCCCGGTTCACCAGCAGTTCCACCAGGCTCAAATCATCAAAAGCCGAGAGCTTCTGGCTGTCCTGGGCCTGGATGTACCAGTCCATCAACTGGCGCATGGCGGGCTCGTACAGCTTCAGGTCAATGTTTTCGCCGCTGGCCAGCCGGATTTCGGCGCGGATTTTGAAGTAGGTATCCACCTCGGTCGAGATGGCTTTCGCCTGGGCCGCGGTGTAACCGGCCGGCTCCATTTCATTGGCCAGGTTGGCATAGGCCCGGATCAGGGCCGCCGTGAGTTTGTAGAACTCCATGCGGCGGGGTTCGTTGGCTTTCAGTTCTTCAGCATTGCCCGAATCTTTGGCACAGAAGTAATGGATATAGGCCAGGGTATCCTGCGGCGGGGGCACCAGTTCGCACAGCGCCCGGAGCGCCTCGCGGGTCTCTTCCAGCCTTTCCCGGGCTTTGCTCAGGCGGTCTTGCAGCAGGCCCTGCACATCGGCCGCATCATAGCCCTCAAAGGCGCCGCCAGTGTAATCGTGGATGGCGGTGGCCAGCGATTCGAACAGGTCGCGGTAGTCAATGATGTAGCCGTATTCCTTATCCTCAGTATCCAGCCGGTTGACGCGGCAGATCGCCTGGAACAGGCCATGGTCGCGCATAGGCTTGTCAATATAGAGGTAGGTGGCGGGCGGCGCATCAAAGCCGGTGAGCAGCTTATCCACCACAATCAGCAGGCGCATCTGACCCGGTTCGTGAATAAACCGCTTTTTGACCTCCTGCTCAAACGTTTCGATGCTGGTATCGCTGACGGCATCCTCGGGGATTCCGAGGCGGGCGGCCACCATGCGGCGGTAGGTGTTGTATTTCAGCAGTTCTTCGGTTTCGCCTTCGCCGCTGGTTTCGCCCCGAATTTCAACCACATTGGGCCGGTAAGAGGTGATGATGGCGCAGCGTCCGGCCAGGTCCGACTTTTGAAACATCTCATAAAAGCGGCAGGCGTTATAGATGCTGTCTGAAACCAGCATGGCGTTGCCATGTTCGTCCAGCAGCCGGGGGCGGGTTTCCATGTCCAGCAGAATGTCGGCAACAATTTTCTCCAGGCGGGTTTGCGAGCTGAGGATCTCCTTGATGGTGCCCCAGCGGGCTTTGAGCCGGGCGCGGGTGTAATCGTTCAGGCCGCGGGTTTTGGCTTCAAACCACTGGTCAATCCGGCCTTGTGAAGTAATGATCTGGTCAATATCCCGCGCTTCATAGCGCAGGTCGAGCACCACGCCATCTTTGACGGCTTCGTCATACTTATAGGTATGGATGTACGGGCCAAAGATTTCAATGCTCTGCACTTTGTCGGCGCGCAGCAGCGGCGTGCCGGTAAAGCCGATGAAGACGGCATCGGGCAGCAGCTTCTTCATGGCCTGGTGCAGCTTGCCCGACTGCGTGCGGTGACATTCATCCACAAACACAAAGAGGCTGCCCTTGGGTTTGAATCCGCGGGGCAGGTGGCTGCGCAGGTCCTGGATGTAGCTGTCCACGTCGCCCTCGGCGTCGGTATGAAATTTATGCACCAGCGAGCAGATCAGCCACTGCTGGCTGGCATTGAGCGTGTCCATCAGGTCGGCGCCGCTGTGCGTGCGGTAAATATCCTCGTTGACGCCTTTGAAGACTTTTTCAATCTGTTCGTCCAGTTCAACCCGGTCGGTGATGATCAGGACGCGGGCGTCGGTGATATGCTCACGGATCCAGCGGGCCAGCCAGGTCATGGTCAGGCTTTTGCCCGAGCCCTGGGTGTGCCAGATGATGCCCCCCTCGCGGCGGCGGATATGTTCCTGGGCAGCTTGCACACCAAAATACTGGTTGTGCCGGCAAGACTTTTTGATGCCAGCATCGAAGACGATAAAATCGTGGATGATTTCGAGCAGGCGGGGCTTGCGGCAAAGCTGATACAGCCCGCGGTGCAGCGGGTTGGCAATCTCGCAGTCATCCCGCCAGGTCATAAAGTGCTTTTCGGGGGTTTCAATCACCCCGTAGCGCAGGCCCTCGGTTTCGTTGCCGGCCAGCACCAGTTGGATGGTAGCGAAGAAGTCCCGGATGAAGGTGGGGGTCTGGTTATCCAGGTTCTGCCGGATGCCCTCGCTGACGTTGACGGTGGAGCGTTTGAGCTCCAGCACAGCCAGCGCCAAACCGTTGACGTAGAGGACGATATCGGGGCGTTTGGTATGTTGGCCCAGAATGGTCACCTCTTCGGCAATTGCAAAGTCATTATTGCCGGGGTTCTCCCAGTCCACCAGCCAGATGGTTTCGTGATGTTCGCCAATCTCGGGCCGCACCTTCACGCCGTAGCGCAGCAGGCCATACACATCCCGGTTGGCATCGTAGAGGCTGCGGCTGCCGTGCACTTCGCTCGCTTTGCGGAGCTGCTCCAGCACTTTTTTGATCACCGGCTCGCTGTGCCCCTGGCGCTGCAGCCAGGCGTGCAGCAGGTCGGGCTCAATGTTGCTGTTGTTGGGGCGGGTTTCCCAGTTGCCCAGGTAGCGGTAGCCCAGCTCTTGCTGGAAGAATTGGACCACGCGGTTCTGGGCAAGGCGCTCAATCTGGCCGATGGCGATCATGGGCATCATCCTTCAATCAAATAGGGGGGCGGTAGGCGGTGGGGTGGCTTACACCAGCCGGGTGCGGCCGGTGAGCAGTTCTTGCAGCATGCCCTGCTTGAGGGCCTGCACCTTGGCGCGCTGGGCTTCCAGCGCAGAAATTTCGGCATCCATGTCCGAAAGGATATTAACAACGGCAATTTGCTCTGAAATGGATGGTATTGGGAACTTAACCTTTAATAAGCTCGTTTTAGACAAATTGTAACGAGTTGCTCCTTGTGCAAGAGAATATAAAAGAGACCTTCCCGCGTTACTTCTGAAAAAATATGCTAAAAACAATCCATTAATGGCATCTAGGTCGTACAACCGAAATCCAAAGCAGAAACTATTTAGATATGTGTTTTCTAATTCTTCTAAAAGTACTGCACACATTCCTACTTCTTCGGGTGTTTCTGAAGAGCCATTGAAAAACAAATCACCTTTATTAACCTTATTCTGATTTTCTCCATCACCAACATTGACGAATTCAAGGTCGTTAGTATCTATTATGGTGTTATAAATAACATTCATAAAGGGGATGTATCTTGAGGTACCAACACCAAAATCGCTTTTTGTTTTATTTGAGAGACCACCAAAAGTAAAGCCTAATTCACCCAACGGCTTTATTTCCCACTCCCCGCTAAACCCCGGCAGCCGGGTTTGACCCGTGAGCAGTTGCTGCATCGCCGCCTGCTTGATGGCCCGCTTCTTTGATTGCAGGGCATCTAATGCAACAATTTCGGCATCCAAATCGGAAAGTGTATTAACAATGGCAATTTGCTCTGATATGGGTGGTATTGGGAACTTAACCTTTAATAAGCTCGTTTTAGACAAATTGTAACGAGTTGCACCTTGTGCAAGAGAATATAAAAGAGATCTTCCCGCGTTACTTCTGAAAAAACACGCCAAAAACAATCCATTAATGGCATCTAGGTCGTACAACCGAAACCCAAAGCAGAAACTATTAAGATATGTGTTTTCTAATTCTTCTAAAAGTACTGCGCACATTCCTACTTCTTCGGGGGTTTCTGAAGAGCCATTGAAAAACAAATCACCTTTATCAACCTTATTCTGATTTTCTCCATCACCAACATTAACGAATTCAAGGTCGTTAGTATCTATTGTGGTGTTATAAATAACATTCATAAAGGGGATGTATCTTGAGTTACCAACACCAAAATCTTTCTTTGTTTTATTTGAAAGCCCACCAAAAATATATCCTAGATCTCCTAATTGCTTAATTTCCCAATCTTCCGGTATCACCCCCACCTCAGTTTGCTTGTACCCTGGTCGGATCTCGGTCATGCCAGCCCCTCCGGTCATGCCTGCAGCCCCATGCGCCGCAGGTGGTCAGCCACCCGGGCGCTCAGGTCGCTCACGGTCTGGGTCAACTGCGGCAGGGGCGCGGCATAGCGCGCTTCCAGTTCGCCAATCCGGGCGGTCAGCCGCTGGGCCACGCGCCGCACTTCATCGGCAATCGCGGCCTGCAGGGTGGTCAGCCATTTGTCGTTCACCACCAGGGTCTTAATTTCATCGGCGCTCAGGGTGGCATAGCGGGCCAGGGTCTTTTCATCCAGTGCGGCCTGGGCGGTTTTCACCGCGCTCTCGGCCTCGGCGCGGGCCTCAAACAGCGCCAGGCAGCGGGTCAGGGCGGCTTTTTCTTCGTCATCCGCCGGGGCGGCGCGCAGTTCTTTCAGCCGGGCCTGCACACTGGCGCGGCTCACCTTGCCGTTCTCGGCTGCGGCTTCTGCCAGGGGGCCGTCTTCGCCGGCGTTCTCTTCCAGGTAAGCCTCCAGCTCGGCGGCGGCGGTTTCCTGGGCCGCGGTCAGGGCCTCCAGCGCGGCGCGCTCGGCGGCAAAATACCGCGCCACCACCAGCGCCGGGGGAATCAAATCCAGCTTATATTTCTGCCGGCCCACTTCCAGGTCGGGCGTCTCACGGGTTTTCTTGTCGGCGCCTTTTTCCGGCGCCAGCGGGCGCGGGCGGGCGGCTTCTCGCCAGCCCAGGCTGACAATCAAATCCACATCGTCCTGCATCGGGTCAGCCCAGTAATCCATCAAGCGCTGGTAAATATCGTAAGGGTCCAGCAGCGCCACATCGGCAAAGCGGTGCAGCAGGTCATCCGCCAGCTCGCGGATCAAGACGCGGGGCTTGTCCTCGCCGCTCAACTGGCGCAGGCGCGGCTCACAGCCGGCCCGCCAGGTGTTGAAGACCGCTTCCACCTGGGCGGCATAGGCGGCAAAATCGGCATTGGCCTGAATGGCCGCCTTGAGCTGCCGCGGCGCCAGGCGCGGCGTCAGGTAACCGGGGCGGTTGCCGGGGGCAAACAGCTCGGCCCGCAGCGATGGCGAAACCGCCCAGTAAGGCTCCAGCGCGTCCACATCGCCCTGCGGAATGCCGCCGTGCAGGTGGGCTTCCAGGTCGTGCCGGTCTTCGGCGGCTCCCGAGTCAATATAGCGCGGGATGTTCAGGTTGTAATCGTTGGCGGCAATCTCGCTGTACGGCACCAGGCGCGAATAGTGCGGCACCGCCAACTGCTGATTGAAAACATCCACCAGCTTGCGAATATCCTGCTCCCGCAGGCGGTTCTTGTTGCCATCCTGAATAAAGCCCTGGCTGGCATCCACAATAAAAATGCCGGTGCGGGCGTGGGCGTGCTCTTTATCAATCACAATAATGCAGGCCGGAATGCCCGTGCCGTAGAACAGGTTGGGGGGCAGCCCAATAATCCCCTTAATCAGCCCGTGCTGAACGATCTGCCGGCGGATCTCGCCTTCGGCGTTGCCCCGAAAGAGCACCCCGTGGGGCAAAATAATGGCCGCCTTGCCGGTAGATTTCAGCGACTTGATCACATGCAGCAGAAAGGCATAATCGCCATTCTTGGCCGGTGGCACACCCATCTCAAACCGCTCATACAGGTCATGCTCCGGGTCAAATCCGCTGGTCCAGTTCTTCAACGAGAAAGGCGGGTTGGCCACCACAAAGTCAAAGGCGCGCAGGCGGCCGTCCCTCAAAAAATGCGGTGCGGCCAGCGTGTTGCCCTTCCAAATTTCATGCCCCGGCTGGTTGTGCAGGAACATATTCTGGCGGGCCAGCGCCCAGGTGGCGTTATCGTTTTCCTGCCCATAAATGGTGATGCCGCGCGGTGATTCATCGGCAACTTTGAGCAGCAGCGACCCCGAGCCGCAGGTGGGATCGTAAATGGTCGCTGTGCGGGGTGTATTTGGGCCAATGCCGATAATCCGTGCCATCACGCGGGAGACTTCGGCCGGGGTGTAGAACTGGCCCTTGCTTTTGCCGCTTTCGGTGGCAAAGTTGCGCATCAGATACTCGTACGCATCGCCCAGCAGATCATCGCCCTCGGCCCGGTTGGTGCGGAAATCCAGCTCCTGGAAAATACCCACCAGCTTGGTCAGGCGGTCCACCATCTCCTGCCCGCGGCCCAGCTTATTCTCATCGTTGAAATCGTAAAGATCAATCACGCCCTTAAAGCCATCATTGGCATCCGCCAGGGCCGCAATCACCATATTCATCTTATCGCCGATTTCCTTGTTGCCTTTCAAAGCCACCAGATCGGCAAACCCCCCGCCGGGCGGCACCACAATCACCGGGTCCGGCTGGCCGGCGTAGCGGTCAGAAACATACTTCACGAACAGCAGCGTCAGAACATAATCCTTATACTGCGAAGCATCCATCCCGCCGCGCAGCTCGTCACACGACTGCCAGAGATAACCATAGAGTTGAGATTTTTTGAGTGCCATGTTGTAATCTTATCGTAGAAAGCAGGGGAGGGCAAATCAATCAGGGTAATGGGTCAGGCAGCACTTTTGCCGCCTGTAGCAGCGCAATCATTTCCTCCAACCCTTCCGGCGGGTGGGGCGCCGTGCGGAGGAGGGTGTAGCGAATGGGTTTAAAAATATCACCCGGCAATTTCACGGCAATGGCTTCGCGAAGGGCTGCCAGCGCTTCCGCACGCCTCCCCAGGCAAAGCAGGGCAATCGCCTGGTTTTCAAGCGCGCCAGCTTTCGAAAGATAAGCGCTACCACGCGGGGAATCGCAGAGCGCCAGCGCTTTTTGGAACCAATCCGCCGCGCCCAGATTGTCGCCCTGATGGCGTGCGATAATCCCCATATTTATATGGGCATTTAAGGCAGTCTCAGCTTCAAGGTCTATGCGTTGACGGTAATACTGCGCCGCCAGGTCAAATTCAGACCGGATTAAATAAATATCTGCAAGGTTGTTGTATGGCCAAGAGAGTTTCGGATCCAGCTCAATCGCCCGCTGGTAGGCGGCGATGGCTTCCTCGTAGCGGGATTGGGCTTGGTACACATTCCCCAGCCCGTTGTGGCGATAGGCAAGCTTTGGATCCAACTCAATTGCCCGCTGGTAGGCGGCGATGGCTTCGTCATAGCGGGATTGGTACCTGAACACATTCCCCAGCCCGCTGTGGGGATAGGCAAGCTTTGGATCCAACTCAATTGCCCGCTGGTAGGCGGCGATGGCTTCCTCGTAGCGGGATTGGTCGCTGTACACATTCCCCAGCCCATAGTGGGGATAGGCGTACTTTGGATCCAGCTCAATCGCCCGCTGGTAGGCGGTTACAGCCAGAACCAGATGACCATTTTGTTTTCTGGCTACCCCAAGATAATACCATGCATTGGCATCATCGGTCAGCACCAGCGCGGCTTTATCCAGCAGCGTTTCCGCCTCTGGCGAGGGCACAGCTTCATCATCCCGACCCGGCCATAATAATTTTTGGGCAAATTCCTTTTGAGCTTTTGCCAGCCGCAGGGGCAGCACCTGACCGTCGGCAGGCAAGCCAGCTTCAACCTGCCACAGGGCGGCCAGTGCTTCGGGGCCTCGCCCGGCTCGCCGGAGCCATTGGGCGCGCTCCAGGGCTAAAATAGCGCGACGTTCAGCCGCCTGGCCGCCTTCCAACCAGCCCAGCCGCGCCAACTGCTCCA
>Ga0208196_1001170_pt1 | contig 29562 bp, 18 predicted proteins | sample AD_JPNNA7_MetaG_FD_184443 | JGI IMG/M metagenome (GOLD analysis project Ga0208196, IMG submission 184443) | Active sludge microbial communities of municipal wastewater-treating anaerobic digesters from Japan - AD_JPNNA7_MetaG (SPAdes) (version 2) | ecosystem: Engineered > Bioreactor > Anaerobic...
GATAGTCGTAGTTGAAGAAACTGATGTACAGGCCGTTGAAGAAGGGGTAGCCGACAAAGACGATGAAGAAAATCAGGTGGGGCAAGATGAACAGGTAGGGCACCCCATTGAATTTGCGCTTGCCAGTAACCATAGAGACCTGCCTTTCGTAACCCTTGAGGGTGTTGCTGCGACGTCGCGTCGCAGCAACACCAGGAAGGCCTTTTCTGCTAAGGGGTTTGAGGGGCCGCGCCGTAAGTAGTGCGGTTTTGCGCCAGAATTTCGTTGGCGCGTTGCGCCGCGTCATCGAGCGCGCCCTTGATGTCGGAAGTCGTGCCGTTCATCACCGCGCCGACGGCCTCGCCCAGGGGCCCGAACGCATCGGTGATGCCGGGAACGGAAGGTGGGAAGAAGGCGTATTCGACCGAAGGAGCGATCGAGGCCTGCGGCTCGATGGCCTTGAACTCAGCGCTCGCGCGCACCGACGCAGCGGCGGGAATCTGTCCGCCCTTCGCCCAGGTCACGGAGTTTTCCACCAGGTATTTGATGAAGACGGCAGCGGCCTGATCCTTGCAGGGGTCCACCGTCTTGTGGACGGGGAGGGTGAGCTGATGCGAGCCGGCCCACACCGCCATCTGCGGTCCAATCTGCGGGACGGCAGTCGCCCGCCCGTCGAACTCGACGCCGTCGCCGGTGATGTTGGCGATTTGCCAGATGCCGTTCCAGACCATGGCGACAGTGCCGGTCTTGAAGGCGTTCAGTTCAGCGTCTACTTCCAGATTGGGCTCGGAATACCTGGCCTGCATGTCTTTCATCCACTGCAGCGCCTTGACGCCGGCCTCGCTGTTCCAGGTCGCCTCGGTACCGTCGGCGTTGAATTCGGTGCCGCCGAACTGGTGCAGCATCTGCTGGAAGATCTGCTGGACGGGGAAGCCGCCGGTGATGTCGAAGCCCTGGAGTCCGTTGCCGGTCAGCGCGGCGGCGATGGCCTCGAACTCCTCGGCGTTCGTGGGCGGATTCTCAAAGCCGGCGCTCTTGAGCAGGTCGGCGTTGTAGAACATCGTCATGGGGTGAATATCGAGCGGGATGGAATAGCGGTGGCCGGCGACCTCGCCGGCGTTCCACACCCCGACAGGATAGTCGCTGGCACTGATGCCCATCTCAGCGACCAGCGCGTCCATCGGTCGCAGGACGTTGCGGAATGCCTGGGTGGGGACCTGATCCGCGTGGACGATGGCCACATCCGGCAGGGTATCGGCAGCGGCCGCGGTGGTCAGCTGCGTGTAATACTCCCCCTGGCTGGTCATGGTGACTTTGATGTCGGGGTGTGAGGCATTGAAGGCGTCCACCATCTGTCCCATGAAAGGGCCATCGGGCCCGGTGAAGGGGTTCCAGTACTGCAGCTCGACGACGCCGCAGGCATTACCTGTCGCTTCGCTGGTTGGCGTGGCGGCGCCGCCACAAGCGGAGAGGAGCAGGCTGACAACCAACAACAGAGCGCATACAGTCCACAAACGCGATTTCATGATTTCCTCCTCGATTTTGAAACGGACTACTGGATCGAACAACACTGGATGGGCAAGGTGGCTGATGGGTCTTGAGCTGGGCACCTCCTGTAACGTGAAGTCGGGATACGGGTCCACGTCGCGCCGTTGCAATTCGCGACATATAAATACGTTTCATTCTAAAAAACCGCTGCGTAATCCGCAGAAAAGGAGGAAAATCCCCACCGTCAGAGCGTTTAGTTCAGAAATTAACGTTATATAGTATATATTACAGCATGTTATGGGATTTGTCAAGAGGGTACGGCAGGAAAAAAGGCAATTTCTCCGAAAAGAGGGGCATATTTGACAGGCTTCCGGCAATGCAGTATATTGATATGAAACATAACGGCATGGAGTGCACCCTGCGCCAGCCTGGGAACGTGAGCTGTGAATCGTGAGTTCACCGGTGCGGCTGGGGATGGAATCCCCGGCCTGACAGGAGCCAGGCGCGCTGAAGCGCGTTGTTTGAGGACGTAGCAGCTCCGGGGGCCAGGGATTTCAATTTTCGATTCGTGAAATTCGTGTTCATTCGGGGCCCATTTGCGAAAGAGGCGCCATGTGCTGGCGCGCATCATCCAAGCATGAAAATGTGCAGTGACTGTTCAGCCTGGCGCCAGGTAGCCAGACGGCGATGGATGAACCTTTGTAATCGGTAGCTTTTGCCCACCCCCTGCCCCCTCCCCGATGGCGTATGCGCCGTCGGGGAGGGGGAGAAAAAAATAGGGGCTTTGCAGGCGGGCTACGCCCGCCTGCAAAGCCCCACAAAAAAATTCCCCTTTCCCCCGCGCAGCGCGGGGGAAAGGGGAAGGGGATAGGGGGCAAAAATTGATTCTCGATCTTCAAGGGTCGCTAAGAAATTTTACATTTTTCAGTCAGTGGCGGTACATGTGTCACGCAAGTGATCTTGATGTTCGCTGATTCGCCGACTCGCTGATTTTCGAAGCGGGCGGCGAGGTTGAATTTCGTAGAATCGTTCGCTCCGGGGGCCAGGGATTTCAATTTCTGATTCGTGAAATTCGTGTTCATTCGGGGCCCATTTGCGAAGGAGGTCTTTATGACGGTACCCTCCCATTTCGAAGGGCGCATTTTGCGCGTGAACGCCGACAATCCTGAAGCTGCAGCCGTGTTGAAGGCGCTGGCCTCCGAGCCGCGTCAGCGCATTCTCAAACTGCTGCGCGATCGCGTGTGCAATGTCAGCGAGATCGCGGAGGCACTCGGCTTGCCGCTCTCGACGGCGACCCTGCACATCAACAGCCTGGAAGAGGCCGGGTTGTTGAACACCGAGCTGCAGCCCGCCGTGCGTGGCCTGCAGAAAATCTGCGCCCGCGCCTACGACGTCGTAGTGATCGAGCTGCCGCGCGGCGAGGTGCCGGAGCAACAGCTGGTGGAGATTTCGATGCCGGTGGGGGCCTACGTGGATTGTCAGGTCACCCCGACCTGTGGGCTGGCGAGTGAAACGGGGATTATCGGGCTGTTTGACGATCCGGCCTCCTTTTACGAGCCGGACCGGGTGCAGGCGCAGCTGCTGTGGTTTCACTACGGCTATGTGGAATATCGCTTCCCCAATCGGTTACCGCCTGGGGTGACGCTGGAGAGCCTGCACTTCGCCCTGGAAATCTGCTCTGAGGCGCCGCTGCATCACGCCGATTGGCCTTCGGACATCACGCTATGGATCAACGGCATCGAAATTGGCACGTGGACCAGCCCGGCAGACTTTGGCGGGCAACACGGAGTGCTCACCCCTGCATGGTGGGAGGACTGGAATTCGCAATATGGCTTGCTGAAGGTCTGGCAGGTCAATGGCGGGGGGAGCATGATAGACGGCGTGCGTATCTCCGATGTGCGGCTGGAGGATCTACACATTGTCGGCAACCCGTTCATCTCCGTGCGCATCGGCGTCAAACCAGAGGCGCAGCATGTGGGGGGGATCAACATCTTTGGGCGGCGCTTCGGGAATTATCCCCAAGACCTGGTGTTGCGGTTGCGCTATCATTAGGAGGAGGCGGCTAAACGCGGATGAACGCTGATGAAATAAGACTCTGCGTCCTATCATTCTCCGCGTTGATTGGACGCCGAAACGGGTGAACGCCAGTGATTCGCTTCACCGGTTCGACACGAGCCAACCACGCTGAAGCGCGTTGTTTGAGGACGTAGCAGCCCCGGGGGGCCAGGAATTTCTAATCTGATTCGTGAAATTCGTGTTCATTCGGGGCCCATTTGCGAAGGAGACGCCAGGTGCTGGCGCACATCATCCAAGAATGAAAATGTGCGGTAACTGTTCAGCCCGGCGCCAGGTAGCCAGACGGCGATGGATGAACCTTGGTGGCCTGTAGCTTTTGCCCCACCCCCTGCCCCCTCCCCAACGGCGCAAACGCCGTTGGGGAGGGGAGAAAACATAAGGGGGCTTTGCAGGCGGGCTACGCCCGCCTGCAAAGCCCCATAAAAAAAAGTTCCCATCCCCCCGCGCAGCGCGGGGGGATGGGAAAGGGGATAGAGGGCAAAAATTGATACTCAATCTTCAAGGGTCGCCAGGAAATTTTCCGTTTTTCAGTCAGTGGCGGTACCTTTGTCACGCCAGTGATCTTGATGTTCGCTGATTCGCCGACTCGCTGATTTCCGAAGAGGGCGGCGAGGTTGAATTTCGTAGAATCGTTCACCCCGGGGGCCAGGAATTTCTAATCTGATTCGTGAAATTCGTGTTCATTCGGGGGCCATTTTCGAAGGAGCAAGAATTATGACGCAACATTATCTCCTCGGTCTCGATGCAGGCGGCGGCGGAGGCAGTTGCCTGCTGCTGGAGGTGGAAACCGGCCGGGTCACCTCGGTTTCACGGTCATGGCGCCATCGCGCTGCGCCCGCGGCCGGCAGCTGGGCTTTGGATCTGGATACGGCGCTGATCTGGCGCACGCTAGGGGAACTGACCCGCGAGGTGTTGGCCCGCGCCGGGGCCCAGCCGGCGCAGGTGCTGGGCCTGGCTGCGACCAGTATGCGGCACGGTCTGGTGCTGCTCGATGCAGAAGGGCGCGAGTGTTTTGCTATCCCCAACCGTGACGCGCGCGCCGCGTCCGAGGCGCTGGAACTGGCGCAGGAGCGCGGTCCACAGCTCTACGCGCGCACCGGCCATTGGCCCGCCCCCATTCACCTGCCGGCGCGCCTCCTCTGGCTGGAGCACCATGCCCCGGAACTCCTGGCTGCGGCGCGACAGGCGCTGGCGCTGAGCGATTGGCTCGGTTTCCGGCTCACTGGCGTCAGCGCCGCCGAGCGCACGCAGGCCGGGGAAAGCCTGCTGCTCGACCTGCGGAACCGCGCGTGGGCCGAGGACTTGATCGGGGAGCTGCGGCTCCCCCGCGCGCTGCTTCCCCCCTTGCGGGACGCGGGCGCCTCGCTGGGGACGCTGCTCCCCGTGGCGGCGGCGCATCTGGGCCTGCCGGAGGGTCTCCCCGTGGCCGTGGGCGGCGCCGACACGCAGAGCGGCTTGCTGGGCGCCGGGGCGTTCGCGCCGGGACAGCTGGTCGCCATCACCGGGACGACCGCGCCCGTGCAGCTGGTCGTCGCCGCGCCGCTGCTGGATGCTCAACGACGGCTGTGGACGGGATTGCACCTCCTGCCGGGGCGTTGGGTGCTGGAAAGCAACGCCGGCAGCATGGGGGAGGCGCTGGACTGGTTCGCGCGCGTGCTGTACCCGGAGGCGCCCCTTCCGGCGGCGCTGCTTGCCGCCGAGGCGGGGGAGGCTCCACCGGGCGCAGAGGGCCTGTGTTCGACCATCGGCGCGAGCGTCTTCAACGCGGCGCAGCTCAGCCCCGCGGTGGACATGCTCGCCTTTTCGCATGAGCTGTTTGCGGCCCCGCACGGGCGTCCTGGGGTAGCGCGCGCCGTGCTGGAGGGGATGGCGTACGCGCTCAAGGCCAATCTCGCGCAGCTGCGCGAGGCCGCCGGCACCTTGCCGGCGGGGATGATCCTGAGCGGCGGGATGGCGTGCAGCGGCGTCTGGGCGCAGGTGGTGAGCGACGTGCTCGACATGCCGGTGGAGCTCGCCGCGACGTCGGAGAGCACGGCTTTGGGGGCGGCGCTCTGCGCCGGGGTAGCGGCGGGCGTCTACCCGGATCTGGAAACTGCCGCGCGGGCCGCCGTCCAACCGGGGCGCCGGCTCCTCCCCCACCCCGAAGCGGCCCGCGTATACCGGCAGGGATACGCCGATTGGATGGAGTGGCGGGCGCAGCGGGCGGAGGCGGATCTCACGCTGACCCATCGTCTGGTGGAAGCCTACGCTGCCCACACGCCTGCGGCGACGGCGGTGGAGGCGCGCCCCTTCCGCCCGCGCCTTTTCGTCACCGCCGCGATGGATGAGGCGGCGCTGGCGGCGTTGCGGGAATTGGGGGAGGTGGACTACGGCAGCTACCGCGATGAGCTGCGCCTGCTGAGCGGCGATGACCTGGTCGAAGCGCTGCAGGGCTATCACGGCTTCATCACCGAAATTGATGTGGTGGACGCCGACGCGCTGCGGCGCCTGCCCGAGCTGCGCGTGATCGGCGTGTGCCGGGGGACGCCCGTCAATGTGGACATTGCCGCTTGCACGGCCTGCGGGATCCCGGTGCTCAACACGCCGGGGCGCAACGCCGACGCTGTGGCAGATCTGACGGTGGCGATGGCGCTGATGCTCCTCCGCAAATTGCCCGAAGCGACGACGTTTCTGCGGGAGCCGGGCGGCGAGGCGGGGGACATGAGCCGCATGGGGATGGCGTTCACGCGCTTCCAGGGGCGCGAGCTGTGGCGCAAGACGGTGGGCCTGATCGGCCTGGGCGCGGTGGGACGGCAGGTGGCGCGGCGACTGGTGCCCTTTGGCGCGCGGTTACTGGTCTACGATCCCTATCTCAGCGCGGAGGAGGTGACGCTCGCCGGGGCCGAAAAGGTGACGCTGGAGACGCTGCTCGCCGAGAGCGACATCGTCAGCCTGCATGTCCCCGTGACCGAGGAGACGCGCGGCCTCCTCGACGCGGCAGCCTTCGCCCGCATGAAGCCGGGCGCGCTGTTGATCAATACGGCTCGCGCGGCGCTGGTGGATGAGGAGGCGTTGCTCGAGGCGTTGCGCAGCGGGCAGGTGGGGGGCGCCGCGCTCGATGTCTTCGGCACGGAGCCGCCCGCGGCGGACGATCCGCTGCTCGCGTGTCCCAATGTGATTGCTACGCCGCACATCGGCGGCGATACGGTCGAGGTCGCCGCGCATCAGGGGCAGCTCCTCGCGGCGGATCTGGCGCGGTTGCTGCGGGGCGAACGTCCGCAGCACATCCGCAACCCGGAAGTCCTGCCGCAATTCAGCTGGACGGCGCCGCGACGGGAGCTGTCGCGGGAGGCGGTCAGGCAGCTGACGAGCGGTGCCGGGCCAGCGGTCACGGATCTGGAAGCGCAGGCGACGGCCCCCGCGCCCAAGCGGGGCGGGATGCTCGCGGGGTTGCGTCGGGCGCTGGGCGGGAAGGGGCCGACGTCCGCCGCTCCTGCAGCGCCGGCTGGGGGGGAAGGCGGGGCCGCGCAGCTGGCGCGTCTGCTGCAGGCTTTCACGGAACGCATCCGCACGGATCCGGGGATGCACGCCTTCGCGGAGGGGAAGCACGTGCTCATGCATTTTATCCTGAACGACGTGGGGGCGAGCTTCTACCTGAATTTCCAGGATGGCGAGGTCGAAGCGGCGCCCGGCGATCCGCCGGTGAAGCCCGATGTGACGTTGAAGATGAGCGCGGAGACGCTCGACGGGGTGTTCCGGGGGCGCGTCAACGGGATGCGCGCGGCGATGAGCGGCAGGCTGGCCTTCAGCGGCGACACGACCAAGGCGATGGCGTTCCAGCGCATCCAGAAAGACCTGGGCGCGCTGTATATGGCCGCTTCCGAGGCGGTCGGCGGGCCGGGCGAGCTGGCTGCGCTGGCGGCGCCGGCGGGCAGCGCCGCGCCGGCGCGACCGGCGGTCGTCTCGCTGACGGGGGACGTGCGGGACGAGCTGCTCGCGGTGCTCAACGAGCTCTACGCGCAGGGGCTGATCACCGCGACGGGGGGCAATCTCAGCGCGCGGGTGGAGGGTCGAGAGGGCGAGGTGTGGATCACGCCCAGCCAGAGCTTCAAGGGCGCTCTGCGGCCGGAGATGATGGTGCGCATTGACCTCGAAGGGCAGCCGCTCGACCCGGAGGCGCTGGCGCCTTCCAGCGAGTGGCGGGTGCACACGGCGATCTACCGGCGGCGTCCCGACATTCAGGCGGTCATTCACACGCACGCGCCGCAGGCTATTCTGTTGGGGCTGACGGGGAAGCCCTTTTTGCCCATCTCCACCGAGGCGGCCTTCATCGGCGAGCTGGCGCGGGTGCCGTTCATGATGCCGGGGACGCCGGCGCTGGCGGAGGCCGTCGCCGAGGCGTTGGGGACGGGGAGCGCGGTGCTGATGGAGCATCACGGCCTGGTGGTTGCGGGCAGCGGTCTACGCCGCGCGGCCAACGTCACCGAGATCATCGAGGACACGGCGCAGAAGATTCTCACCTGCTACATGCTCGGTCAGCCGCCGGCGACGCTGCCCGATGATGTGCTGGCGCAATTGCGCGAGGTGGGGACGCTGATGGTGTAGCGGGGCGGGGACAAGGTCCTCCTCCAGGCGCGGTTGGGTGGGGATGGAATCTCTGGACTGATACAAACAAACTGCGCTGAAGCGCGTGGTGAGGGGAAGTCTGCTGAAGCGGGCCCGGCGTCACAGGCTGGGAGCTCATTTCGGATCCAGGAAAATAGTTCGGCGATGAAGAATGTGTTCCTCTATCGCTTCAAACGCCCCTTGTCTCCAGTTGGGACGGGGGGCGTTTGAATTGGATCGCGCCATTGCAGTCTAAACTATGTCCCTGGCCGCCAGCTGTTCAATGCGCGCCAGATTATCTTGAACGCGAGTTGAGCGCAACGCGCCATAATACAACTCACCGCGGGCAATGCTGGGAATAAAAATGCGAGGGGTTTGACGCAAGTTCTGCACGATCGCCGGATCTGCTGTGAAAAGACCGATGATGATGTGTAACTGTTCAGCCACTGACTAAAAAACACAAGATTCCCTGGCGACTGCCGAAGATTGAGAATCAATTCTTGCCCCTATCCCCTGGCCCCTTCCCCCCATGCCTTGCGCGGGGGGAAGGGAAAGTTTTTTTTGTGGGGTTTTGCAGGCGGGCTACGCCCGCCTGCAAAACCCCCTTATTTTTTCTCCCTCTCCCCAACGGCGCAGACGCCGTTGGGGAGAGGGCAGGGGGAGGGGCAAAGGCTGCAGGTCATAAAGGTTCATCCATCGCCGTCCAGCTACCTGGCGCCAGGCTGAACAGTCACAGTCGGCGTATTCTTCGGGTATCAGCAAGTACCCCACGAGACGCTGGCGAGCCTCCACTACATAGCAGGGGTCAGCCTCCCGCAACGTTTTGATGACCGCATCTTCTCCTTTGTGCCTGGGACTCTGCTGGTTTTCTCATGCCACTTTTGCGGGGGGGATTCATGTAGGCGCGCCGGGAGTTCGCGCCGGAGGGGGATGTCCTGCTCAATCCAAGATATGAGCTCATCTTTGTCAAATTCTATAAATGGAGATAAACTAAGGGCATGGGCGAAGCAACAAAAACTCCAGGATAGTGGGGGCCACGGAGCTTTCAGGGGGAATCTGGCGCCCTTCTGCCCTCAAAAAAACGAGTGGGAACCGCAAGGTTCCCACAGGTGGGATAAACTGAGAACAAACTGGACAAGGAGGACGCGGGTGGTAGATGAGTTCAGCAGTTCAGGACATGCCGAAGAGACCAAACGGGTGGCGCGAATTCTCAATCTGGTGCAGATGATTGCCAGCGCGCCGCGGCGTTATTTGCGGCGCGACCTGGCGGCGCACTTTGAGGTGACAGAACGGATGATCCAGAAAGATCTGGAAGTGATCCGGCACGGGCTTCTGCTCCCCTTGGTACATGCTCCTGAGGGGTATTTTTTCGAGAAAACGCCGCGTCTGCCTACTCTGCAATACACTTTTGCCGAGGCTCTGGCGCTACTGCTGGCGGTGCAGGCGGCGCAACAAGTCTCGGGTATCGGTTCGGTGGAGCTCGCAGCGGCAGTAGCGCGGTTGGAATCGCTCTTTCCCGCCGAGTTCACGCCGCTGCTGCGCCAATACGGTCAACGTCAACCGGTCACGGCGCAGGGAGAACACCGCCGACAGATGCTCACGTTGCTCAACCGGGCGTTGGTGGAAGGGCAGAAAGTGCGCATGGAATATGAGACGCGCTCGCGGGGTGGGGAGCGCAATGAGCGCGTGGTGCGACCTTATGCGCTATATCCTTACGTGCGTTCCTGGCAACTGATCGCCTATTGTGAACGACGGGAAGCGGTGTTGATGTTCAAGGTAGATCGGATTCACACGGCGACATTGTTGGACGAGCATTACACCATTCCCGCCGATTTCGATATCGAGGCGTATCTTGGCGATACGTGGGGGTTGTTGCGCGGCGAGGGTGGTGAACCGGTGAAGGTGGTGTTGCGCTTTGCCCCTGATACCGGACGGCGCGTGGCCGAGGAGCGCTGGCACAGCAGTCAACAGGCCGAGATGACGGCGGATGGCAGGGTGTTGTTCCGGTTACACATTGCGGTCACACCGGAGTTCGTGAGTTGGGTGCTGTATTACGGCAGTCAAGTGGAGGTGCTGGAACCGGCGAGCTTGCGGGAGCGGGTGACGGAGGAACATCAGCGGGCAGCGGAGGTGAATGGGTCGATCAGTAAATGACGAATGACGAATGGCGAATGACGAATGACGAATGGCGAATAAGCGAATGAGCAGGGAGGTGCAAATGCTGAAATATACAGGACATCCGTTGGTTGATGTCGGCGTGGCGACGATCACGGCGTTTGCGGGGAAGCAAAGGCCGGAGCAGGGAGGTGCCGATGAATCACAGTGAGATTCGTCAAAAGGCTGCGGAATGGATGTTGGCCCGCGATTGGAAACGCAAAACGGCTAAACGTGGTGGGTTTAATCAAAGCCTGTTTGAACACTCGATCTACGAATTAGATGCCTTACTGACCCTTTGGCCGATTCTGGCTCAGAGTTGGAGTTTGGACGAGGCTGATTTAGCCAGCCTGGTAGTAGGAATCGTCGTGCACGATGTCGGCAAGGAAACCGCCATGTGGCAAACCTATGTGCTTGCAGAACCGGGTAAGACCGGCTTTGTACCGCACGTGGTGGATGACTTGACCCAGGCAGCGGTGGATCATCTGTTTCAAGAACTGGGACTGGAAGGTTCATCCGATAACGCTAAAGCCTTCGTACGCTACCATATGCAGGCAACCAAAACTGCAGATAGCCTGTTATTCGATGCTATTCACAAGGGCAACAAGACCGACCGCTGGATGACGCTTTCTAAAATCGTGGATCAGATAGATAACGTTTGCTCGGCCAACGGCTTGCTGGCAGCTATTCGGGCGTTGGAGAAGCCACCGTTGGGTAAACACCTCAAGATAGCCTATCATCTGGTGCAACTGCGCGGCGTCTCTACTACGCTGTTGCATCGGGCTGCAATTGAGGCTTATGAGGCCACCGGATGGTCGCCGCTACTACACTACAGCAACGGGACACTGTACATAGCAAGTAGTTCTGAGTCGGTAGGAGAACCTCCTGTGGCCGAAATTGAAGCGCGATTATCCACATTCATCGAAGCGGCTATGGGAACTGAGTTTGCCAATGCAGTAGTCGCAACCGATTTCCGAGCCTCCGCAATTGGAGTGCCTCCCTTGTTTGACTACCGGGAAATTCACCAGTACCTGAGTAAAGCTGCTGAGCGGGTGAAGGGAGGCGACAATCGTTTTGCAAAGCGAATTGATACTGCTGGCGGGCGGCCAGGCGTGGAAAAAATGGTGTGCAGTTACCTTAGTTTCCGCTCTGGGGAGGATATATCCGTTGTTGACGACACTACGCTCGTCCGCGAAAGCCAGCGTATCAGCCGTGCATATCCTGAAATGTGCATTTTCAAGTTTTTCAAGGCCGCGTTGGATGCTGACTTTATTGGCGATGTAGTAACACCAGAGGCACAGCTAGAATACGCAGCCTTGCTACCGACGCCGGCAAAAAGCAAGAGACCTAAGCAGGTGACCCCGCAGGCAGTTGCGCAAACAGAATATGACAGGGTGTTTGGCGATGGAGCCTTTGCCGCCCTGCTTAAGACTTCTACCCTGCAGCCGGCCCGCGATATGGCGTTTTCAGTGGATTATTACTGGGCGCATCCAGGTCGAGAGTTCGGGTTAGAAACCGAAAGAGTCGAATTTGCGCCTGACGACCAGCGGCAAAAAGCCTTGATAGAAGCCTTGACGAAAATCGCCAACACGGTCTACGCGTGTGTCTCACCGGAGAATCGCCCTGTCCGTGCTACTACCGTCGAGATTGCCCGGCATTTTCTCCTGGACTTGTTGCATCCAGGCGGGCCGCAGGATATAGCAGCGTTGGTTAACGAACAACTTGCGGCGTACGAAGCCTCCAAATCTGCTGCCAAGAAACCACAGAGCGAAACACATCTGTGTCCAATCTGCAATACACCCTTTGGAACAGGGACATCGGCCAAGGCAGCTTATCTGGACAATCCGGAATCGCACACTAACCGGGCTGTTTCGCACGGCAGTCCTGGCTACATTGTGATCTGCCCAGCGTGCAAGTATGAGCGATTCATCCAGCAATTACTGTTGGGTGGGAAACCGGCGGAGATGCTCGTTTTGCTCCCCCGGATGAACATCGGACAGGGGAGCGGCGCGGTGTTAGTGCAAGAAGCCAACGAATTGCTCAACCAAGCGATGAGCCTGATGTCTGGCGATGCAGAAAACCCCGATCAACATCTCAGCCTGGCCTTGACGCAAATGATTACCCAAAAATTGAGGGGGCAGGATATCTTTCAGCTTTCGGCCACCAAAATCCTGGACCTATTCACCTACAACGCCTCAAAGGATACGCGCAAAAAGGCGCGAGGAGATCTGGAAGACAAGCTGCGTGAAGAATTCGGCGATATGGTAGATGATTTGAACGCCAGTTGGGGGACAGATTTCCAGGACTGGGAGAGTGCAGTAGAGGCACTCATCCATCATCAAGTAACGGATACTACGGCCCTGGCAATACGCGCTGAGGCCTATAAACTGCAACCCACCCTACGTATCATCTGCCAGACACCGCATCTGATTCTCATACCTTTGTTGTACCCGATGGCTGTTGGTAAAGACGCGGAGGTCAATAAAGCCATCCGGGAATTGTTTACGTTGCTCATTTTAGGGTTGGCGTTAGATTGTTCCGTTGCTGTGCTCAGTAACAATGAGACCATTATGTTTGAAGGAGGTGAGGGCGTGGCAATGGTTCCGCGTGTGCCGGCGTTAAGAGATTTGGTCGGCAGCGAATGGGTAAGCCTGGACCGTGCTGAGCAGTGGCTCAAGGCTATTGGCGCAGCAAGTCTGTTGGCGCAGGCAACAGGGCTGCCGGAACGCTCGAATCTGTATCAGATTCTCAGTGCACCGACACCAGGCCATATTTTGCGACGCATTGAACAAAACCAGGAAAGTGGTTCGGCGAATTACCAGCAGATTCAATATCTTGAAACTTTGAAGGAGGTATTACGATGAGAAAGGTGATTGCAATACGGGGCGGGCAGTTTGACCTGGACAGCGTCCGGCCACAAATGGAGGCAATCGTTGCCTTGTTCGATCAATACCTGGACGAGTATCCGGTCAAGACCGCCAAGAGCAAACACGCTGTGATGGGACCGACGGCGAAAATCCTGGAGCGCGCAGCGACACGCAAGTGGGATGCACAGGCGCTTACCGGTTACGCGTTGCGGGTTCACGAGATGAACCCCAAAGCACGAGGCTATCTCAGCCCGAAAGCGCGGCAAGCCCTGGAAGATGCTACGGCCCAACTGGTGGATTTGTGTCGCCGGGTTCCTGTCACGGCAGTAGCAAAAGTGGTAGAACGCATTGACTACAGCGTCTATTACACTCGCCGCAAAAAAGGCATTGAGTGGTTGGAAAACACCCGCCAGATGTTCATCCGTTTTCTGCGGGACAAGTATGGTGATGACTTTGGCCGATTGTGCGATGCCTGGGGAGAAAAGGACACCAAAGGCATCGCAAGTTTCGCCGATTTGCGCTACCCCAGTGACAAGTCGGACGCTTATAAGAAAGCCGGCGCGGCTAAGAAAAACGATATAGATGCCTTCTGGCAACAATATGCCGATCAAGCCATTCGTGAAGAGGAGGAAGAAAATGCCTGAGCAAGCATTAAACCTGCTAAAGCCGTATTTGGAAGAGAAGCCGCATCCGCTCATCGGCGCCAAGACGATCCAGTTGCTGCTCATCCGTGAGATCCATGATTATACCGTGCTGCGCACTGAGGAGACGCGCGAACTGAACACTGTGGCCACGCCGCTTTCTATTCAGCAAGAAGCCGATGCACGCCGTGTGGCATTCCTGGCGACCAAGCAGAAGGCGGCCGAGTCGCGCCAGTTGGAATACCTGCTGCGCACCGCCGCCGAAGCCGTTGGTTTTAAGATTGAAAAACCCTGTTTCCTCAAGGATAATCTGTGCCTGGAATGTCCGCGCTGCGGGCTGTTCGGCGCAACCAGCACCGAAGCGGGCAAAGGGCAGGCACCCAACATCAAGCATCGGATCGAATATTCCACCGCTTTCTCGCTGTTGCCCTATGAGGACATCGAAACCGCTACCACGTTTAACGCGATCAACGATGATAAGCAGATTACCGGGCAAGCCCTGGGAACACGTTATGCGGTTGCTCCAGCCAGCATCTTTCCCAGCATTGTCAGCTGCGCAGTGTTACCCGCTGCGAATTAATCCTGGCAATCAAGACGATTCTGGCCTGTAAGAGTTATGGTGCCGAATCGCGCATCGGTGGGGATGTGCGCAATACCATCTTTGGCATTGTGGCTGGCTGGGAGGAAGTGCTCACGCCGCTTGAATTCACACTGGAGCTGTTTGACCGTAGAGATACTCTCACTGAGACCACGGTGCAAACCATCGCGGAGGCCTATGTTCCTTTGGCGGGCAATCCCAAGCGGATAAGGGTCTTTACGCCAGAAGAAGTGGAGGCAGTCGTGAAAGAAGCGACGGCAGTGGAACTGGATAAAGCATTTTTGGCAGCCAGTTACGCCGATGTGAAAGCCTATCGCATAGAACAAGGGGTCAAGAAATAGGCGGAAGGAGTTCAATGAAACCGATCAACCTGGCCGATTACGGCGTGCGGGTGTTTGCCGGTCGGATGTATAACCACGATTATCTGTGGTTCTCCTCCACTGAGATCAGCAAGGTCTCTACCACATTGCCGGCGATTCATAACTATGCGCTCACCTACGCGCTGTCAGCGTTCTCGTATGCTGCCTACCGGGGCAACATACCACGTTATAGAGAAGACCTGGCGCAAATGCCACTCTATACCACGCCGGCAATCGCTGAGAGTGCATTGCGTACCAGAATCACCTATAACGCAGTGGATAGTCTGAGCCTGCGCACGGATGTGGGTCCAAGCGTCAACACACCTAACCTGGGATGGCGGGTATATCTCGACCCGGTGTATGACCGACGGGGCAAAACAAAACCTGAGAAGGGCTACACTTTCTATGCTTTTGTGTTTGTTCAGGCACACACCGCCGTTTTCGGTGACTCCACACCACAGAGTGTCTTTCGTCTGGGCAAGAAAGGCGCTCCCATGCGCGTCTGGTGGCAAGAAATTGCCAGGCCGTTGGCCGTGTTCCGCGAAGAGCCGACCCGTGCCGGGCACCTGATCAACCCCCTGGATGTGAGTGGACAGATCAAAGCCTTTGACGTAGTCAACATCCCGCCACACCTGCTACTGCGAAGTGCCGACATTGCCAACGACTGGTTCATTTTCGGCGCGGGCGCGCCGATTCACCTGCCCAAGACGGTACGAGAACGTATTGGAGCGTGAAAAGTCAGCAAGGAGCCACGCACTTCGGCAATGCGTGGCTCCTACAGGAAATTTGAGATGCAGGTCGATGGTTATAGTCTGACATTACATACTTATCCAGGCGTACAACGCTCGCTTTATCCCCATCAGGCCGCTATCTTGGACGAGTGGGAAAAGCATGAAGCCTTTCTGCTCTTGACAAAAACGGGCAGTGGTAAGACCGCTGCAGCGGCTTTGCCGTTCTTGCTGCGCACCAAAAATCCCGACTTTCGGGAAGGCGTTGTATTTGTCTACCCAACGAACGCTTTAATCGAAGACCAGGAGCGCAGTATTCGCCAACTGGCAGAGGCGGAGGGAATCGCCATTGCATCCTTGACGCCCGAAACAGCGTACGCCAAATATGGCACAGAACAGGTAGTGCTGGTGCGTGTGGACGCAGAGCGGTTGGAGGCATTTGCCCAAGCCTACGGCTTTCGTAAGCCAGATGGCAGCAAAGACAAAGGTCGTGCGTTGGCCGAGATATTACGCTTGGATAAGCCCAAGATTGTGCTGATCAATCCAGATATTCTGTATCTGATTTATACCCTGGCATACCGGCATAGCGCCGAGAGCGTGGCGACATTGCAAGCCTATCAAACGCTGGTCTTTGATGAATTTCACCTTTATGGCGGGGTGGAACTGGCACACGCATTGTTCCTGATTCACCTGGCGCAAGCATTGCACACTTTCAAGCGGGTGTTATTGCTTTCTGCCACACCGGATACGCTGACCCGTGCGTGGCTCGAACGGCTGCTTGAGCCTTATGTGATAGACACTGGTACGACCACATCGCGCCCCATGATCGGAGAGCGACAGGTTGCCCATCCTGTCAACCTGCAATATGTCAATCGCGGCACAGATGTGGTAGAAACAGCCGGTAGGCAGATTCTGACCCTGGGCGAGATCTTGCACGGATTGCGCAAGCAATCTGCCGACCCGGAATATATCCCCGGCGTAGTGATTCTTAATTCGGTAGTGAACGCTATCGAATTGGAGGATTGGCTCGTCGCCAATGGCTTTGCGCGTGAGGAAATTGCTTCAGTGCGCGGGATGGTATCACGAGCGGCGCGGGATGTGCGCGGCAAAACACTGGCGGTGGGCACTTCGGCGATTGAAGTTGGTATTGATTTCAAATGCGACTACCTCATTTTCGAGGCAGGAGATGCAGCTGGTTTTATACAACGGTTCGGGCGCGTGGGACGTCATCAGCCGGGAACGGCATATCTGCTGGAAAACAGCCGTGTGGCCGAGGCATTGGCAGTGCATACCAAGATCAGTCGTGATGACCTGGAGAAGCAGATTTATGCACTCTATGAGGTGGCTGATGCACGTCCCTGGTTTGTCAGCACAGAGATGGGATTGTTCACTGTGTTTGCTCAAGCCAACGCTTTGCGCCGCCGGGCGACGGAAACCCATCACGCTGACCCGGATCGTGCAACAGCCATTTCGTCGTGGTTGGATGGCGTGCTGAATAACTATGCCTGCAAGATGGGGTTGAAGCGTCAATTGTGCCAGGTGTGCAGACGTTATGGAAGATTAACGCAAGGAAGCAAGTACGAGCAGTGGATCTACGATTACGAGGCAATTGATGCTTTTCGCACTTCACTGCCAACCGTCCAGGTTTACGACAAGGATGAAGCCGAACGGCGCGGGCGTGAATTCGCTCAGTATACGGTAGATGTTTATACGCTGGTGCGTAAAGCGCATCAATTTCGCTACAATGACAGAACTGGCAATATGGTAGTATCGGGAGGATGGGAAAAACCACATCGTGTATATTTTATGCAGCCGTTCACCGATGATGACTGCGGCGTTCTCAAAACAACAGCGGACTATCCCGATATGGTCTTGTTCCGTGAAGGGCACAAGACTTCTGCGTCCTACTCGCTGGTCAAACCAAAGCCCCATATTTTTGTGGTGCTGCCCCAAGATTTCCGCCGCTACACCGATTGGCGACTGGAAATTTTTGAGTGTGGTCGGTATATTGTGGCATTCGATGGAGATGCACTGTTATTGCGCGAAATCTGGCTTAGAGAACAGCAGAAAACTAAATGACATTCAGGCGCGTCTGCCGCGCCTGAGCCTCTCAACGGGGCGAGGGTACCAGGGGGTTCTTGCCAGCGTGTGCGTTCCCAAGCAAAGAGTCACCCCTGGTGCTCCACCCAAAAGGCCTTCAGGGTAACTGTTTAGCCTGGCACCAGGCAGCTGGGCGGCGATGGGGAAGCTGGGTGACCTGTAGCTTTTGCCCCTCCCCCGGCCCCCTCCCCAACGGCGTTTGCGCCGTTGGAGAGGGGGAGAAAAAATAGGGGCTTTGCAGGCGGACGTAGCCCGCCTGCAAAGCCCCACAAAAAAAGTTTCCCTTCCCCCCGCCTGCACGGGGAGAAGGGGATAGGGAGCAAGAATTGACTCCGAATCTTCAACGGCAGCCAAGAAATATTTCGTTTTTTAGTCAGTGCTGAACAGTTACCCTTCAGGAATGAGTATAGAGTATAACACACGGCAGGTGATACTTTAAGCGGTTGTGAAGTCGCCAGCCCAACCTGTCATTGACAGTTTCGATCCATTTCGATCCACATGGAGGATACAGTATGCAACATTTTACGGCACATCGTTTGACTTTTAGCACGCAGGCGGTGGATAATGTGGAGCTCAACGAGCATCAGGGCTCGGCGCTGCGAGGGGCGCTGTTCCACGCGCTGCGGCGCAAGTTCTGCGCGTTTGCCCGGCAGCAGGAGGTGGAATGCAGCGCTTGTGTGCTGGCGCAGACCTGTCCCGTCGCTACGCTGGTGAGCACGTTGGACCCCCATCACGCGCGGGGACAGGATCGCCCCCGCCCGTTCACCATCCAACCGCCGATCGTGGCCGGCGCAGGGCTCAACTCATCATCCGGCTCCGCATCCTTTACGGGGCATTATTGGGAACGCGAGGATGGGACGGGGGTGTTCCGCTATGAGCCGGGGGAGGCCCTGACGTTTGGGCTGACGCTCTACGCGCAGGCGATGCGCCTGTTCCCTTACGTGGTGCTCGCGTTGCAGGAGTTTGAGGAAGGCGGCCTGGGACGCAAGTACGAGCAGTACGAGGGCCGCTGGTGGCGCGGACGGCTGCAGGTGCGCGAAATCTGGGCGGAAAATCCCCTCACCGGCGAGCGACAGCCGGTGTTGCGCCAGGGCAGCCGGCAGGTGCAGGTGCCGGAGGTCCCGGTGACGCATGAGCAGATCGAGCGCCGGGCGCAGGACGAAGGGGCCAGGGCGCGCGCGGCGCTTTCTGGTCACGCCTCACCCTCTGACCCCTCACCCTTGACGCTCTATTTTCTCACCCCCACCCGCCTGGTGGAAGGCGGTCATCTGCTCAAGCCGGAGAATTTCCGCTTTCGGCCCTTTTTCCAGCGGTTGTTGGAGCGGCTGGAGGCGCTGAGTGAGGCGTTTTCGGACACGCCGTTGGGGGTGGACTTCCCGGCGCTGTTGGAGGCGGCGGAAGGGGTGCGGGTAGTAGAACGGCGGCTTGCCTGGGAGGACCTGTGCAGCTACTCCACCCGCCGTCACGCCGAATCGCCCCTCGGCGGGCTGGTGGGAGGGGTTACTTTGGAGGCGGAGGATTGGACGCCGTTCCTGCCCTGGCTGCTGTGGGGGCAGTTCACGCATGTGGGGAAGGATGCGGTGAAGGGGAATGGGTGGTATCAAATGGCGCGAGTGAGCGCATAGGCAAGGGAGCAAGTGAAAGAAACACGGTGTCCCTGGCTGTTTGCAATGTGCAAAAGCCTTTCGTAGCAGGGAACGGGCAAGAATGGAGGTGATAAATGGAGAGGAGTGACGACATCAAATGCATTACAAGAAATTACTGGAACAGTTTTGAGCCATCAAAGATAGACGAGGCGCTGCGCTGGTATGTCTGTGAAAAGCACAGCCGGTTGGATGACAAGAGCCTTTTGGAGGCCGAACTGGACTATGCCAGATCACAAGGACGACTTACAGATCGTCGCTGCGAAACGCTGGTACTGCTGGTCGGCTTTTCGCTGGAGCCGCTGCTCCAATCGGTTTGCGTGTATCAGCCCCAGAAGATCGTGTTGATATTGAATGAGGGAGGCTATCTAACGGAAGAATGGAGAGAGTTCGCCTGCCATGTCAAGGAAGCGATTGACTATCTGGTTGAGAGAAAGCTGCTTTCCAGCGCTCCGCAGTTCTTCGGCCAGGGCAGCGAGGTAGGCTATCCGACGGCTGACAATCCGTCCGCTATGTTTCAGACATTGGTCGAGGTTCTCCACGATGAGACCGATGTGATGCTTGATGTGACCGGCGGCAAGAAGAGCATGGTCAGCGGCGCCTACCTTTATGCCGCCTACGCCGGAGCGCGTATTTCCTACGTGGATTTTGACGAGTACGATCCCAAGTACCGCCGTCCTTACGGCTGCAGTTGTAAAATCGGCGAATTGGACAACCCGTACCAGACGTTTGCTTTACGCGATTGGGAACGAGTACGTGCGCTATACGAGCAGTATCGGTTCTGGGAGGCGCGGCAGGTGCTCACATCCATCCTGCCAGCGATGAAACAGGTAATGCCGACGGCTGAGCAACCCATCCAGAAGTTGAGCGCGTTTCTGGAGTATTACGGAAAGTGGGATGGAGGCGATTATAGGGGTGCAAAGCAGGCCGCTCAAAACTTACCCGATTTTAAACAGCCCAGCGCTGTGACCGTTCTAGGAGATCAGTGGTTCGAGATCAGCGGCAACGATTTCACGAAAAAGCCCCCGCATTTTTACAGCGATTCGCCGGCATTGCGGGCATATGTTTGTGATGAACTCGCCCGTATCCGGCGGCTGGTTCACTGCAACGAGGACTATCGCTCGGCGTTCTTACGGGCCGGCGGCGTCAGCGAGATCGTGATGTTGGCGCGGCTAGTCAGGCTGGTAACGGACCCGCTAGAGAAGAAAGCGCTCTTGGACGCGCTGGAGAACAAAACTCCTGGCGCAAATGATGTTTTCAAAGCCCTGCGTGACCCTACCGGCGAAGACATCACTATCGGGAAAGATAGGAAGAGTTGCAATATCTTTTTCGGGGGAGCCCCAACACTTACAATTCCACGTCCCTCTCCAATGAATCCCTGGTGGAAATCAACCTCTCTGTTCAATGCAGAGAATGGCTGGGAGACTTTTCTCACCCGCCGCAACGAGTTGGCCCACAAATACTTCTCCATACCGCGCGAATGGGCCGAAGACGCGTTCAGGTTTGTGCAGGCCAACGTTGAAGATTTCCTGGGCTGTCCGAGAGATGATTTGAGCCTGCAAACCACCGCTCTGTCCTGGACCGAGCTCTGTGATCTATGCGGCCTCAGCCGCTTTCTACCCCCCAGTTTAACAAAGGAGGCATAGCCGTGACGCAATACCTTTTGGCGGCCGAGGCCGACAAGATTCAAGATTTGCTCTTTCGCTCCGCGCGTCTGCGTGAGATAGTGGGCGGCAGTCAGTTGCTCACCCGCTTCTGCAACGAGGTCCCCCGCCTTTTACTGCCGCCTGAGGCTCAGGTCGTGGCCAGCGACGGCGGAAGTTTCCGCCTTCTCTTTAAAACGCAAGAGCAGGCCCAGACCTTTGGCGCAAGCCTGGCCGAGATCTACCGGCGCGCTACCGGGGGATCGCTTTCCGTCGCCGAACCGGCGCCGGTCAACGGCGATTTCGGCGCGGCCACTGAGCAGGCCGAGGAGAATCTGCGCCGGGCCAAACGCTGGCGTGAAGGCTGGCAGGAACAACCGCACCTGCCGTATATGGCTTTCTGCGCCTCCTGCGGCATCGGGCTGGCTGTGGCGCACCGCGCCTATCATGAGAGTGAAGAACCGCAGTATCTGTGCGAATCTTGCCTGAACAAAAGCGCAGAACGCGCTGAACAACAGGCCATTGCTTCTGAATCTTTCCTGGGCCGCTTTTACCGTACAGTGGTTGAGAGCAGCAAGTACGATTGGCCAGGCAAACAGAGACTTCGGAGCCGCACCGAAATAGACCCCCTGGAGGATGTGGCCGATTATGACCCCCGCCGCTACGTGGCTTACTTGCTTGCCGACGGCAATAATATAGGTAAGGTGTTTGGTGCGTGCCAAACGCCAGAACAGATGCATAATCTATCTACTGGGCTATCCGACGTTATCCGCAAAGCGCTTGCGGCGCCAACCCGGATGATCAAGGAAAAAAATCCTCTGGATGACCGCCCCAATTTTATCCCGGTCCTGCCCTTGATCCTGGGAGGTGACGACTTGTTCGCGCTCATCCCAGCGCCGTGGGCCTTGGATTTCGCCCGGCAGTTTTGCGAGGTGTATGAGCAGGAGATGCAGTCCCTCCTGGCGCAGATTGGTCTCGAGAAAGTTCCTGCTCCAACTGTCTCGGCAGCAGTGATAATTTGCAAGAGCAAGCATCCTTACCGGCTGGCGCACGAGACCGGAGAGGCCCGGCTCAAGGAGGCCAAGCGCGTGTGCAAGCGGCTGGGATTAGATAGTAAGCAGCCCCGCTCGGCGGTCAACTTTGAAGTTGTGTTGAGTGGACGGCTGGTGAGCGAGTCGCCAGGCGGCTCAGTGCGTCCGACCCTGCGCCCCTATTGGGTCGGCCAGAGTGTCCCCGAAGAGTGGGGCTTGCCAGTGCAGCGGCTGGTTGAGCAGCGACACGAATTGCGCCATGTGCCGAACAAGCGGCTCGCCGAACTCTGCGACCTGTACGATGACCTGCCGCCTTCTCTGAAATCCGACGATCTCGGCCCCTGGCAGGATCGCTTGAACCGACTACTGGCGCGCATCGGCAGAAACGATATGCACAAGAAAGCCGTTGATGCGGCTCTGACCGGGCTGGGCGGAAATATTTCCGGCTGGTATAGAGTTAGCCGGTACCCCGAAGAATCTTGGGACGGTCACGGCCTACCCGACCTCTTGAAGGTCTGGGATTTCACCCTGGCCCTGGACAAGAAGCGCCAGGAATATGAGGAGGAAGCACAATGAGCCTCAAACTGACCCTTGAGATTACGTTTACGTCGGATTATCACGTCGGGGCAGGATACGGCAAGGGCTTTGGGCTGGACTCGGCGCTGCTGCGTGAGGCCGACGGGACACCGGTGTTGCGTGGCAGTGCCTTAACGGGGTTGTTGCGCGGCAGCGCCTATCGGCTGTTGGAACTGTCGCCGATGCGAAAACACCCGCGTGAGGCGACCCTGCAGCGGCTTTTCGGGTCGCCGGGGCAGGCCAAACGCTGGCACGTCGCTTCGGCCTACCCGGTAATGCCAAAGACCCAGGATGCCCAGCCGGTAAAGCGAGTGCGTATTGACCCACGCACCCGCCGCGCCGAACACCACAAGTTGTTCTCACAAGAAGAAGGCCTTGCCGGCCAGGTATTCCGCTTTACAATCGCTTGCCCGCAAAGCGATGAGGCCGCGTTAGATGAGGCCGCCTTGCTAGTGGCGGCGGCGCGTTACACCCGCCAGTTGGGTCGGTCGCGGCGGCGTGGACTGGGGGAATGTGTCATTCACCTGACCGATGTGACCAGCGAGACTCATGAAAGGCCTGGGGACCAGTCTTGGGAAGATTGGCTCCTGGAGCGATTTGAGCGAAAGTGGCTGCAAGGAAGTCCGGCTGTACCTCCCACATCGGAAGCCAAAGCCGAGGTGGACACAATCGGCACTTTCAGCGGCGCGCCGGTGCGCGTTCGGATCATGGTTCGCCTGGATGAGCCGTTGCTCATCGCTGAGCGTGCCCCGGCCGGCAATCAGTTTGATGCTCGTCTCTTCATCCCTGGCGGGACAATGTTGGGTGTGCTGGCCGATCTGGCTGCTCAACGCTGCGACCTCTCCGAACCAGACGACTACCGCGATTTCGTCGCCCTGTTTCTGCGCGGCAGTGTTGCCTGCTCACCATTGTATCCGGCATACCCGTGCAGCAACAGTCTGTATCCCACCATCCCTGCGCCGCTGGACTTGCTGACATGCAGCGTCGTACCTTTTGAAAGAGAAAGCGCAGGCCACGGCATATTCGTGGCAAGGGGATCTAAAGAATGTCCCCATTGTGGAAGCAAGTTAGAACCGGTCGGCGATTTTATCATTTTGCGTCGGCAAGCTCCCTTCACTCACACCCCCGGACGGGCATCGGAATTGCATATCAGAGTGCGGGAAGAGACCCAGCGGGTGGAAGAAGGGCAGTTGTACGGCTATACGGTGCTGGAGGCCGGGCAGTACCTGGTCGGCGAACTGCTTTGCAGCGAGCCTGCCTGGATGCGCTTGCAGGAGATGACCGGCATCACTGAAAAGACGCCTTTGAGCTGGCGTATTGGCAAGGCGCGGCGGCGCGGCTATGGCCAGGTAACAGCCTGGTTGGAACAGTGCGATGGCAGCTTGCAGACCTGGATTCAACTGCCGTTAACGCAGCGCGTCTCGGGTGTAACCCGGCCCGTCGCTCTGACCCTACTGACCGATACCATCATCACCGATGCCTGGGGACGCCAGGCGACCGGCTTTACAGCAGAATGGCTGGAGCCGGTTCTGGGACTGGGGGCGCTGGAGATCGTAGAGGCGCATGCCCGCACCCGCGTCGTGGACAGTTTCAATGCCACCCTGGGCCTGCCGCGCTGGCGCGATACCGGGCTGGTTGCCGGGTCTATGGCCTGGCTCCGACTCCTCGACCCGCCCGGCGATTGGCAAAAGCGAATGGCACAATTGGAAGCGGAAGGCATAGGCTTGCGGCGCAATGAAGGGTACGGCCGGGTGGCGTTCAACCATCCCCTTTACGAACGGCGTGAAGAACTCACAGAGAGCGCAATTCGGCTGGAAGCACCGATGCGTCTGGGCACAGGGCCGGCCAAGGACTCGTTCATGAAACGGTGGGAAGAAGAACTGGAAAAGCACCTGCCCTCCAAACAGCACCCTGACCCACGCTTTGCTGCGGTGGCGCGCTGGCTGTATATTCGCAGTGATGAGTCGCCCGAGAGCCTCCTTGGGCAACTGAACGCCATCGGGCAGCCCGATTCAACCCTGATCGCGGCGATCGGCGGACCGGAAGAGTATAGCAGTCGCAGCAAAGCCAATTTCTTCCAGACCGATGGCAAACCGGTGATGGAGGCGATTGTCGAGGCGCTGGCATGGTTACAAAAAGAGAATCCATGGAATCGGTCGCGCGGCATCGAGCGGTTAGCCGAGTGGCTGACAGCATTGGCCGCAGACAAGAAGGGAGGCGCACAATGACTTACCGGGTGATTACGGCAACTTTGGCCGCTCGCACGGCCGTCCACATCGGCAGCGGCGAGGGCAATAATTTGACTGATGCATTGTTGCGGCGGGACACGCAGGGGCAGCTCTTCATTCCCGGCACGGCCATCGCTGGCGTACTGCGCTCGTTATTGACCAGGTTGGCGCCGCGCTTCGGCTTGGCTCCGTGCGCCGCCCTGACCGGCGGAGGCGATTCCTGTTCCTGCTCCGTCTGCCATCTTTTTGGTGATGTCAACCCAACGGATGAAGAGGAGTCTCAATCCGCCGCCTCACGGCTGCTGGTGTTCAATGCGACGCCTGTAGGCAAGCTGTCTCGCTCCTTGATCCGTGACGGCGTAGGGATTGACCGGGCGACCGGAGCAGCGGCGCGAGCCGGCGCGGTCAAGTTCGACCTGGAAGTGCTGCCCGCCGGTGCCGCCTTCAGTTTACGCCTGGAACTGCGCGATCCTACCCCGAAAGATGAGGCGCTACTGGCTGCTGGCCTGGCCGAGTGGGAAGCTGGAAGACTATGGCTAGGTGGGAATGTAGCGCGCGGTTTGGGCGCGTTTGAATTGAGCAACCTGGAATACAGGACCCTACCTCTAGAACAGCCGGAGCAGGTGTTGGCTTTTCTCAGGAACGATAAACCCTGGCAACAGGCACAGGCGCAACCCGACTGGTTGGCGAGGCAGGTAGAGAGCTTACGCCCCGTTTCTGCCGACGACCAACCGAGGGCTGTTGCGCATGGTTGGCTTTCTTTTGCCGGTACCCTTCAAGCCGAAGGCCTCTTGCTTACCAATGACACCCTTGTCTCCGGCATGACAGGCTTTGACCATGCACCACTGCTGCAGTTGGGCGACTGGCAGCATCCGGTGCTTACCGGCGCCGGCGTGCGCGGCGTGCTGCGTTCCCACGCTGAACGAATCGCCCGCACGTTAGCGACATGTAACGCCGACAACGCCACGGCATTTCTACAAAAATGCCCGGCGTGCAGCCCTGTGGAGAGCCGAAAGGATGCGCCGCTGGCCAGTTGCGATACGTTATTGAAGGAAAGAATCCCCTCAGACGAAATTGTGGGTGATGAGCACCTCTGTCTGGCCTGCCGTTTGTTCGGCAGCACCCGACGCGGCAGTCGCTTGATCGTGGAAGATGCCCCCTTCGCCAGCGACAAGCCAGGGCTCAAAATGCTGGACTTTCTGGCCATTGACCGTTTCACTGGTGGCGGAGCAGAAGGCGCCAAGTTTGATGCGCTGGCGTTGTGGAAACCGGCCTTTGCGCTGCACCTGCACCTGGAAAACCCTGAACCCTGGGAACTGGGCTGGCTGGCGTTGGTGCTACGCGACCTGACCGAGGGCTGGTTACAGGTCGGCTTTGGCGCGGCGAAAGGCTTTGGTCGGGTCAGGCTGCAGGATTGGACGGCGACGTTTGGCTATCTCACCCCTGCTGATGCGCCGGATGTAGCAGCGCTGGGATTGTCGTCGCAGCGCAGCGGCGTCTATACCGCGGTGCAAGTGACCGCAGCCACTGCCAATTGGCAGGCATTGGCGCAGCAGTGGGTCAATGAGTTTCAGAAGCAGGTCAACGACTTTTCACGCCCGGAAAACCTCGGCCTGACCGCCGATAGTTACTTTGGGCGTGTAGATTCGCTTTATCCGGTCTTGAAGGGAGGTGCGCAATGAAACCCTGGCCACGCGTGGATTTCAAGGGGTTGGTTCAAGAAGTAAGGCAGCCTCAATGGGGAGCGGCCGATCTTTCCATCTGGAGCGGACGCTGTGCTGAAGGCAATCTGCTGGCATTTGTGCAGCAGTGGCCCATGGACCCAATGCCTTACCGGATATGGGAATACGCCAGCGAGATCGCCTTTAAGCGAGACGCTTTGCCGCAGACTGTGGTGTTGCTGGAGCGGGCACGGCTTTTTGGAGAGGGCGGCGACCTGGAACTACGCCGCGAGGGAGCAGAATTTGCCTGGCGGTTCATTGGGCCGGCCAGCGTGCAGCCGCCGATGGGCAATGGGGGGCAAGACTACTGGGCAGGCCACCCTGGAGGATCTTTCTATCAGCGTGAGGAAACTGCATTGCTGTGGGGCAAACGGGATGGCAGCTGCTGGCATGACGACCGCGTGGGCGCAGCCCGGCTGGAGTACCCCGTTCCTGCCGAATGGTCGCGGCTGCAGATTCACTACAAGACATTTAGCCGCGCCGGCCAGGTGGAGTTCGTCTGGTTCAGCGGCCTGAGCGAATGGAAGGAGGACGACAATGGCTGAGGGCAAGATCAAATGGTTCGACGACCGGAAAGGGTATGGGTTTATCAAGCGGCAGGGACAGAGTGATTTGTATGTTCATATCAAGCAATGGCAAGGACCTGAGGACAGTACACCCCAGGAAGGGGAAACAGTAACATTTGTGGAAGGGCAGGGGAAAAGGGGCCCCGAAGCCCGCAATGTGCGTCCAGTAGGAGTGATGCCACAGACCGGCCACCAGACTCAAACAAAAACACCAACGGCGAATCAAGCGTACCGTTTCCTCAATCCGTACAACTTTGTGCGTCTTCTCCCACAGCAGCGGCCGCAGAAGAATCACATTCTGGGCGATTGCCCGCCGCCGCCCCACGATCGCTACGTGGGGTTGACCGGACGCATTACCTGCAAGGTGGAAGCCGTAACCCCTCTGTTCATCTCCGATTCGCATGCCGTCTCCGAAGATGCCAGTGGACACCGAACCTATCGCTTCTTTCAAGTAGAGGGCCAGGCCGCCCTGCCGGCCAGCAGCCTGCGGGGGATGTTCCGCTCGGTCTTTGAGGCGGTGACCAATTCATGTTTTGTGGCGTTTAATGAGGATCCGTTGAGTTTTCATTTTGCATCAGCACGCGCTTCCTGGTTAGTGCCGGCACGGGTAGAGCGTGATGATGAAACCTGGCGTTTGCGCCTACTGACAGGTACCACAAGCCTGCAAATAGAATCCCCCAATGAAAAGAACCCGCAAGGAATGCAGTATGCAGCCTGGAGCGCCAGTTATTCGCCTATCAAGCCGAGCAAAACCTTGCAAGGTATGGGCCCTAAAGGACGTCAACAGAATCCAAAACAACTTGCCAGTAGACAGTCTTTTATCCAACGAACACAATCTGCGGTTCTTAACCCGGAAGGTATCGTTCACGGCGAGGAATGTTATGCCCTGCTGGAATTCTTCCAACATCCGCATCCACGCATCCAATTCTGGAATGTGGTGGAAGTGCGACGGGATCCATCTGCTTTAAAGCCCAAAAATGGGCAGAGGATTGAGCACGGCTGGTTGTGCATCACCAACCAAAACATCGAGCCCAAACACAGCGAGCGGTTCTTCTTTCGAGCACAAGAAAATCAGATCGGGCCCGAATTGATTGACTTGCCAGAAGAGGTACGGCACGCGTATGAAGCCCTCATCAAAGATTACCAGGAGCGTCATCGTAATGCGGTACAAAAACGTCAGAAGAAGGGCCAATCGCCAGGACGGCGCCTCGGTGACGAACCAGCATTCAGCCGATTTGTATATCGGTACGAAGAGCGGCAACTAAAAGGCGGCGAACTGGTTTACGCGATGCTGGAAGGAAGGGCAGACGCTCCGCGTGTCAAGTTCATTGTGCCTGTTTCCGTCCCGCGCGTGGGCTATGAACACAGTGTGGGCAATATGTTGTCGCAATCCTGGCATCGGTGCAAAGACTATGATCATCTTTGTCCCGCCTGCCGCGTTTTCGGCTGGGTGCGGGAAAGCGCAGAAGACATTGGGCAGGAGGCACCCACGGCCTATGCCGGCCGCGTGCGCTTCTCCCACGGCACATTGATCCATAGCGAGGGGGAATTACCGGAGACCACCCTGGCTATTCTTTCCACTCCCAAACCGACTACGACGCCATTCTACTTGCTCGACAAAAACGGTCAGCCAGATCCAGGGGTCACCTATGATACTGCCAGTGCGCAGCTACGCGGGCGCAAATTCTATCGCCACCAGGGCAAAGCGAAGCCGGAAGAGTATCAGCGGAATGAGAAAAGCGACCAGAACCGCACCGTGCGCGGCGCGCTCAAACCCGGAGCGACGTTTACCTTCACCGTGGACTTTGAAAATCTGGCCCCGCTGGAATTGGGTGCGTTGCTCTACGCGCTGGGACTGGAGGAGGGGATGTTCCATCGCCTGGGCTATGCCAAACCCCTTGGCTTCGGCTCGGTCAAAGTGAGGGTTGAAAGCGTGCAAACCATTGATTGGGAAGCACGGCTGCACTCCATCGAGCCGGAAGCCGGTTGGCAATCCGTAGATGGAACGCAGCACAAGCAGAAGTTTCTCGACACGATGCGAAACATTTATGGAGGCGGGTTTGATAAGGTGCTGGACGACCTGCGTGCCTTGCTCGGAACGCCGCCAGAGCTGCCCATTCACTACCCGCGCCCAACCACAAGGTTTGACCCTGGCCACCCGCAATTCGAATGGTTTATGGGCAACAAACGGCGAATTGAAAAACACAAAAACGATGCGGTATCTCTGCATTTGGCTGATGCAGATACGCAGGGCTTGCCATTGATCGAGAAGGACGGCAAGGAAGGACGATGAAGATCCGCCTTGATTTCTCCCTCCCTCTCGCCGGCGCAGGTTGTGGTGTTGGCAGATGGCGCATGAACGCATGAGCAAAGAGGAGAATGAAACAGTGGAATGTGCGAGAGAGGGACTGACGGCCGCGGCATGGGGGTCATCTACCATGAATGAGTTAACCTATGGACACCACAAATCTGATCATTGACCAATTCGGCTCGTATCTGGGCAAGCACAGCGAACGCCTGCAGGTCAAACTCAAGGGGGAGCTGCTGGCCGAGGCGCCGCTGCTGACGCTGGAAAATGTG
>Ga0208196_1001173_pt1 | contig 29535 bp, 24 predicted proteins | sample AD_JPNNA7_MetaG_FD_184443 | JGI IMG/M metagenome (GOLD analysis project Ga0208196, IMG submission 184443) | Active sludge microbial communities of municipal wastewater-treating anaerobic digesters from Japan - AD_JPNNA7_MetaG (SPAdes) (version 2) | ecosystem: Engineered > Bioreactor > Anaerobic...
TTCGGAGGGGAGCAAGGCCCCCAGAAAAAGCTGGAGCCCCAGCAACAACATCCCCACGGGCAGCGCCAACAGCAACGCCGCCTTGGGAACCCCCAGCGCCATGGTTTTCACTTCCCAGGTGCCCGCAAGGTTTTTCCACCCCAGCACCGCCAGCGCCAGAAGCACCGCCAGCGCCAGAAGCACCGCCAGCACGAAGACGAGGCGAAGGACCTCCACCACGAGGCGTGGAGCCCGGGGAAGGCGGGGCACCAGAAAATCAAGGGCCATGTGATCCCCCCGGGCGGCGGCACACCCCGCCCCCAGGAGCGCCAGCCACACCAGGGAGTACCGGGCCACCTCCTCGGTCCAGACCAGGGAGATGCGGAAAACATACCGGCAGACGATGCCCAGGAGTACATCGGCCACGTTGACCACCAGAAGGGCCCCCGCCCCCACGGCGCTCACCCGTTCGAGGGTGCGGGAGATCCTTTGGAGACGGTCTGCCATGGCCGTCATCTTTTTCCTCCGGTTTCCCCAAGGGGGCCCCCGGATTCCACGAAAACCTCACGAAATGCCGCCGTGCTTCGGTGGGGCCCCATGGTGCCACGTCCTTTCTCCGGTGCGGTGTGGCCATGGTACGAAAAAACCGCCGCCTCCACAAGGGCGTTTTTCGCTTCCGAACGCCTCGGCGCCCTGGGGCATCGTCAAAGAGCCCCGGAGGGAAAGCCGTCGTCTTCCGGAACGACCCCGTCGTTCGGCTTCCGCCCATTCCGGCCGCCGGAGCTTGTCTTCGGGGATCTTCCGTGATAGAACAATTTTTAGGAAAGGGAGAGGAGTCCCCGGTCTTCTGTCAACGCCGCCGCTCCGGTGGAACCCGCTGGCATCGCCACGGCGGCGGATTTGGATTCTTGGCTGGCAGGCATGCGGGAGAAGCTGGCCGGCTTTCTCAAATCTGGGAAAAGAGGTCCCCCCCGGCAGAGTGCCCGGGGGGCTTTTCTTTCTCCGAGTTCCTCCGTGGAGGGCGGAAAGAGGGGGGGCAGCGCGGGGAACGGAAGTTCCCGGGCGGCCCCCCCGACGGGTTAGTTTCTCAAGGGGCAGACCCCCGCCGCCCGGTCGTTGGCGGCCTTGGCGCTGTCCAGGGCGAGGGTGAGCTCCTCCGGCCCCACTTTTGTCTCCAGCCAGGCGAGATAGGGCTTCTGGGCCCTTTGCCGGAAGACGGCCAGCTCTTCCCGGCTGGGGGTGTAGATCTGCATCCCTTTGGCCCGGAGTTGCTCCACCTGGGCGGCGTCGGCGGCCTCCACCTCGGCGCGGCTGATTTCGTTGGCCCGCTTGGCCGCATCCACCAGGGCCTTTTGGTCCTCCGGCGAAAGGGAGTCAAAGAGGTCTCCGTTGGCCACGAGGAACTGGTCCGAGTACTGGATGTTCGCCAGCGTCATGTATTTTTGCACCTCGTAGAGGCTTCCCATGAGCACGTACATGGCGGGGTTCATCTGGCCGTCCACCACGCCGGTGCGCAGGGCGAGATAGAGCTCCGTCCAGGGAATGGGGGTGCCGCTGGCGCCGAAGCTCTTGTAGAGGATGATCTGCCCCTCGTCCATGCCCCGAAATTTGAGCCCTTCAAAATCGTTGGGGGTGCGAATTTCCCGTTTCGCGTTGGTGAACGCGAGAAATCCCCCCTCTTCCACCGCCTCCAGGAGCACGGCGCCGGTGCGTTCCCGGAAGGCTTCCTGAGCCTTTTTCCACCAGAGCCCTTCGTCGAAGAAGATGTGAGCCGCCCGGTGGTTGTCGAAGAGGAAGGGGAGGGAGGAGGCGTAGATTTCCGGAAAGACCGGGGCCACGCCGGCGAAGGACGCCACGTTGAGAATGGGCTGGTTCATGCCCTTGCGGGAGAGAAGTTCCATGCGCTCTTCTTCGCTGCCGAGCTGGCTGTCGGGATAGAGCTCCAGCTTCACCTGTCCTGCGGTGCCTTCTTCCAAAAACTTCTGGAAATTGAGCACGAAGGCGTGCACCGCGTTGTTCCCCGGCTGAGGGGGACCGTTGTAGCAAATTTTCACCGTGATGGATTCCGCCGCCGCTGGCACCGCAAGAAATAATCCCAGGCACATCAGGGCTAAAACTTTAAAGCGCATGGGAATTCCCCTCCTTCGACCTTGTAATTTTCGCACCCCTAGACCGGATACCCCATGGTACCGGAGATTCCCACCCCTTCGCAAGGGGCCTTCGGCGCTTTTTAGGTCATTCATGCTTTTTCGTGCCTCTTTTGTCGGCCCCTCCGCCCTTGTGGGGACCCCTGGGTCCGGGGTAGAATGGGCCGAAGTGCTCCCGGTGGGGAAAAGGGGGGGGTGGCGATGGCTAAAGGAGGGCTTTCCCTGAGGACCCGGATGATGGTGGGCGTGCTTTTACTGACTTTGATGGGTATTTCCATCGTCTGGGGCAGGAATTTCCTGGCCCTACGGGAGGAACGCATAGAAGCGGAGCTGCGCCAGGTGGCGGAAAACGACCAGGAGGTCTTCGATGCGGTTTGCCGGGACGAGGCCCGCCGGTCGCTGATTTTGGCGGATCGTATCCGGGCTTTCCCCGGGGTGATCCAGGTCTTTGCCTCCCGGGACCGAGGGGCCTTGGCGGCCCTGGTGGATCCCCTGTGGAAGATGGCGAACGAGAGCTACGGCGTGGGGCAGATGCAATTTCACCTCCCCAACGTGACGAGCTTTCTGCGCATGAACAGCAAAAAATTTGGAGATAGCCTTCTTTTTCGCACGGGGCTCGTGGCGGTGCTGACCCAGGGGAAAACCTTTACGGGGCCCGAGCTGGGCATCTTCGGCTTTTACCTCCGGGGGATCCTCCCCGTGATGGAAGAAGAGCGCCTCATCGGCAGCTTCGAGGTGGGCGTCGAGCTCCGGCCGGTGATCCATCGCGTGGCGGAGGCCACGGAGGCCTCTTTCTCGGTCTTTGCCCCGACGGACGACGTGAGAAAGATGGAATTTGCCGCATCCTTTGACGTGGGGGGATTTTCCCTGGTGGCCACCACGGAGGAGGACGCCTCCCCGGAACGCTTTCCGGAGGAGCTTTTCAAAGGAATCATGGAAAAGGATTCTCGTTACCTGAGGCGAGAGGGCGAGGGGATGCGGGCCAGCCCCCTCATGAATTCCTTTGGCGAAGTGGTGGGGGCGGTGGTGGTGCGGGTCGACGCCCGGAGCGCCCAGGAGGCCATCGCCGAAGGGCGAAGCGGAGCACGGGCCGCTGCGGCGGGGGGAGGAGCCCTCTGCGCCCTGGTGGGAGGCTATCTCCTGAGGAAGCGTCCCAGCTCGCCCCGGGCCAAGGCGCGACGCCCCTAGGGGACGAGGCGGGGCGCGAAGGATGGTCCGGGGACCGGGCGGGGAATCCAAACCGCTTCTTTTTCGGCGAGACCGAAAGCCCCGGGGAGGATGAGGCGTCTTAGGGGGATAACTTTAGGAGGGTGTCATGATGGCAAAAAAGGGGCTTTCCCTGAAGGTCAAGGTGACGGGGGGCGTGCTGATTCTCCTGTTGGCGCTGGCGGCCATCCTGGGTGGGGTGTCTTACCTGTCCCAGAAGGATCGCATCGAGGCAGAGGTGCTCCGGGTGGCGGAAATGGATCGGTCGCTCTTTGAGGCGGTCTGGCAGGACGGAGCCCACCGGGCTCTGACCCTGGCGGACGGCGTCGTGGCTCTCCCCGAGGTGCGCCGGGCCTTCGCCTCCCGGGACCGGGAGGGGCTTTTCGCCCTGGTGGACCCCCTGTGGAAGGCGGCGAACGGGCGTCATGGCATAGGACAAATGCAATTCCACCTCCCCGACGTGACGAGCTTTCTTCGCATGAACAGCAAGAAGTTCGGAGACAGCCTTCTCTTTCGCACGGGGCTCGTGGCGGTGCTGCGCCAGGAGAAGCCCTTTACGGGGCCCGAGCTGGGGCAATTCGGCTTTTACCTCCGGGGGATCCTTCCTGTGATGGAAGAAGAGCGTCTCATCGGCAGCTTCGAGGTGGGCATAGAGCTCAAGCAGGTGTTGCGTCGGGTGGCGGAGATCGCGGGGGCCTCTTTTTCCGTGTTTGCCCCGGCGGCTGACGTGAAGAAGATGGAGTTTGCCGCCTCCTTTGACGTGGCGGGCTTTTCCCTGGTGGCCACCACGGAAGAGGGGGCCTCGCCGGAGCGCTTCCCGGCGGAGCTCTTCGGTGGCATCATGGAAAAACGGGATAGTTACGTGTGGCACGGCGAGGACGTGTTGCTGGCGAGCCCCTTCGTCAACTCCTTTGGGGAAGTCGTTGGGGCGGTGGTGGTGCGGGCCAGCGCTCGAGATGGATTGGCGGCCTTGGCCGACCTGCGCCGCTGGGCCCTGGCCGCAGTGGGGGGCATGGTGCTCCTTTCCGCCTGGGGGGCGGTGTTTTTCCTGAACCGTTCGCTGATGGTTCCCCTAAGGGGGCTCCTGGCCATGACCCGGGAGCTGGCGGGAGGGTCGGCGGATCTGACCCGGCGGCTCCCGGTGACGACCCAAGACGAGATCGGCGAGGTGGCGACGAATTTCAACGCCTTCCTCGATACCCTTTCGAGCCTGGTGGGACGGGTGAAGGGCAACGCAAAGGAGCTGCAACGGCGGACGGATGACGTGAGCGAGGCCTCCCGAGGCCTGGCGGCCATGGCGGAAACCCTATCTTCCACCAGCACGGCGCTGCGGAGTGTGGTGGGGGAGAACTCCAGCGCTGTGGAATCCATAAATGCGGGGATGGAGGAGGTGGCTGCGGGCACCCAGACCGCCGCCGAGGCCAGCGGCAAGGCGGCGGAGAGGGCCGACGGGGCCCGATCCTTCGCCCACCAGGCCGCAGGGAGCGTATCTCAACTGGGAGAGGCGGCCCAGGAGATGGCTCGCGCCACGGAGTTGACCAGCGCCAAGGTGAACGAGGTGCAGGACTTTGCCCTGCGCATCGGGGAGCTCGTGAGCTCCATAGGGCAAATCGCGGACCAGACGAACCTCCTGGCGCTGAACGCCGCCATAGAGGCGGCCCGGGCGGGGGAGCACGGGCGGGGATTTGCTGTGGTGGCCGAAGAGGTGCGCAAGCTGGCGGAGGAGAGCAACCGGACCGCCGGGAGCATTGCCGATCTGGTGGGGCGGATCCGAGGGGCGGTGGGGGAGACGGTGCAATCCATGGCCACCACAGGGACCTCGGTGCAAAACGCGGTGGAGCTGGTGCGGGGGGTGCGATCGGGGCTCGATCGGCTCCTGGAGATGGTGGCGGGCATCGCCGACGCGGTGCAAGACATCGCCGCCGTGAGCGAAGAGCAGTCCGCCAGCGCCGAGGAAGTGGCGGCTTCCACCGACCGCATTTCGTCCTTCACGAACAGGGCCTTCGGCGAGGCCGAGCGGCTCGCCACCATCGCGGCGGAGTCCTCCTCTTCGGTGGCTCGAGTGGCGGAAAACGCGGGGATCCTCTACGAAAGGGCCTCGGAATTGGGAGAACTGGTGGAGCGCTTCACGGTGGAAGAGGATGCCCCCCAGGAGCCCCTTCCCTCCCAGGGAAAGAGAGTTTTGTCCCACTCCCGGGGGCGGGGGTAAGGCGGGGCGCGAAGGTCGGGGCGAGCTTTTTCCCGAGATCTTCTGCGTCGCTTGGAAAGGACCGGCGGAGTCGGGCCTCCTGATTTAGGGGAGGCCCGACTCCGCCGTTTGGGGCGCTGGGGTGCCGGGACCCGACCCTAGGCCCGGATCCCGGAGGAGCCGCCCTGGAGGGGGATGGGGGCCACCACCACCCGGTCCCGTCCCGAGGTCTTGGCGCTATATAGGGCGTCGTCCGAGGCCTTGAGGAGGTTTTCTCCCCGGGGGCCGTGGTCGGGGAAGGCCGCCACCCCCAGGGATATGGCGAGGGTCTCCCCTTCGGCCCCGGGGGCGGGGATGGCGATGGCCCGGGCCGCCTGGCGCAGCTCCTCGGCCCGGGCGGCGGTGTGGGCCAGAGAAGCTTCGGGGAGGATCAGGACGAACTCCTCGCCGCCGTAACGGCAGGCCACGTCCCCCGATCGTACGGAGTTCTGGAGGAGGTGGGCCAGCTGCCGCAGCACCTCGTCCCCCACGGCGTGGCCGAATCGATCGTTGATGTCTTTGAAACGGTCGATGTCCAGCATGATTATTCCCAAAGGGCGCTCCGTACGCTGGGCCCGGAAGATCTCCCGGTCCAGGGTCTCTTCCATGTATCGCCGGTTGAAAAGCTGGGTCAGGATGTCTCGGATGGACTGCTGTCTCAGCGTCTCCCGGAGCTTGAGGTTGGCCAGGGCCAATCCCATGGTGTCCGCCAGGGTCTGGGCGAGCTGGAGCCCGCTTTCGGAAAATTCGGCGCTGTCCCGGCGCAGGTGCAAAAGTCCGAGGTTTTCCCCCTGGACCGCCACGGGGATGCACAGGGAGCTCGTGTCCTCCCGGGGAGGGGTATGGCGACAACGGGTCGCCGAGGCCCCCCGGGGCACGAGGTGGCTTTTTCCCCGGCGTAGCCCCCAACAATCTTCCATGCTGATCAAAAACTCCTCGGGAGGAGCGGGCCCCCAGACCGTGGTGCGCTCCAGGATGTTTTTTCCGGGGACCGCCATGTACAGGGCCCCCGATTCCTCGGAAAAGAGCAGGGCCATCTGTTGGGCCACGATGCTTTTGGCCTCATCCATGTCCAGGCAGGTCTGGAGGAGGGTGCTCAGGTCATTGAGGATCGCCAGCTCCCGATGCCTCTGGCGGAGCTGGTCCAAACCCTGCCTCAGGGCTTCGTTGGCCTGATGAAGGGCCCTTTCCGCCTGGCGTCGGGAGGAGATGTCCCGGCTCACTCCGAAGAAGGCCCCCTTCCCTCCCCATAGCCCCCGGGAAAACCGGGCCTCCACAGGGATGGGATCACCGGAGCGGGGGAGCAGGTCCAAGGTGCAGAGATTTATCTCCCCCCGCAGGATCTTGTCGAAGACCTCCGGCGCCTCGGAGGCGTCCTGCGGGGCGTGGACGCGCGATAGGGGTTGCCCCAGGAGCTCTTCCTCGGCGTACTCCAGGCGGGAGAAGACCAACGAATTGGCCCAGACCACTTGTCCCCGATCATCAAAGATGAAAAGAAAATCCTCTAAGGCATTAAAGAGCCCCTGGAGCTCTTCCTGGCTTTTCCTCAGGGATTCTTCCGCCCGGAGCTGGGCGATGGCGGGCCCGATTTGGGCGGCCATGGTGCCTAAGAGGGAAGGGATCTTCCCCGTCCAGGTCTCCCGGGTACGGGAGCCCAGGAGAAAAGCCCCGAGGATCTTTCCCTGGGCGCCGAAGGGGACGATGGCCAGGGCCTTGAACCCGTCGCGCTCCTGTAGAAGGGCGTTGGGGGAGAGCCCCAGGGTGCGGGGGGGGACGAAGACCCCCTTGCCCGCGATCACCAGGCGATGGAACTCCGATTCGGGGGGGCAATGCCGCCGTTCGTGGGGCACCTCCCCTGCCAACCCCAGGGAGTGGACCAGATGAAGTCCGTCGTGTTCTACGAAGTATAGAGCCCCCGCGTCCAGCTCCGCGGCGCCCAGGGCGGCGTCCAGGCAGAGCTCCAGGGCCTGGGGGAGGGAGTTCACCGACGCCAGGGCCAGGGCCAGGTCGCGTTGGGCCCGGAGGTGCGCCTCGCTGACTTTGCAGGAGGAGATGTTGACGATGGTGCCCGAGACGCGGCAGGGCTTTTTTTGGACGTCCCACTCCGTCGCCTTCCCCCGGGCTAGGACCCAGACCCATTCGCCGTCTTTGGCCCGCAGGCGGAGGGGGCCCTCATAGATGGGAGTCTCCCCCGCCAGGTGGCGGCGGAGGGAGTCCTGCATCGGGGGTACGTCCTCGGGATGGGCGATGCTTTTCCACGTGGGGGATAGGAGGGCCAGCTCTCCCGGGGCATAGCCCAGCAGGGCCTCCCACCGGTCGTTGACGGTGAGGGCGTCGGTGGCGGGGATCCACTCCCATAGCCCCGCGTCGGCCTCGGCGAGGAGGAGCTCCACGAGCTCCCGGGAGCGTCGCTCCGAGGTCACGTCTTTAAAAAAACCCAGCACGCCGATGATATGTCCCTGGCCGTCCCGATGGGGGGTGTAGACCCCGGAGATCCACCCGTACCGGCCGGTCTGGGGCACGTGGAAGGGCTGGGGGGGGAACGAGACGGTCTCCCCCTTCAGGGCCCTTTCCCGGAGGCCCTCCATGGGGCCCTCGGCCCCGGGGGGGAAGAGCTCGGCGGGACGCTTGCCGATGACCTCCCGGGCGCTGAGTTCGGTGAACTTCTCCATGAAGGCGTTCCAAGAGCGGTAGCGCAGGTTTTGGTCGTACCCCACGATGCCCTCGGCGGCGTGGGATAAGAGGGCGGCGGAAAGAGAGTCTTGGCTTTCCGAGGAAAGGCGGGTGGCGGCGAGGGAGGATTTCAGCGCCGCATCCACGGTGGCGGCCACCAGGGCAGGCCCCCCTAATCGGCAGGCCCACCCGGCGATTTCCCCGTTACGATGCTTGTCCAGCAAAGGCCTTTCGGGGGCGTTGGCCAGGAGGACCACCGGTATGGGGCGCAGGCGGCGGATCTTCTCCGCCAGGGCGAAGCCGCCTCCGGTGGCGCCGAGGTCGATCAGGGCGATGTCCGGGGAGGGATCGGCGGACCGGGCGGCGGCGAGCACTCGCTCTTCCGACGAGGCGATGAGGGCCTTGAATCCCTCGCGCTCCAGGGATCGGATCAGGGTGGGGGCGTTGTGGTCCATCACGAGCACCAGGGGCATGGGGGCACCTCCGAAAGGGGGCAACGTCCCTGCGGACGAGGACAGGGCGGGTCCATTATACGCCCTGGAGACTCCGGTGGGGCGGGAAGGGACGCTTTTTGTCCCCTCTAACGCGTCCTGGCGGAGATAAAAAAAAGGCCCCCCATGGGGGGCCTGGGAAACGCCCGAGGTGATTCTCGCCCCCGGGGGGGCGGTGGAGAGCTTCACCCCTAGCGATAAATTTTTTCCGTCTCCTCTCCCCGGAGCACCCGCTGCACTCCGGCGGAGAGGGCTTCCAACTCCTCTTCTCCGGGAACCAGGGCCAGGGGGGCGATAAAGGCCACCCGGCGGGAGATCTTTTCCACGAGGAGGGCGGAGTTCGCCATGCCGCCGGTGAGGATGATGCGGTCCACGTGTCCCTCCAGCACGGTGGCCTGGGCGCCGATTTCCTTGGCCACCTGATAGGCCAGAGCGTCGATGAGCAGGGCGGCCTGCTCGTGGCCCTCTTGGGCCATGCGCTCCACCTGGCGCAGGTCCTTGGTGTCCAGGTAGCTGAACATGCCCCCCCGGGCAATGAGTAGCTCCCGCATCTCCTTGTGGGTGTACTTCCCCGAGTAGCACAGGTTCATGAGGGAATAGGCCGGGAGCCCCCCGGCCCGGTCCATGGAAAAGGGCCCTTCGGAGCGGGCGTCGCAGACGTCCACGGACTTCCCGTGGCGGTGGGCCGCCACAGTGATCCCCGTGCCCAGGTGGGCCACCACCAGATCCAGATCTTCATAGCGCTTGCCCATTTCCCGGGCCACCTTCTTGGCCACCGCTCGGTGGTTCAGGGCATGGTGGAAGCCGGTGCGGTCGAGGCCCGCGAGCCCCGAGATCCGGGCCACGGGTTCCATTTCGTCCGTGGCCACGGGGTCCACGATGAAGGCCCGCACCTCCGCCTTGCGGGCGAATTCTCGGGCCAGGAGGGCCCCCAGGTTCGAGGGATGCTCCCCATGCTCCGCCTTGCGAAGGTCCTCCACCATGGCGTCGTTGACCTCGTACACCCCTCCGGGGACGGGGTTCATGAGACCCCCCCGGCCCACCACGGCGTCCAGAGAGTCCAGGGCGACCCCCGCGTCCCGAAGGGCGGCCTCAACGAGCTCAAAGCGGTAGTTGTACTGATCCGCCACCCGGGGGAACTTGGCCAGGTCGGCGGTGGAGTGTTCTACGCTTTTTTTCAGCAGGGGGGTCTCCCCCTCAAATACTCCCACCTTGGTGGAGGTGGCGCCGGGGTTGATGGCCAAAACCCTAAGGGGGGCCTGGGGCGTGGCGGTGGTCATGTCTTCCATCTCCTTTCGGTCTTTATCGCTACTTCGCCAGGGCTCCGTAGCCCAGGTCGAAGCCCTTGAGGTTCTCCTCGCGGAACCGGGCCGGGGCCAGCTCTCCCACGGCCTGACGCATCTCGTCCCTAGAGAAGTTGCCGACGCCAGCGCCGCACAGGGCCCCGAGGATCAGGACGTTCAGAAAGAGGAACTTCCCTCCCAGATGCTCCCGGATCAACCCCAGGCCGTCCAGGGCGTGCAACGTGATGCGCCGCTGCCTGAAGTAGTCCTGAAGCCGGGGGTGGGCCAGCTCGGCGGGGTGCTCCACGTTGATGACCGCCTGCCCCCCCTCGCGGAGGAAGTGGTAGTTCCTCAGGGCCTCCGACTGATCGAAGGCCAAAAAGATATCCGCATCCCCCGAGGCGATGAGGGGGCTCTGGTAGTCCCCGATCTTGAAGTGACTTATGACGGAGCCGCCGCGCTGAGACATGCCGTGAACCTCGCTGCCGATGACGGGGAGCCCCTTTCCCAGGGCGATGTGGCCGAGGACCTTGGTGGCAAAGAGGATCCCCTGGCCTCCGATACCTGCCACAATGTACTTCATGTTAGGCCTCCTCTCCGGTGAAGACGATGGCGTCCCGGGGGCACGCGTCGACGCAGACTCCGCAGGACACGCAGAAACGACGGTCGATGAAGGTTTTTTTGGTGTTCTCATCCCACCCGATCCCCGGGCAATTAAAGTGCGTCAGGCAATACCGGCACCCGGTGCACTTGTCCGGATCGACCCGCACGGGACGAGGGGTGGGGGGAGCCTTGAGCATGGTGATGCAGGGGTGGCGAAGGATCACCACGGCGGGCTCTTCGGCGGTGCGGGCGTGTTCCCAGGCCTCTTTGAGCACCCGGACGGAGCCGGAGACGTCGTAGGGTTCCTGCACCACCAGGTGGGTCACGCCGCATCCTCGCACGGCTCCTTCGATGTCCACGGAGCCGCTTTTTTCACCGGGGCGGAGCTTTCCTCCCACGCCGGGATGCCCTTGCCCTCCGGTCATGGCGGTGATGCCGTTATCCAGGATCACCAGCACGAAGGGGTGTTTGTTGTACACCGCGCTGGCGAGGCCCGGCAATCCCATGTGGAAGAACGTGGAGTCCCCCAAGGTGGCGAAGATCGGCCGCGAGGCGGGCTTGCCTTCCGCCCGGAAGGCCATGGCGATGCCTGAGGCCACGGTGATGGAGCCCCCCATGCAGACGTTGGTATCCACGGCCTTCTGGGCGATGGCCAGACCATAACACCCGATGTCGCTGCAAAGAATGCAGTCGGGATAGGCCTTACGGATGGCGAGATAGCTCGGCCGGTGGCCGCATCCCGGGCAGAGCCGGGGGCCGCGTCTGCCGAGTTGCAGGGCCTTGCGAGCCTCTTCCAAGGTGGCTTCCCAGGCGGGGAGGGCTGCGGGCTCTCCCAGGGCCCGGAGGATGATGGAGGTGATCACCTCCGGCGAAAGCTCCCATTCCATGGGAACCCACCCATTCCATCGTCCTTGGACCTTGGTGCGGTCGAGGAGCTGCTGCTCCACCACGGGAAAGGTCTCCTCCAGGATCAGGACGGAGTCGTGGCGTCCGATGAAGTCCTGGACCAGGTCCAGAGGCAGAGGTACGGGGGTACCGATCTTAAGCAGCGCCACGTCCGTGCGCCCCAGGGCCTTCAGCACGTCCCGTACCACGGCGTAGCACAGGCCGCAGGCGATGATCCCCAGACGCGCCGGACCTTGGGCGGGGACCTCGAAGTTGTACTTGCCGAAGGCCGTGCCGAACTCCCGGCGGAGCTCTTCGAAACGCCGGTTGTGTCGTTCCAGGGCCCCTCGCATGGTCATGGGCATGAGGATCCGGTGTCCCTCGGGCATGCGACGGAATTCCAAGGGGCGGCCGGGGATCACGCCGTCGCCGCACTCGACGGCCTGGCGGCAGTGGTTCACCCGTCCCGTGGGACGCAGCATGGTGAGGACCCGGTACTTTTCCGAGATCTCGTAGGCATCAAAGACCATGGCCTTGGCCTCGACGGCGTCGCAGGGGTCGAAGCAGGGGATCTTGGCAAAAAGGGCCAGGGCGCGGCTGTCCTGGTCCGTTTGAGAGGAGTAGCACCCGGGTTCGTCCGCCACCACCAGGAGCACGCCCCCATCCATCTCGTTGGCGGCGATGCTCATGAAGGGATCCATGGCCACATTGAGCCCCACTTGTTTCATGATGGCGCAGGAGCGCTTGCGGGCGAAAGAGGCCCCTATGGCGTACTCCAGGGCCACCTTCTCGTTGGCGCCCCACTCCACCACAGTGCGGGTCCCCAGCTCCTCGGCCCAGTGAGCCACGGCGGGGAGAATTTCCGAAGACGGAGTCCCTGGATAGGACGCCGCCACCTCGCACCCGGCTTCCACCAGGCCCCGGGCGATGGCTTCGTTGCCCAGCATGATATCTTTTCTGCTCATCCCGTACCCTGCTTTCTTTTTGGAGACCCCTCTCAAGAAGGGCCCTCCGTATGCTTTCCCTCCCCGGAGGTGGAGCTCTTCTCGGGGCGGGCCTGACCTCCCGGCGATCTTTCCGGTAGTGTCCTTATTTTCTACCAGGGGACAAGGCTGGGTACGTCGATGGGGCGGGCCCCCGCTCGGCACGCCGTAAGCATACCGTATGGGGCCTTCCGGAGGAAAGTGTATAATCGACAGACTTTACCCCTTTGGTTTCGAAAGGGGAGACCCCCTTGGCCCGGCCTTTCGCAAACAAAAAAATATTTCGGAGAGCCCCTTTGCCAAAGGAGCCGTCTGTTGTAAGGTAAGAGGGCGGGTTTCCCCGGGAAATCCAGCACGAAAACTAAGGAGGCATGGTGGGATGAACAAGCGGTGTCAGAGAGTTTTGGTAGCCTTGGTCATGGTATGGGCCTTGGCGGGGGCGGCCTTCGGCGGCGTGGTGGTCTACCAGACGGATTTCGGACTCAAAGACGGCGCGGTATCGGCCATGAAGGGCGTGGCCCTGGGGGTGGATTCGGAGCTGAAACTCTACGATCTGACCCATGAGATCCCCCCCTACAACATCTGGGAGGGGGCGTACCGGCTCTACCAGACCGTGGCCTATTGGCCCGAGGGCACCGTCTTCGTCTCCGTGGTAGATCCCGGGGTGGGCACCGAGCGCCGCTCCCTGGTCCTTCGTACCAAAAGCGGCCACATCATCGTGACCCCGGATAACGGCACCGTCACGCTGGTGGCGGAGTCTCTGGGGGTGGCCGAGGTGCGGCAGATCGACGAACAAAAGCACCGCCTCCCCGGGTCCGACCAGTCCTACACCTTCTTCGGCCGGGACCTGTACTCCTTCGTGGCGGCCCAGCTGGCGGGGGGGAAGTTGCGCGTGGAGGACGTGGGGCCCGCACTGGATCCCGCCCAGCTGGTGAAAATCGCCTATCAGAAGGCCGAATCCCGGGAGGGGGCCCTCTTTGGCACCATCCCCGTGTTGGACGTGGAGTACGGCAACGTGTGGACCAACATCGGCAAGGAACTCTTCGACGCCTTCCAGTCCAAGTTCGGCGACGAGTTCGACGTGGTCATCTCCAAGGAAGGCAAGGAAGTCTTCTCCGGCCGCATTCCCTACGCGGAGACCTTTGGCAGCGTGCCGGAAGGGAAGCCCTTGCTCTACTTCAATAGCCTCATGAACATCTCCCTGGCGATCAACATGGATAACTTCGCCGAGAAAAACGGCGTATCCTCGGGTCCCGAATGGACGGTGAAGGTGGCCCCGGCGGCGAAGTAGCCAGGAAGCGTGGGGGCGGGGGCGGGCGCCTCCCCGGGAAGGGGGCCTCGGGCCGCGCCGGGAGAAAAAGCGAAGGGCTCCGGCGGGTGGCCGGGGCCCTTCGCTTGCGGATGGGGCGGATGGAGCGGTGGTTTCTCTGGGTGAAGGTCTATAGGAACGCCTTAATGGCGGCTCCCAGCCGGGAAATGCCCTCCTCGATGCGATCCTCGGGCATGTTGGAGAAGTTGAGGCGCATGGTGTTCTCGTGGCCTCCGTTGGGGAAGAAACCCCCTCCGGGAACGAAGGCTACCTTCTTTTCCAGGGCGATCTTCAGCAGCTCCCGGGCGTTGCAGCTCTCCGGCAGGGTGCACCAGAGGAAGAGCCCCCCCGTGGGATAGGTCATGGTGACCTCCGCCGGGAAGTGCCGCTGGATGGATTGTACCATGTAGTCCCGCCGGGCGCGATAGAGCTTTTTGATCTTTTCCACGTGAACGTCGATGTCGTTATCTTCCAGGTAGGCGTTGATCTCCATCTGGGAGATGGTGGAGGTCTGAAGGTCGGCGCCCTGCTTGATGAGCACGAACTTCTCGACGAGATCCTTCTCGGCGAGGATCCAGGCGATGCGCATCCCCGGGGCCAGGATCTTGGAGAAGGTGCCGAACATGACTACCTGGCCTTTTTTGTCCATGGACTTTAGCGAGGGGAGATTTTCCCCCTCGTAGCGGAGCTCGCCGTAGGGGTTGTCTTCCAGTACCACCACGTTGTACTGGGAGACGAGCTCCATGAAGGCCTGGCGTCGCTCCAGGCTCCAGCAACGCCCCGAGGGGTTCTGGAAATCGGGGATGACGTAGATGGCCTTGACCCGGGGCTCCCGGGCGAGGATCTTTGCCAGCTCCTCGGGGATAAGGCCGTGGTCGTCGGTGGGGGCCTCTTCGAAACGGGGCAGATAGGCCCGGAAGGCGCTGATGGCCCCCACGTAGGTGGGGCACTCGCAGACTAACACGTCGTCGTCGTCGATGAGGAGTTTGCCCGCGAAGTCCAGCCCCTGTTGGGAACCGCTCACGATGAGGACGTTATCCGCTGTGGCGGAGGCGCCAAAAAGGCGGTTCATCCGCGCGGCGATCTTCTCCCGCAAGGGGGCGTAGCCCTCTGTGGTGGTGTACTGCAAGGCCACCTGCCCCATCTCGTGAAGGACCTTACAGCTGGCGTCCGCGATATCCTGGGTGGGAAAGAGCTCCGGGGCGGGAAGCCCCCCCGCGAGGGAAATCACGCCGGGGCTGGTGGACATCTTCAGCAGCTCGCGGATGTCTGAAGCCCGCATGTTCCCCATCCGATGGGCATAACGCCGTTCCTGCATGACGGAACACCTCCATAACGAGATTGGCGCGCGGCGCTGGGCCGGATGTGCTGTATACGACAGAATTTCCCGGAACCGCGCTACTCGCACACATTATACAACAAGTGGCGTTTTTTCTCACGTTTTTTCTGTGCCCCCGAAACCGGCTTTTTGCATCGAAGGCCTGTTTCCGGTAAAATAATTTCCAGAAAGCACAGGCCCCGAGGGGCGAACCACATGCGGAGGTGAAGAGAATGAAGCCGGCGTTGTTGGTGATCGACGTACAGAAGGCGTTTTTTCACATCAGCGGGGAGACCCGGAAGTCACTGGAGCAGGCGGTGGCCCAGATCAATGCGGTGGTGCCCTTGTTTCGGAAAAAGAATTTGCCCGTGGTGTGGATCCAGCACCAGGACGACGAGGACGGGGTCATCCCCGGCACCGAGGGATTCGAGATGGCCGATTCCTTCGACGTGCGCCCCGGCGATTTTCGGGTGGTGAAGACTGCGGGGAACGCCTTTCACGGCACGAATCTGGAGGAAGAGCTCCGACGCCTGGGGGTGGATGCGCCGGTGCTCACGGGTTTTTGCGCGGAATACTGTGTGCTTTCCACCTTCCGGGGAGCCCGGGACCGGGGCCTGGCCCCCATGATTCTGCGGGGCGCCACGGCGAGTGTGGCTCCGGAAAACATCCCCTTTGTGGAGCGGGTGAACGAAGTCCTTTCGCTGGGCGTCTTGGTGAAGATGCTGGAAAACTGCTAAAGCTCCGGCATCGCGCCCGGGACGGCTTCTTCCGCCGGACCGGGCGCGATCGCCATGACAGAGCCCCCCAGGCACGCGGCCTCAAGAAAAAGCGGTCAGAGTTTTTCTTCCACGGCGCGCACTTTTCCCTCCATGGAGAGCGTTTTGTCCCGTCGTTCGTCGATGCGCAACGAGGTGGAAACCCGCAGCGCTCCCCGGGCAAAGGGGGCCTCGTGGACGGCCCGCACCGCCCGGAGCACCTCGTCCAGCTCCCCTTCGAGAATGGTTCCCATGGGGGTGAGGAGACGTTTGAGGGCGAAGGTCTCCAGAAGGCGTTCCACGTCGGCCACGTAGGCGCTGATGCTCGGACTCCCCGTGCCGAGGGGGGAAACGACAAGTTCCGCCACCACAATGGACATATGGCTTCACTCCTTCGTGCCTGAGATAGGGGACCGCTTTTCCCGGAGGGAGACTTCTCCGGCACAAAGGCGCCGGAGGACGAAGCGCTTCTTCTCGAGAGGGCGGCCGTTCACCTCCGCCATCATACTGCAAAAGACCGCCGGAAAGCTCCACCCCCGTTTTTCCTTGACAGACCGGACGTTTTGAGTAGTATTTCTACTCATGATAGACACGCTGATCACCTCAAAAACTCGCATCAAGCTTCTGTTAAAATTCTTCCTGAACCCCGATGTCCGAGGGCATCTCCGGGGACTCGCCGACGAGTTCGGGGAGTCCACCAATGCGGTGCGGACGGAACTGAACCGCCTGGCGGAGGCGGGGCTCTTGCTCGTGGCCGACGAGGGGCGGCGGAAGCTCTACGGGGCCAACAGCGCCCATCCGCTTTTTCCCGAAATACGCAGCATCGTGGCCAAGACCATGGGCATGGACCAGGTGGTGGAGCACGTGGTGCGGCGTCTGGGCAACGTGGAGCTGGCCTTTGTCACGGGGGACTACGCCCGGGGGCGGGATTCGGGACTCATCGATCTAGTCCTGGTGGGCGACGTGGAGACGACGTACCTCCAGGACCTGGTGGCCAGGGTAGAGACCCTCACGGAAAGGAAGCTGCGCCCCCTGGTGCTCTCCCGGGGGGAGCTCGAACGATTGCAGGAAAAATTTGTCGCGGAAGGGGCCCTGGTGATCTGGAGCGACGGTCACGCCGGGGATCCCTCTTTCGTGGATCTGACGCAGGAGGTGCGGAGTTCATGTTCATGAGGGCAGCGCAGGTGGCAAGCACCGCCCGGATCGGACAGCACGTGGTCATCGAAGACGACGTGCACATCGGCGAGCATGCGGAGATTGGCCACGGGGTCATCCTCCGCCAGGGCGTGCGTTTGGGGGAGGGGTGTCGCATCGGCGATGGGGCCATTCTGGGCAAGCTCCCCGCCAGGGCGTCGCTCTCGGCCACCACGGGGGAGCCGGTGGAGCTGCCCCCGCTGGTGCTGGGAAAGGAAGTCACGGTGGGGGCCGGGTGTGTGCTCTACCGGGGTGCCATCTTGGGAGACCGGGTTTTTCTGGGAGATCTCGCCACGGTGCGCGAGGACGTCACCATCGGAGAACTTTCCATCGTGGGGCGGGGGGCCACGGTGGAGAACAAGACCACCGTGGGGCGGCGGGTGAAGATCGAGAGCAACGCCTACGTCACGGCGTTGAGCGTGGTGGAGGACTACTGCTTCATCGCCCCCGAAGTGACGTTCACCAACGATAATTTCCTCGGGCGCACCGAGGAGCGCAAAAAGCACTTTGGAGGCCCCCGGGTGCGTCGCGGGGCTCGCATCGGCGCCAACGCCACGTTGTTGCCAGGTCTTGAGATCGGCGAAGACGCCCTGGTGGCGGCGGGGAGCGTGGTGACCCGGGACGTGCCCCCCGGCGTAGTGGTGGCGGGAAACCCCGCCCGGGTGGTGCGCGACGTGGCGCCGGAACAGCGTCTGGAAAACCAGACCTACTACGAAGGCTGACGAAAAAGAGGGGATCGGACCAGATGACGTTGCTAGAAAAGATTAAGGAGCGCCAGGCTCGGGTGGGGGTTTTGGGCCTGGGGTACGTGGGGCTCCCCCTGGCGGTGGAAAAGGCCAAAGCGGGGTTTCGCGTGCTGGGCTTCGACATCCAGAAGGACAAGGTGGCCCGGGTGAACCGGGGAGAAAACTACATCGGCGATGTGGTGGACGAAGAGCTGACCCGCCTGGTGGCCTCGGGGCACATCGAAGCCAGCACCGATTTTGACCGTCTGCGGGAGTGCGATGTGGTGGCCATCTGCGTGCCCACGCCGCTGGACCGGTACAAGCAGCCCGATCTGTCCTACGTGACGAACTCCGGCAAGGAAGTGGCGGCCCGGCTCCATCCGGGCATGCTCGTGGTGCTGGAATCCACCACCTATCCCGGCACCACCGAGGAAGTCCTTCTTCCCCTCTTCCAGGCATCGGGGCTCAAGGTGGGCCAAGACTTCCACCTGGCGTTCTCCCCCGAGCGGGTGGATCCGGGAAATATTCGGTTTAAAACAAAAAACACGCCGAAGGTGGTGGGAGGGTGCACCCCCGCCTGTGCCGAGGTGGCTCGGGCCCTTTACGAGGCGGTGCTCGAAGCGGAAGTTTTCGTGGTGTCCTCGCCCCGGGAGGCGGAAATGGCCAAGATCCTCGAAAACACCTTCCGCATCGTGAACTGCGCCCTGGCCAACGAGATGGCGGTGGTGTGCCGCAAGCTCGGCATCAACCTCTGGGAAGTCATCGCCGCCGCCGCCACCAAGCCCTTCGGCTTCATGCCCTTCTATCCCGGCCCCGGCGTGGGGGGGCACTGCATTCCCATTGACCCCTTCTACCTCACCTACAAGGCCCGGGAGGTGGACTACCACACCCGGCTCATCGAGCTTGCCGGAGAGATTAACGACGCCATGCCGGAATACGTGGTTTCCCGGCTTCAGGATTTGCTGAACGACCAGAGCAAGGCCCTCAAAGGGAGCCATATCGTGCTCCTCGGATTGGCGTACAAGGGTGACATCGACGATCTGCGGGAATCCCCCGCGCTCAAGGTCTGGGAGCTCCTGGAGCACAAGGGAGCCCGGGTGACGCCGGTGGATCCCTATTGCCCCTCGGTGCGCTGGAATGGGGAGACCCGGGCCACGGCGGAGCTCTCGGCGGACCTACTGCGGGGAGCCGATGCGGTGGTGGTGGCTTCGGGGCACCGGCACCGGGTGGACTATGCCCTTCTGGTGGAGCACGCCCGGCTGATTCTGGACGCGAAGAACGTGGTGGCTCCGGCGCTGAAAAAGTCTCCGGCGGACATCGCCCAATTGGCGCTGCTGTAGGGGCGTGGGGAGGGATGAAAGTGTACCGTATCGCGCTGCTGGGTTGCGGCCGGATCAGCAAAAACCATCTCGAAGCGGTGGCCCAGATGGAGAACGCCCGCATCGTGGCCTGTGGGGACATCGTCCGGTCCCGGGCGGAAGAGGCCGCCCGCAAGGTGGGCGAGGGCTGCCAGGCCTATGACAATTACGCGAAGATGCTTCAAGAGGTGGAGTGCGACCTGGTGACCCTCTGCACCCCCTCGGGGCTCCATCCCCGGCACGCGGCCCAGGCCGCCCGGGCGGGGCGCCACGTTTTGTCGGAAAAGCCCCTGGGGTGCCGACTGGAAGACTGTGACGAAGCCATCCAGGCTTGCGACGACGCGGGGGTGCAGCTCTTCGTGGTGAAGCAGAACCGGTTCAACCAGACCGTGCAGCTCGCCCGGCGGGCTCTGGAGGCGGGGCGCTTCGGCCGAATCCACATGGTCATGGCCAACGTCTTCTGGCAGCGCCCCCAGGATTACTACGACCAGGCCCGGTGGCGGGGCACCTGGGAGCTCGACGGGGGGTGCCTGTCGAATCAGGCCGCCCACTACGTGGACCTGGTGCAGTGGTTCGGGGGCTCCGTGGCGGAGGTCTCGGCCTTCGGAGCCACGCTGGAGCGGCGCATCGAAGCGGAGGACACCACGGTGGTGAACCTGCGCTTTCGTAGCGGCGCCCTGGGGAGCATCAACGTCACCACGTTGGCCTATCCGAAAAACCTGGAAGGGAGCCTGACGCTCCTGGGAGAGCGGGGCACGGTGCGCATCGGCGGCGTGGCGCTGAACAAAATGGAACACTGGGAGTTCGCCGACTCCCACCCCATGGACGAAGAAGTCGCCCAAGCGAATACCAACCCCACGAGCGTCTACGGTTTCGGCCACCTTCCCTACTACCGTCACGTCCTGAACGTGCTTGACGGCAAGGAAGAGGCCCTGTCGGACGGCCGCGAAGGCCGCAAGACCGTGGCGATTATCGAGGCGGCGTACGGCCTGCGGAAGTGCTGAAGAATCTTCGAGCCAGCCTGGAGGGCAAACTTCAGCGCTGGCCCTTTTTCCGTGATGTCGTTTTCGTGGGCGGAGGAGCCTTCCTCGGCCAGGCGGTGGCCCTTGTGTGCGCCCCCGTGCTTTCCCGGCTCTATGCTCCCGGCGATTTCGGCGTTCTGGCGGTCTATGCGGCATTTCTCAGCGCCATGACCGCCTTTTCCGGTCTGGGACTGCATCTGGCCATCCCACTGACCGAAACCCGTTCTCGGGCCTGGAGGGTCGCGGGAGCGGCTTTTCTTGCGCACGGCTTTATGGCGGTGGTTTTTTCTGTCCTGTTGTTCTTTTTCCAGGGAGCGCTGCGCCGGGAGTACCCCTTTTTTTCCGATCTGCTTCTGATGGGATGCCTTCTGGTGGGGTTCCTGCTTTCCGGCATCTACGATATTTTCAGCTATTTGGGCATTCGGGAAAAGGCCTTTGCCACCATTGCCAGGACCCGGATCTCCCAAGGTGTTTGGGGGGCTCTGTCGGGGGTGGGGTTGGGCGTTTTGGGAGTGCGCCCTCTGGGGTTGGTGGTTTCCCAGGTGTGCAATATGGCGGCGGGGATCAGCGTGCTGCGCCGCCGTTTGGTGCCGCCCGGCAGTGTCCGGGAGCTTTTTTCTCGGGAGCTCTGGGACGATGTGGTGGCGTTCCGGAGATTTCCCCTCTTCCAACCCTGGACCAACCTGTCGGCCATTTTAAGCTCCCAGATCGTTCCCATCTTGTTTGCCCGGTTTGGCGGTGTGGCGGCGGCGGGGATCTTGTTCTTCAACATGAAGGTCCTGCAGGTGCCCATGATGTTTGTGGGGAACGCGGTGGCCCAGGTTTTCTTTCAGCGGGGAAGTGAGCTCTCCCGGGAAGGGCATCTGGGTGTGTGGGTGGCCAAGGTTTTCCGAGGCCTCATGCTTGTGGGACTCTATCCCGTTGCCGTCACGGTGTTGCTGGGACCGCAACTTTTTCCGGTGATCTTCGGCGCCGCATGGAAGGAAGCGGGAGCTTTGCTCCCCGTCATGGGACCCTGGTTTTTTGCCCAGTTCCTGACGTCCCCCCTCTCGTCTGTCATGTATATCCGGGGTCAGCAGCGGTGTGATTTTATTTGTTCTCTTGTACAGCTTTGTCTTCGAATTACCTCCATTTCCCTAGGATTGATGTATTTCGATATGCAAGGGGCTATCGTTCTTTTTTCTGGAGCGAATGTATTCTTCTATATTTCATATTTGTTTTTGGTGCTCAAATTTTCTCACGTTTCTTTTTCTGATATTCTAAATTCTATAAAAGAGTCTTTTTTATTTCTTGTCACCTGTTTGGTTCCCTTGGCACCATTGTGGTATTTCTCGGAAATCACGATATGCATAATTACTCTCCCGTTGATGTCTGCGGGGATGTGGGTTTTTTTACTCAAAAGAAAATTGAAAGAGTTGAAACAATAAAAATGAAAAAAATAATAAAAACTTTAGTTTTCAAGATTTCCATGATCGTGCTTCCCTTTTTTTTTCAACGATCCTATCTTTCGGGCCGTTGGTTTTGTTGGCCCGTGCTGGATGGGATCTTCTGGGCCTGGCGCGGCGTCTGGTGGCAGAAAATCTTTGGTTTTAATCGCCGTATCCCCTGGCCCGTGTCCCCCCTCTGTACCGTGGGTGACCCCCGAATGGTCCGGTTCCATCCGGACAACCTGGACAACTTCCAGAGCCCGGGGTGCTACTTCCAGTGCGGGGGGCCTCTTTCCATCGGCTATGGCGTGTACATTGCCCCCAATGTGGGGTTGATCAACGCCAACCATGACCCCTGGAATTTGGACCGTCATGTGGAAGGATCCCCCATCACCTTGGGAGATCACTGTTGGATTGGCATGAATGCGGTGATTCTTCCTGGAGTGGAGTTGGGCGAGAGGACGGTGGTGGGGGCGGGGAGCGTGGTGACCAAGAGCTTTCCCGAGGGGCACTGCGTCATTGCCGGAAACCCCGCCCGCATTCTGCGCCGTTTGGAAAAGCCGAAAGAAGAACGGGAGGGAACATCATGACCTATAGACAGTGCACACGATGTATCATGGACACCACGGATCCGGAGATCACCTTTGACGACCGGGGAGTCTGCAACCACTGTCGACGTTTTGATGAGGAGCTCCGGCCCCTCTGGCGGCCCAACGCCGAGGGGCGGCAACGCCTGGAAAAAATTCTGGAAACCGTGCGCCGCGAGGGGCAGGGCAAGGAATACGACTGTATCATCGGCCTGAGCGGGGGCGTCGACAGCTCCTACATGGCGTACCAGGTGGTGCAAATGGGGCTCCGGCCTTTGGTGATGCACGTGGACGGGGGATGGAACTCCGAGGTGGCGGTCAGAAACGTGGAGAGCCTGTGCCGGAAGCTGAAGCTCGATCTCCAGACTTTTGTGGTGGATTGGGAAGAGATGCGGGATCTCCAAGTGGCCTTCTTGCGCTCCGGTGTGGCGAATCAGGATGTGCCCCAGGACCACGCTTTTTTTGCGGCCCTGTACGCCTTTGCGGTGCGAAACGGCATTCGGTACGTGCTGAGCGGCTCCAACTACGCCACGGAAGGCATTCTCCCCTCGTCCTGGGGGTATGACGCCATGGACGCCAGACAACTTCGGTCCATTCATCGGAGGTTCGGGGAAATTCCCCTCCGAAACTACCCCACCGTCAGCTTTTATCAGTACTATTTTCACTACCCCTATGTGAAAAAGATGACGGTGCTCAAACCGCTCAACTTCCTTCCCTACGTGCGGGAAGAAGCGGTGCGGGAGTTGCAGCGGGAGTTTGGCTGGAAGCATTACGGAGGCAAACACTGCGAGTCGCGGTTTACGAAATTTTTCCAGTATTATTTCCTTCCCAGAAGATTTGGCTATGAAAAGCGCCGGGCCCATCTGGCGAGTCTGGTTGTTTCGGGCCAGATGACGAGAGATCAAGCTCTGGCGGAGATGGCCCGGCCGGTGTATCAGGAGGGAGAGTTGGGGGCGGATCGGGAGTACATCGTCAAGAAACTTCGCCTCCGCGACGAGGATCTGGAGCAGTTCCTCACCATGCCCCACAAAACGTTTCGCGATTACGACTCTCATTTTGGCATGGTGCAGACGTTGCGCACCCTCAAGGGATTGGTGCGGCGTTGACCCAGGGCCGCGTGGTTCACGTGTTCCTGAGCAATGGAACCCGGGAGTCCCGCTTCGCCAAAGAGGCCGCTGTGGTGCTGGAAGAGGGGCTCTTTGACGAGGTGGTGTTTGTGGGGTTACACGACGAAGGACTCCCCCTGGGGGAGTCCTTCGCCCCTGGAGTGCGGGTGGATCGCATGCGGCTCTGGAGCCGGAAGCTCCGGTGGGGGGTGGTGGGACACCTCTGCAAGTACGTCGAATGGGTTGTCCGGGCACTTCACGCGGTGCGCCGAAACAGGCCCCGGGTGGTCCACTGCCACAGTCTTCCCGCGCTGCCCGTGGGCGTGGCGGCGAAGATGCTCTGGGGCGTTCCGGTGCTCTACGACGCCCACGAGCTGGAGACCGAGATGGCCGCCTTTTCCGGCGGGAAAAAGGCATGGGCGAAGCGCCTTGAGCGATGGCTCATTGGTCGCGTCGACGCGTTTTTCGTGGTGGGAGACGCCATCGCGGATTGGTACGTTCGGGCGTATGGAGTTTCCCGGCCGATGGTGGTGCGTAACATTCCCCGGGGGGTCTCCCTGGTGCGGAAAGAGGCGTGGAACCTCCGTCAGCGCCTTTCTCTTCCGCCGGAAGCCACGCTCTTTTTGTTTCTGGGGGGCATGGGGCCCCATCGGGGCGTTGAGGAGATCCTGAAGGCTTTCGAGGGCGTCCGGGGGGGGCGGCACGCGGTCTTCGTGGGGGACGGCCCTCTGAAGGACGTGGTCTGTCGCCGGGCGAACGAGGTCTCAAACGTCCATTACCTGCCCCCGGTGCCCCCCGAAGAGGTGCTTTCGGTGGCGCAGGGGGCGGACGTGGGACTGTGCTTGTTCGAGAAAAACACCCTGAACAACCTCTATTCCCTGCCGAACAAGATCTTCGAGTACCTTTTCGCCCCCATACCCCTGATCATCGCCGACCTCCCGGAGCAACGGCGGATTGTGGAAGCGTTTTCCTGTGGATGGATCTGGAACGGGAACCCCGAAGATTTGGTGCACCTGGTGAACCAACTGGATCCGGCGGGGAACGATTACGCCGAAAAGCGGGCCGGAGCGGAGCGGGCGGCCCGGGAGCTGGATTGGGACAAAGAAGTGCGCAGCATGGTAGAAGCCTATGGCCGCCTGGGCGGAGGAGCGTGGAAAAGATCTTGATTGCCATCGTCGATTACGGCACGGGAAACGTGGGATCTCTGGGCAACATGCTACACAAGATCGGACAGGAGTCCGAACTGGCTTCTACCCCCGACGTGCTGGAGCGGGCCGACGCCATTCTTTTGCCCGGTGTGGGGGCCTTTGATCGGGGCATGGGCAATCTTCAGGCCTCGGGGCTTCTGGAGACGCTGACCCGCAGAGTTCGGGACGAGGGAGTTCCAGTGCTGGGTATTTGTCTGGGGATGCAGCTTCTGGCCCGGTCCAGCGAGGAGGGCACATTGCCGGGGCTGGGATGGATCGACGCCGTGTGCCGGAAGTTTTCCTTTCCCCCCGAGGACCGGCAGCACAAGGTGCCCCACATGGGATGGAATGCGGTGATCCCGCGGAGCGGCGAGGCCCTTTTCGCCGGGATGGAGCCCGGCGCTCTGTTCTACTTTGTCCATTCGTACCACGTGGTTTGCGCAGATCCCGGCGACGTGCTGGGCGTTTCGGAATACGGGGAAACCTTTACCTCCGCCGTGCGGCGGGACAACGTGTTCGGCGTGCAGTTTCACCCCGAGAAGAGCCTGCGGTTTGGCATGCGCCTGCTTCGGAATTTCTGCGAGGGGGTGGGGAGATGATCCGGACGCGGGTGATCCCCTGTCTGCTCCTCCGAGGAGATGGGCTGTACAAGAGCGTGAAATTTTCCGACTACACCTACATCGGCGACCCGTTGAACGCCGTGAGGATTTTTAACGAAAAAGAGTGCCACGAACTGGTGTTTTTGGACATCACCGCCACGAGAGAAGGGCGGGGGCCCCGCTTTGATCTGGTGAAGGACATCGCCGGGGAGTGCTTCATGCCTTTTTCGTACGGCGGAGGCGTTCATACCATGGCAGACATCGCCGCATTGCTCCGCCTCGGCGTGGAAAAGGTGGTGCTGAACACGGCGGCTTTCGAAAATCCCGCCTTCGTCCGGGAAGCCGCCCGGGAGTACGGCAGCTCCACCATGGTGATCTCTCTGGACGTCAAAAAAAATTTCTGGGGCTCGTACCGCGTGTGTACCCATGGAGGACAGAAGGTCCGGGATGTGGACCCCGTGACACAGGCTCAAAAGATGGAAGAGTGCGGCGCGGGAGAGATCTTTCTCACCTCGGTGGATCGGGATGGCACGCAGCAGGGATACGACATTTCCCTCATCCAAAGTGTGGCGTCCGCTGTGGGAGTTCCCGTGGTGGCGTGCGGTGGGGCGGGAAAGGTGGAGGATTTTGGAGCGGCGGTCCACGAGGGGGGCGCTTCGGCGGTGGCCGCCGGAAGTCTCTTCGTGTTTTACGGCAAACGCCGGGCGGTGTTGATCAATTTTCCTTCGGACGAAGAGCTTCGGCCCTTTCTGGCCTGAAGGCTTTTCTCCGAAAAAGGTGCGGCTCGCGAGCGGAAGGGACGGCACAGCGATGGGGAATATGGTGATGTCCATTGTCGGGGCCCGGCCCCAGTTTATCAAAGAAGCGGTGGTGGGGGCGGCGGCGCGCCGCCTGGGGGCCTGGCGACATGTGGTGGTCCATTCGGGACAGCACTACGACGTGAACATGTCCGATATCTTTTTCACCCAGCTCGCCATGCCTCAGCCGGACTATTTTCTTGGCATCGGTTCCGGAAGCCATGGACGCCAGACCGCCGATGCCCTGGCGCGGGTGGAAGAACTTCTTCTGGCGGAACGCCCGGACCTGGTGCTGGTCTATGGCGACACCAACACCACCGTGGCGGGGGCCCTGGCGGCGGCGAAGCTCAAGATCCCCGTGGCCCACGTGGAAGCGGGCATTCGTCAGGCTCCCCGGGACATGCCCGAGGAGATCAACCGGGTGGTCACCGACCATCTGGCCGATCGTCTCTACTGTTGCTCCGCACTGGCCCGGAAAAATCTGGAGGCCGAAGGGCTGGGAGCCCGGGGGGAGGTGGTGGGGGATGTGATGTACGACCTCTTCCTGACCCTGCGTCTCCTCTTCCGCCCGGAAAACATGAAGAAAAAATTTGGCGTGGAGGAACGTCCCTACGTGCTGGCGACACTGCATCGGGATTTCAATGTGGATACGAGGGAGCCCCTGACGGAACTTCTGAAAGGGTTTGCGGAGCTCCGGAGGGAGTATGGCCTCGACGTGGTGCTCCCCGTCCATCCCCGAACGCGACAGCGCCTGAAGGACTTCGCTCTGGAAGACCTCACTGCGGGACTTCGGCTGGTGGAGCCCCTGGGATATGTTGAACTCATGGGGTTGCTCGAAGGTTGCACGGCGGTGGTGACGGACAGCGGGGGATTTCAGAAAGAGGCATACTTTGCCGAAAAGCGGGCCCTGGTGATGATGCCCGACACGGGGTGGCGGGAGCTGGTGGAGGCCGGGTGGCACCGGCTTTGTGCTCCGGACGCCCAGGAAATGACGCGGACCTTCGCCGCCCTGGGCACGTCGGTGCCGTATCCCGCCGGGCTCTATGGCGACGGCACTGCGGGGGATCGGGTGGTGCGGGCCCTTGCCGCCTTTTTGGGCGCCCGGGAAAACCGTTGAGAATCCTCGTCATCTCGTTTTCCGACCTCCGGAGCGACGCCCGGGTGTTTCGCCAGCTCAACGCCCTACGCCGCCGGCATCGGGTGGAGTGCGTGGCCTACACCGATCCGGGCCTACCCGATGTGACGGTGCACGTGGCCCAAGGGCGCGTGCCGAGCTACCGGGAGAAGCTGAAAGAGCTTCCTCTGCTGGCTCTGCGACGTTACGACGCCTACGAGCGCTGTTTTGCCCATGGGGATCTGCGTCTGCCCGGGGTGATGCCGGGGGGATATGATGTGGTGCTCTGCAACGACGCCAACGCCCTTCCCTATGGATTTTCGGTCTGTGGAGACGCCCCCGTGGTCTTTGACGCCCACGAATACTCTCCCCGGCAGTACGAAGACGTGTGGATCTGGCGCCTGTTTTTTCGCCCGTACAAGGAATGGCTTTGCCGCACTTATTTGCCCCGCCTGGGGGGCATGGTCACGGTGAGCGAAGGCATCGCCGAAGCCTATGCCAGAAATTTCGGGGTGCCCCAACCCCAGGTGGTGACCAATGCGGCGGATTATGTGGAACTCTCGCCGTCGGAGATGGTCCCCGGAAAAATTCGCCTGGTTCACCACGGCATCTGCGCCCCTTCCCGACACATTGATCGGATGCTTGACACCATGGTTTTGCTGGACGACCGCTTTTCTCTGGATCTTTTTCTCGTGCCGGGGCCTCCCCGGAGGTACTTTGACGCCATGGTTTCCCGGGCGGAGGCCCTCCCGCGAGTGCGGATCCGCCCCCCCGTACCTCTGCGGGACGTCGTTTCCACGCTCCGGGAGTACGACGGGGGGATGTACATCCTGCCGCCATCGAACTTCAACCACGCCCACGCCCTGCCAAATAAGTTTTTCGACTTCGTGCAGGCTCGTCTCATGGTGGCCATCGGCCCTTCTCCCGAGATGGGGCGCCTGGTGCGCCAGCACCAGCTCGGCGTGGTGGGAGAAGATTTCTCCCCCGAAGCGCTGGCGGCCAGGCTCCGGGAGCTGACTCCGGAACAGGTCAGGGTCTACAAGGAAAACTCCCACCGGGCGGCACGGGAGCTTTCCTCCGAGACGAACATGGCGGTGCTTGAGCGCGTGCTGGAAGAGGCGGCGCGAGGCCGAAGTGCCGGAGCAATTTGGTAAAATTCACGAAATTTATCGGGAAGCGCGGGCTTTTTCAAGAAGAGGGGGGCTTCCTCCGTCGGACTGCGTCGTGGGGACGAAGCCCGACGGGAGCGGACTTTTATGCCTGAGGTGTCTGGGGTTTTCGTCCCCGGGGCTTTCCCGAGGAAGATCGCACGGGTTCCATGTTGTGGCGCTTGCGGTACTGCTGGATGGCGAACATGACCTGCATGGGCTTGACCGTTTCTCCCGTCGATGCGGAAAGTTTCTCCGCCACAGCGGCGTAAGGTACCCCATCTCGGTTCAGCTTCTCCATATAGCCCAGGGTTTCTTCGGTTACCAACTGGGATATAATCCCTCGACCGGTCTTTCCTTCCAACGCCTTGAGTTGGTTCATAATATCTGCCTGGTCTTTCATGTCATTTCCTCCCTTGCTATTGATATAAGACGCACTCTAATACCCTTTGTGGGAAAAGTCAAGAGCCTTTGATATCTTTCTTGATAAACAACAACTCCTGCGCTTTCCCGATGTTTTATCGTGAGAGGGGTAAGAGAAGGTCGTCAGCGTGGTTATGGGCTTCGTCCTTCTTTCCATAAAGGCCCCATGGGCCATCGGAATTTGTGCCTCGATGGGAAACCATTGGGTAGGGAGGGGTAAACGTCGTGGTCGGGGAATGGGAAGAGTGGAAGGGCGGAGGTTTGCCCCGGGGTTGCGTGCCTTGCTGTCCAGGGTGCGCCCCCGACATGGCCTCGGCCGCCGAAGAGAGAGACCGTAAGATGGCCTGGCTGGAAAAATCCCTGGCCCTCTGGAAGGACCGGCGGGAGGATTTAAGGGATGGGCCGGAGGAGCAGCGCTGGGGGTATCGGGACAAGGTCTGCCTCCGGGCGGCCTGGCTGCCGGAAACGGGGTGGGCGTTGGGCCTGCGCCGAAAGGACGGGCTGGTGGCCATTCCGGAATGCCCGCGCCACTCCCGGCGAGTGCGGAACATGATTTCCTGGCTGCGGCACCACCTTCCCGCCGCGGAAAACTTTCCCTTGGTGTACTATGTGCAGGCGGGGGGGCAGGGTACGCTGGTGCTCAAATCCCGGGAGGACCCCGATCTGTCCTGGATGGAGACGGCGCCGGATCCCGGGGAAGCTGCGGGACTGGAGGGGCTGTGGTTGCACCGTCACCCCGGCGCGGGACGCCGGGTCTTCGGGCGTGGTTCGTGGCGCCTCCTTTGGGGAGTGCCCCGGAGCCGCGATGCCCAGGGCCTGGTGTACGGCCCTAGGTCGTTTCAGCAGGTACGCCCCTCCCTTCACCTCGAGGCCCTGGAGAGGGCAGAAGCCTTTTTGTCCCCGAAGCCAGGGGATGGGGTGGTGGATCTGTATTGCGGTACGGGGGGGAGTCTGCGACGTTGGCAGGAGCGGGGGGCGATGGCCCTGGG
>Ga0208196_1001176_pt1 | contig 29480 bp, 29 predicted proteins | sample AD_JPNNA7_MetaG_FD_184443 | JGI IMG/M metagenome (GOLD analysis project Ga0208196, IMG submission 184443) | Active sludge microbial communities of municipal wastewater-treating anaerobic digesters from Japan - AD_JPNNA7_MetaG (SPAdes) (version 2) | ecosystem: Engineered > Bioreactor > Anaerobic...
AGTAAATCCGAATAACGCTTGCCTCCTACGTGTTACCGCGGCTGCTGGCACGTAGTTAGCCGAGGCTTATTCTGGAGGTACTGTCCTTCCTCATCCCTCCAAAAAGTGCTTTACGACCCGAAGGCCTTCATCGCACACGCGGCGTTGCTGGTTCAGGCTTTCGCCCATTACCAATATTCCCTACTGCTGCCACCCGTAGGTGTATGGACCGTGTTTCAGTTCCATTGTGGGGGGCCACCCTCTCAGGTCCCCTACCCGTCATAGCCTTGGTAGGCCATTACCCTACCAACTAGCTGATGGGACGCAGGCCCCTCCCGAAGCGACTTTCGCCTTTAATCACCAGATTCTAAAACCGGGGATCACATGGGGTATTAGCAGTCCTTTCGGACTGTTATCCCCCTCTTCGGGGCAGGTCACCAACGCGTTACTCACCCGTTCGCCACTAAGAATGTATTGCTACAAACTTCGTTCGACTTGCATGTATTAAGCACGCCGCCAGCGTTCATCCTGAGCCAGGATCAAACTCTCCGCTAAATTTTTCACCTTTTGCAAGGTGTTTCTTACGGATTTATTTATTGAACGACAGAGCTGTTGTCTTCCTATCACTCTTCAGTTGTTAAGGTCCTGCTTGACTTCCGAGGGCTGGATTCTAACCGCTTGTTTGCGGTCTGTCAAGGGCCAATTTCGTCCGGTTTTACCCGACAAAATTGCCGATGTATCTCCTGTCTAACTGGGTCAACACCGGCTGCTTCAGCGCTCGCCTTTGACTTGAACGGTCAGCGTCCCTGCTCACTTGTTATCGGTCTGCCTTTTTACAGGCCAAACCGACCTCATTTGACTGAGGGACTTTTATTGTACCGCTCACATCTACCCTTGTCAAGGGTTTTGGTCGATTTGATTTTGATCAATTTTATCGACCGGGCCCCTGTTGGGAAGCTGCCTTTTGGGCTGTTTGGGTTTTCAATGATCTGCTGTCTATTTCAGCGAGATCTTGTTGTTACCTTCTTGCTGGCAACGGGCTGAATTATACGCAAACGAAAAGTTCTGTCAAGGGGTTTTAAGACCAATTTTGAAAATTGGTCTGACAACTTTGGAAATTGGTGCCATTTGGTTCAGTGCGGCTGCCACAGCAGCAAGGCCAGCCGGTCATTCTGGATGGCGACCAGGGTGGTGCCATCATCTGAGAAGCTGAGGCGGGTGAGGCTGCCTGGCAGGGAGGCCAGCAGCGCACCGGTGTTCACATCCCACAGGGAGACGCCCTGACTGCCCCCGGCAGCCACAATCTGCCCATCGGGAGAAAAGGCCAGCGCTAGAGCGCCGGGGGCCTCCAGCACAAGCGTTTCTGTCGCGGTATCAGGACGAATCAGGTGAAGCTGCCCGGCAACCAGAACGCCCAGAGCGCCGCCCTCCAGGGGGGCAAAGGCCACTGCAGTGATAAAGTCGGAATAGTGCACGGCAGGGGCCAGGGCGCCGGTCTGGATGTTTTGGAGCTGCAGGGTGCCCCGGGCTACCCAGGCAATCTCATTGGGGCCGGGGAAGATGGTGTAGACCGGAGCGGCGGTCTCGAAGTCGGCCAGGGTGGTCAGGCGCTCGCCGGTGGACAGGGACCAGACCTGGGCTTCCCAGCGGTCGGCCAGGTAGATGACCAGGGTTTGCTGATCCGGGGCATAGGCGGCGCCGTAAACCGGCCCGCCCACCTCCAGTGTGCGCAGAGGGGCGCCATCCAGGCTGGTGGTGACTACAGAATTGCCGTTGTTCAGCGCCAGCTCAATGGGGTGGCGCGGGACAGCCAGCAGGTTGGGCGGCAGCGTGAGGGACGCGGGGTATTCGGCGCTGGTGGTGGGCGCGGGGGGAAACAGGGCGTAAGCAGCCAGGGCGGCATTGTTCTCGGCATTGGGCTGGCAGAGCGCTAAGAGCTGGTTGAAGGCGCCCCAATGCAGGTCCTGGGCCAATGCCGGGAGCGGAACTTCGACTGCAACCAGGCGGTTAACGTTTTCGGCGGTGATGGGCATCAGTGGGGATTCGTAGGCCAGTGTGGGAGTTGGCGTGGTGGGTGTGGGAGACGGCAATGCGGCCGTGGGAGTGGGTATCGCCGAGGTCATTGGCACAGCCGGTGTGGGTGTGCAGGCAGACAAAACCAGCAGGGCAAAGAGCAGCAGAACAACTTGTTTTTTCATCACAGCCTCCTGGAGCGCGTGGTGTTCCTCCATTAAGACGCACGCCGCGCCATTGAGTTCCCCTGGGGCGAAAAAAGGGGAGGGCGACTTGCGCCGCCCTCCTGCAGGTTGAAAATCATTTCAGCGCGGGGCGCTGGCGCCTTCAAACATCATCTGAGGTTCCATGGGCTGCAAAGCCGTGGTCGCCCCAATGGAGACATCATCCAGTAAGAAGTTGCTGTTGAGCGAGCCATCTGTAGTGGCTGCAAATGTCAGGGTAATGGTTGTTCCGGCGTAGGCATTTAAGTCCAGTAATTGCTGCACCCAGCCGCCAGTATTGCTGCTGGAGCAAAGTTCATACTGCTTGAGCAGAGAGCCATTCACAAAAACGCCGGCATAGTCATAGCCACACATATCTTCCGAGGCGATCCAGTACCAGTAGTGCAAGTACCGCGCGCCCGCCATGGAAATTCCAGATTGGGTCAACTGGGCTGTTTCGCTTGGGGCACCGCCCATCCAAACCGCCCAGGAACCGCCATGCGGGGCCACTGGAAGAGTTTGGGTGATCAAAGGCCAGCCACCGGAGGAGTATTGAGACCAGTTGCCATCTGCGCCAGCCTCAAAGGTGCCATTGCGAATGGGATTAACCGGGGCGGGGGGCTGCATTTTGACGATGACCGGGAGGAAAATGTCGGATGCGGCAGTTGTACCGCCATATGTCAGTGTGGCGGTTTTGGTAGCGGCGCAGCCAGCGCTGATGGCGGTGACAGATGCCAGGCTGTCGGAGCCAGAGTATAACCGGCTGTTGGGGACGGAACTGTAGGTAAAAGCTGTGTTGTTGGCAGACCCCGGGAAGGGATCACCAGGATCACCCCGCTCGCCTCCCCCATCCATAAGTTGATCCAGGCCATCTGCCTGCATCAGTTTCACCAGGGGATGATACTCGTTATCATTGGCAGAATTTGTATAGGTGACCGATTCGTCAATATGCCAGATGAGCAAACCGCAGCCAGGCAGGCCGGCATCATAGCCGGTGAGTTGGCGGTTTTCAACCAGGAAGAACTCGCCTGTGCCCGAATACTGGCCAAATTCCCAGTTTACGCCGCCCGAATTGGGGCGCAGCAAGAAGGCTGTGGAATTGGTTTCGGCCTGCGGAATGGCCTGGTTGGTCAGGGTGCCGCTGACCGTGGTCGGGGTAATCCAGCCCTGATACCACTTGAGCCAGGCATCTGGCAGCGCCGGGGAACTGCCATAATAGTTCCCGGTCGTATAATTCCAGTTACCCGAGCCCATAATTGACCAACGCCCCACGCCATCCGAAGACCCGTCGGTGTCGTATAAATCTGGCCAGGTGATATCGTGCCCAAGCTCGTGGGCCATAATACCAATGGTGGCGGGATGGTCGCCGTGGATTTCGCCAAACTGGGCATAACCGCCATTATGTGAGTACTCGCCCAGGATCTTGCCATCCAGGGTTGGCGGGGTGACATCATTCAAACTCCAGCGGTGCGCCCAGATGCTAGGGGTTGAGGTGTTGTAGGAGGCCTCGTAACCGGCAACAACAACCACCAGGTGCAGCTCATTGATCGAGATGTAGCCATCGCTGTTGGTATCGTACGAAGCATAATTAACATACGGATCGGCGGCAATCAGGGCGTTTTTGACAATCAACTGGTTGGCACTGCTGGTGACACTGCCAGTATTAGGATGCGGATAGCCCAGGTTCAACCAGCCAATCACACCATCATTGGTGGTGCCGTGGCTCTCAGCCGCCGGAGAAAGGGTTAGCTGATTGAAGGATGCATCCAGATAGTAATCTGAAACGCTGTTTGAGGCCCCAAACATGCTGGCAGCAAAACTGTCTGCGGGATAGGTGCTGGCACGGTTTGAGAAGGAGGCCAGCAGCACCAGGGTGGGCTGGGTGCCGATGTTGTGCGAATTTGGCTCGACCTGCAGAGGTAAATTAAGCGATTCGGGATAGGATACTTCGGGGCGCAGATGTAAAGCCGATGCGGGTGGTTCAGTCAGGCCGACAACCAGGCGCTCGTTATCGGTCAGGGCCGGCACCAGGGCGCCGCCATCCACAGCCGCATAGACCCACCAGCCATCTGCAGCTTGCATGATGGTGTAACCATCCAGGGTTTCCATGCCATTGGACCATTCGTCACCCCACTGGCGCGCCGTAAAGGTTGAGCCATCAGGTTGAGTGAGTGTAATATCAATTGGAGCAGCCGGAGCCGCGGCAGCCAGAGTAACCATTGTGGCAGCCGCAACCAGGGCAACCAGCAAAGCAATTAACCAGCGAATTTTCATCAGTGTTCTCCTTAAGGTTTTTGAGCAAAGGTCTCAATGTAATCATTGGCAAGCGCAACCGTCAGGGTCTGGGTTTCGACATTATAGTCGCCCCGGGCGGTCAGGTAATCGCCGACGTTAATGACCCCGGCATAGAAGGTCAGTCGGGGGGAAGGTTGATCCGCGGCAGCCGGGGAAGGCGGCAGGGTGGTGTAGGTGACGTTGATTTCTTCGCCGCTGTCCAGGCGGACCTGATAAACAAAAGTGTGCGGGCCGCCCATCAAGCCCGGAGGGGACTGGTCGCCGCCGCTCAACACTACGCCGCCAATGATTTGAATACCCGCCGACAGGGGCGCTACCGTTGGCAGACTTTGCCGATCACCGGCAGCGGGATCTGGCGTGGCGGCAGGTGCGCAGGCCGACAGCGTCAGAAGCAAAATTGACGCCAGTAAAAAGATTTTTGGGGATTTCATAAAACTCCTTTGGAAAAACAAGACAGGCTATTTGATTATAACGAGCGTCGATTCGTTTGACAATCCGGAACAAATCTGTGACAAATTTCGTCTTATTTTCAAATTTGAAATCGAGGCTATAATTGAGTGTAACCATGAATAAGCCCTTCACTTACCCTCTTTCACGACCCGGTGCGCTGGAACAGGCCGCCATTGCCCTGCTGGGTGGGTTTTTGCTGGCTGCTGCCGGTGCGTTGATTGCTTTTGTTGGGTTTCAGGCACTGTATATTGGGCGGATTTTCCCCGGTGTGAGCGTTGCCGGTGTGAACGTGGGCGGGCTGACGCCGCAAGCCGCGGCGGATAAGCTGCTGACCGAGGTAACCTACCCGCAAACCGGGCAAATCCTTTTCCAGGACGCAGCGGCGCAGCATTCGTGGCTGGCAACCCCCATGCAGTTAGGACTGTTTCTGGATGCCGATGCCAGTGCTCAGGCGGCTTTCCGGGTCGGGCGCACGGGAGATTTATGGCAGCGATTGGATGAGCAGTGGCAGGCCCGGCAGGGGGGCAGGGCGGCATCACCGGCGCTGATTTTTGACCAGCGCCTGGCTACGCAGTTTTTGAACAGCATTGGCCAGGAAGTGGACCGTCCGGTCATTGAGGCCAGCCTGGGGGTGCAGGGCACCGAGGTAATGGTCAATGCGGGGCAGCCCGGACGGGCAGTGGATGTTTCTGCCACGCTGGAAGCCCTGAGCCTGCAATTACAAAGCCTGCAAAGCGGCGTGGTGCCGGTGGTGGTAGCCGAGACGCAGCCCGTCATTCTGGATGCCAGCGCCCAGGCAGAAATTGCCCGCACCATGCTGAGCCAGAACCTGACCATCCAACTGCCTGGTGGCGAGACGGATGCCGGGCCCTGGGTTTTTGAGCCGGCCACTCTGGCCGAAATGCTGACAATTGAGCGGGTGGAAACCGAGACGGGAGCCCAGTATCAGGTGGCGCTGGACAGCGAAGCGCTGATTACCTTCCTGGCGAATATTCAGACGGCGGTTGCCCGCAGCCCGGAGAACGCCCGGTTTATCTTCAACGACGACACCCGGCTGCTGGAAGTGATTCAGCCGGCGGTGATTGGCCGCAGCCTGATGGTCGATGAGAGTCTGGCAGCCATCCAACAGCAAACCACAGCCGGGCAGCACACGGTTGAATTGATGATTGATTACATCAACCCGACGATTACCAACGAAACCACCGGCGCAGAACTGGGGATTACCGAGCTGGTCAGTTCGCAGACCAGCTATTTCCGGGGTTCCAGCCGGGACCGGGTGAACAATATCCAGATTGCCTCGGCGCAGTTCCACGGGCTGCTGATTCCCCCCGGCGCCACCTTCTCCATGGCTGAGGCGCTGGGCGATGTCAGCCTGGACAACGGCTACGCCGAAGCGATGATCATCGTTGGCGGGCGCACCGTGAAAGGCGTGGGCGGGGGTGTTTGCCAGGTGAGCACCACCCTGTTCCGCACGGCGTTCATGGGGGGCTACCCCATTGGGGAGCGGCACGCCCATGCTTACCGGGTGTATTACTACGAGCAAAACTCGGGCGGCTATAATGATGCGCTGGCCGGGCTGGATGCCACCGTGTTTGTGCCGCTGGTTGACTTCCGCTTCACCAACGATACCCCCTACTGGCTGCTGATGGAGACGTACGTCAACCCCTCCAATTACAGCCTGACCTGGAAGTTCTACTCCACCAGCGACGGGCGCAGTGTGGAATGGCATACCACCGGGCCGACCAATATTGTCGAACCGCCCGAGCCCAAATACATCGAAAACCCGGAGTTGAGCGAGGGGCAGATCAAGCAGGTGGACTGGGAAGCCGAAGGGGCCGATATTTCGGTCACGCGCATTGTCTGGCGCAACGGTGAAATTTACTTCCAGGACAGCGTGTACACGCACTACCAGCCCTGGCAGGCGGTATATGAGTACGGTCCGGGGACGGAGATCCCCACGCCAGAGCCCACGCCCGAAGAATAACGGGGCTAATCGGGGGTTGGCCAGCCGGCCTGCCCGCATAACGGAACAAAGGCAACCGGCAGGATGTCTTCGCTGACAAAGCCAGCGGGCGTATTTTGCCAGAGCTGGAGTACCTGATTGAAACGCGGGCCCACCGGCAGCACCAGCCGCCCGCCCGGCGCCAATTGATCCAGCAAGGCGGGGGGAACCGCCGGTGCGGCAGCCGTGACAAGGATGCCCGCATAGGGTGCGGCAGCCGGCCAGCCCAGCGAGCCGTCACCGATTTGGACCTGGACATTGACGCAGCCAAGCTCAGCCAGAATCTGCCGGGCATGCTCAGCCAGGGACACGTGACGCTCAACAGTGTAAACTCGGGCTGCCAGGCGGCTCAAAATGGCGGCCTGATACCCGGAGCCGGTACCAACTTCCAGTACGGTCTCGCTGCCATCCAACTGGAGCAAGTCGGTCATCAGCGCCACAATGTAAGGCTGTGAGATGGTCTGCCCCAGGCCTATGGGCAGGGGGCCATCGGCATAGGCATATTCCTGCGACTCGGGCGGGATGAAGCGATGGCGGGGGACCTGGCGCAGGACGGTCAGCAGGCGCGGGGATTCGATGCCCCGCCGAATAATCTGCTGCTGTACCATACGTTCACGTGCGGCCGAAAAGTCGTCCATGCCTTAATTGTAGCAAGCCAGAGCGCGGAATCAATAGGGTTAAAGACGCGCGATTGCTAACACCCCAACAGGGTAACGAATTTTCAGGCTGATTTCTGGCTGTCTGCCAGGAGGCGGTGGGCAATCTGGCGGTCAATTTTGCCCATGGGGAAATCCGGCAGTTCGGCAGGCAGCGCCCAGCACAGTTCACTGGCGACCTGCGGCTGCGGCTCTCCGGTGACCAGAGTGCAGGCGAAAGCGTGCAGCACCACTTTGAAATGAGTGTAGGCGTGCCGGTAAACCCCCAGTTCTGCGCCAACGGCAATCTCAACAGCCAGTTCTTCGGCGATTTCGCGGCGCAGGCCTTCGGGCAGGGTCTCACCCGGCTCCAGCTTGCCGCCAGGGAATTCCCACAGGCCGCCCAGCAGGCCGCGGGAGGGGCGGCGGGCAATCAGCACACGATCTGCGCGCCAGATGACGGCGGCAGTAACCGTCCAAAGCGGTACGGGCGGGCGGGCAGACATCACCGGGCGCTCGGCTTGCAGACCCAGGGCTGCGGCCTGGCATAAGGCCTGCAGCGGGCAAACCAGGCAGGCCGGTGCGCGGGGGGTACAAATCTGCGAACCGAGGTCCATGAGGGCCTGGTTATAATCGCCGGCGCGGCCGGGGGGTAAATGCTGCTGGGCCAGTGCCCAGAGCTGCCGTTCGCCCTCGGGGGAGCGTGCAGGCAGAGTCACGTTAAATACCCGGGCCAGCACCCGGCGGATATTGCCATCCAGGGCGGCTTCGTCCTGACCGAAAGCCATCGAGGCAATGGCAGCGGCGGTATAGCGACCCACGCCCGGCAAAAGCGCCAGATCGGCAGCGGTGCGGGGCATTTGCCCACCAGCTTCCCAGACCTGCCGGGCGGCGCGCCACAGATTGCGCGCCCGGCTGTAATAGCCCAGACCTTCCCAGAGCGCCAGAACCTCCTGTTCGCTGGCGGCAGCCAGCGCTTCCAGTGTGGGGAAGCGCGCCATCCAGCGCTCAAAATAGGGGCTGACCGTTTCCACCTGGGTTTGCTGCAGCATGATCTCAGAGACCCAGACCGCATAAGGGTCTGGATGGCCGCGCCAGGGCAGAGTCCGGGCGTTCACGGCGTACCAGGCCAGCAGTTTTTCGGCCAGTTCAGCGCTCAAAGCAGCCTAAAATTGAAACCCGTTGCGGGCGTTGACCAGCTTGGCTGAGTAATTGAGAACGTAATCTTGCAGTTGGTTGTGCAGATTGACCCACTCGGTTGAGCGCATGACCTGCCGGGCTTTGGAAAGCGTTGGCAGCACAACCCCCACCATAATCTGCGGCTGTGAGCCGTAAACCGTAGCCCAGGCATCGCTCAACTCAAAACCCAGCCGCTGCACACCGGGGATGAAGTTACTGGTCACAAACTCAAAATATTCCTGTTCGTGATCGGGGGAAATATCCCAGCTCATAATCAGTTTTACCGGCATGGCCATACTCCGCTTACACGTTCTGATTTTGATTCTGATATTCCAGGACAATCACCTGGGTTTCATCTGGCAGTGCGCTGAGGCTGGTGACCTTGTAGGATGGCTGCGGCTGCACACTGCTCAGGCCCATCTCTTTGAGAAATTTGCTCAGGGGTTCCATCTGGGCGGTGGTTTCGGGGATGTGGTAGTGCATGGGGATGACGATGTTGGGCTCCAGCAGGCTGATCATCTCGGCGGCTTTGGCCGCGGTGAGGCTGCCGCCCCCGCCCACCGGCACCAGGGCCACATGCACGGGGCCCAGGGCTTCAACTTCGGTTTGGGAAGGCACCCGGTTCAGATCCCCCAGGTGGACCACCGTGATGCCGTTGTAATCGAGCAGATAAAGGGTGTTGCGCGGCTCGTCTTCGGTCTTTTTGGTATGGCCGTTGGTCTGAATGCCAGTGATGAAGACACCGCCGATTTCAAACTCGCCGAGGCCGGTAATCTGGTAGGGGTCGCCTTTGACCGCCGAGAGGCAGTTGTGCCCAGGGGAGGCATGGCTGACCGTGACCACATCGGCCTTGAGCTTGAGGGGAGCATAGCCCACCTGCTTGGAATCATAGGGGTCGGTGACCACTGTCGCCAGACTGCGCTCAGTGAGCCGAAAACACGAGTGACCATACCAGGTAATTTCCATACAGCCTCCATGCAAAATAGCCCGTTTGCGGGGCGCAACGCTCTGATTATACACCAGAGCAGGGCAGGAAGGAAAAGCGCGCCCAAAAACGATGAAATGCTTGACGCGCGTTGGCAGCAGTGATAGACTCGGCGGGCAGCAATGGGAAGCAAAATACCAGACTGAGTCTTGCGCTTGGCGGGCTGCTCTGGTATAATCTACCCCGCTGTGTATTTCAGGAAGCAATTTAACAATTTTGCGCCGACGTAGCTCAATCGGCAGAGCAACCGCCTTGTAAGTGGTAGGTTATGGGTTCGATTCCCATCGTCGGCTCAGTTGTCGGTTGGCGAGCAAGGCGGCTCTGCAGAGAAGCTTGCTGGCGAGCCGACAACGCTCGGTCAAATGGACGGTTACCCAAGTGGCCAACGGGGACTGACTGTAAATCAGTTGGGCAACGCCCTTCGGAGGTTCGAATCCTTCACCGTCCACTGGTCGTTTGACCAACTCGCCTTTACCACGGCGAGTCCGTCTGGCAGAACGGCACGCCCTCATAGCTCAGATGGTAGAGCACGCCCTTGGTAAGGGCGGGGTCATGGGTTCAAATCCCATTGAGGGCTCTCAATGCCGGAAAGCGTGTCAGCTTCCTGTAAGCTGCAAGACCTCGAAAGAGGAAAACACCTGTTCAAGGAGAAGGAATTATGGCGAAGCAGAAGTTTGATCGATCGAAGCCGCACCTGAACGTGGGAACGATGGGTCACATTGACCACGGGAAGACGACGTTGACGGCAGCGATCACGAAATATTGTGCGTTCACAGGGTCGGCGGAATATCGGGCGTATGATCAGATTGACAATGCGCCGGAAGAGAAAGCCCGCGGCATCACGATCAACATTTCGCACGTCGAATATCAGACGGCGAATCGGCACTATGCCCATGTGGACATGCCGGGTCACCGCGACTATATCAAGAACATGATCACCGGTGCGGCGCAGGTTGACGGCGCCATTCTGGTGGTAGCGGCCCCCGATGGCCCCATGCCGCAGACGCGCGAGCACGTGCTGCTGGCCCGCCAGGTGGAAGTGCCCTCGATCGTCGTCTTCCTGAACAAGGTTGACATGATGGACGATCCGGAACTGCTGGAGCTGGTGGAGATGGAACTGCGGGAAATGCTGAGTGGCTATGGCTTCCCGGGTGATGAGACCCCGATTGTGCGTGGCAGCGCCCTGAAAGCGTTGGAGAGCACCTCGACGGATCCGGATGCTCCCGAATACGCCTGCATCAAGCAGCTTTTGGAAGTGGTTGACAGCTACATTCCGGAGCCCCCGCGGGCGACCGACAAACCGTTCATGATGCCGGTCGAGGATGTGTTCTCGATCAAGGGTCGTGGCACGGTCGTGACGGGTCGTGTGGATCGTGGCCGGATCAAGGTTGGCGAAGCAGTAGAAATCGTGGGCCTGCGCGAGAAGAGCATGAACTCGGTGTGCACGGGCGTGGAAATGTTCCACAAACTGCTGGATGAAGGCATGGCGGGCGACAATCTGGGCCTGCTGCTGCGCGGCATCGAGCGGACGGATGTGGAGCGCGGCATGGTGATTGCCAAGCCGGGCAGCATCACCCCGCACCGCAAATTCCTGGCGAATGTGTACGTGTTGAAGAAGGACGAAGGCGGACGCCACAAGCCATTCTTCACCGGTTATCGCCCGCAGTTCTACATTCGGACGATGGATGTGACCGGCAACATTGCGCTGCAACCCGGCGTTGAAATGGTTATGCCTGGCGACAACACCACCATGGAAGTTGAACTGATTGTCAATGTGGCCCTCGAGCAGGGCTCCAAGTTCGCCATCCGCGAAGGCGGCCTCACCGTCGGCGCTGGCGTCATTACCAAAATTCTGGACTAACCTGCCTGTCAGGTAGTAAGGTAAGCAAGCATGGCTTCGAAGAAGAAAGACATCCGCCCGGTGATCACCTTTGCATGCAATGAATGCAAGGAACGCAACTACACCAGCGAGAAGAATCGCCGTAATGATCCGGGCCGCATGGAAATCAAGAAATACTGCCCGCGGTGCCACAAACATACGACGCACCGCGAGACTAAGTAGGTTTCACCTTTCTGCGCCGGGTGGGGTTCACAAGACCCCTCCCGGTGCAGAGGTTGAGCATACAGGCCAGTAGCTCAATTGGCAGAGCGCCGCTCTCCAAAAGCGGATGTTGTGGGTTCAATTCCTGCCTGGCCTGCACAAAACCCAGGCGACGCCGCCTTCAAGGCGGCGTTTTAGCCGTAAAAAAACAAGGAGCGGAACGTGGTCAAGACAAAGGATACACCCTCAGAAAAGCCTGTTCAACCGGTTGCGGCAAAACCCAAACCTGTTGAAAAAAGCGCGGCCAAATCCGACAAGCCCAGCAAACCCAACCGCATCAAGCAGTGGTGGCACGAGACGATGGGTGAACTGCGCAAAGTGAGCTGGCCTACCCGCCAGCAAGCCCAGCGCCTGACCGGCATCGTTCTGGTCACCATGCTTGTTATGGCATTGTTCCTGGGTGGGCTCGATTTTATCTTCTCTGAACTGATTACACTGCTGGTCAAGATCTAGACCGCGGCAAGTAGAGGTAATACCGATGGATGCACACGACGATTTCAAGCCCGAAGAAGAAGGTATTGAGCAGCCGAAGGAGCGCAAGCCCCGCCGGTCAACCGGGCGTGCGCGGACATCGGAGCCGGTTCAAAACCCCGCTTCTGAAGAAACCGTTACCGAAAGTAACGAACGTGCCTGGTACGTCATTCACTGCTACTCAGGTTATGAGAACAAAGTTCGGCACAACCTGGAGCAGCGGATTGAGACGATGGGAATGAAAGACCAGATCTTTGATGTGGTCATTCCAACCCAGGAAGAAATTGAAGTCAAAGACGGCAAGCGCCGCACGGTTGAGCGCCATGTGTTCCCCGGCTATGTGCTGGTAAACATGCTGCTCAGCGAAGAGTCGTGGTATGTGGTGCGCAACACCCCCGGTGTGACGGGCTTTGTGGGCATGGGCAACCAGCCTACCCCCCTGCGCCCCGAAGAGGTGCAGCAGATTCTGCGCCGCATGGAGGCCGAAGCGCCGCATATCAAGGTTACCTTCCGGGTGGGCGAGCGGGTTCGGATTGTAGATGGCCCGTTCAATGACTTCCGGGGGACCGTCTCTGAGATTGATATGGAACGCACCAAGGTGCGTGTGATGGTCAGCTTCTTTGGGCGTGAAACCCCGGTGGAGCTGGACTTCTTACAGGTTGAAAAAGCGTAGTCAACGGACTGCGTTTAATCATGTGGGAGGGTGCTCCCCTTATCACCCGCTATAACCACGAAGGAGAAAAACTGTGGCAAAGAAACTGAAAGCTGTTGTTCGTCTGCAGTTGGTGGCCGGTAAGGCCAACCCTGCACCGCCCGTCGGTCCGGCCCTGGCCGGCTATGGCCTGAATATTATGGCCTTCTGCAAGGAATACAACGCCCGGACGCAAAACCGCACCGGCGATGTCATTCCGGCTGAAATCAGCGTCTATTCCGATGGGTCTTTTGTCTTCATCCTCAAGTCTTCGCCGGCTTCAGTATTGCTGAAGAAGGCTGCCGGGGTTGACAAGGGTTCGGCCACGCCGAACCGGACCAAGGTCGGCAAAGTGACCCGCGCTCAGGTGCGCGAGATCGCCGAGATCAAGATGAAGGACACCAACGCGGTGGATATTGAAGATGCCATGCGCCAGGTGGAAGGCACCGCCCGCAACATGGGCATCACGGTCGTTGACTAAAGGAATGTGGGAGGGTGGCCGAACAGGCTGCCCGCTGGTACCACGAAGGAGTATTCATGGCAAAGCACGGTAAGAAATACGAGGCCGCAAAGGCCAAAGTAGACAGCAAACAGAACTATGAACCCCGGGCCGCCGTTGCGCTGGCGAAAGAAACCGCTTACACCAGCTTCGACGCGACTGTGGAAGTTCACATGCGCATGGGTCTGGACCCCCGCCAGGCGGACCAGCAGGTGCGTGATGTGGTTGTACTGCCGCACGGACTGGGCAAGACAGTGCGCGTGCTGGTCTTCACCCAGGGTGAAGGCGTGCTCCGCGCCCAGGAAGGCGGCGCCGATCATATCGCCGACAGCGACGAATGGGTTGCCAAAATCCAGGGCGGCTGGACGGATTTCGATGTGGCGATTGCCACGCCCGATATGATGGGCAAGGTTGGTAAGCTGGGTCGTGTGCTGGGTCCGCGCGGTTTGATGCCGAACCCCAAAGCTGGCACGGTTGTTCCGGCTGAAGATCTGCCCCGCGTTATTGAAGAAGCCAAGGCTGGTCGTGTGGAATTCCGGTTGGACAAGACCGCCAACATCCATGTGCCGATTGGCAAGGCCTCTTTTGATGAGACCAAACTATTCGAAAACTTTGCTGCGCTGATGGAAGCGATTAAGAAAGCCCGCCCGGCTGCCGCCAAGGGCATCTATATTCGCCGCATCACCCTCGCTGCCACCATGGGTCCTGGCATTCACGTGGATCCCAATCTGGCGCAAAATATCAGTCTATAGTAAAATAGGGGCGCTGGTTAACCCCGGCGCCCCAAAACAACTTAATTTCACCGTAGAAAGCCGGTGCCTCAGCGTTCTGAGGCTTAATATCCTGCCGAGGTGGAGACAAACCCCAAAAAACCGCCCCCCATGGGGCATGGAAGAGTCTTTACCTGGCAAGTATGCAAGGTAAAGACTTTTTAATACCCTGAAACAGAAAGGAGGTGAATCCTCATTGGCTTTCACAAAACAGCAAAAAGATAAGATGGTTGCCCTCTACCGCGAATGGCTGCGCAACGCTCAAGGCGTGGTGCTGGTCACCTTCAATAAAATGTCTATGAAGGAAATTGACACCCTGCGCACCAAGATCCGCGACGCTGGCGGCGAAGCGCATGTGGTGAAGAACACCCTGTTCTACAACGCCCTCAGCGCTGAAGGTATCCATGTGGCTGAAAAGCCCGAAGGAACAACCCTGGCCGTATTCTCCAGCGATCCGGCTTCCATTGCCAAGGCACTGGTTGAAGCACTGGGTAAATCGGAAATCTTCCAGATCAAAGGTGGTTTCCTGGGTACGGAGCTGCTCAATGCCGCCCAGGTCAAATCGCTGGCTGCTCTGCCGCCCCTGCCCGTTATGCGCGCCCGCCTGCTGGGTGTGCTGGTGGCCCCGGCGTCTCAGCTCGTCCGCACGCTGGCCGAACCCGCCCGCTCGATGGCTGCAGTCATCAAGGCCCATTCCGAAAAGGAAGCCGTTCCGGCAGCCGGGTAGTTCTGTGTTGTCCAACCTGGCAGGGTCCGCCCTGCTGATCGGAGGGCAGCACGTCTGCCCGTCATCAAGAAACAATTTGATTCAAAACCAATAAATCAAGCTAGGAGATTTTTAAAAATGGCTGATCTGACCAAACTCGTTGAAGAACTGAGCACGCTCTCTGTTCTGGAAGCTGCCGATCTGGTTAAAATGCTCGAAGAAAAGTGGGGCGTTTCCGCCGCCGCTCCTGTGGCCGCCATGGCTGTTGCCGCTGGCCCCGCCGCCGCCGCCGAACCCGTTGAAGAAAAAACCGAGTTCGATGTCGTCCTGAAGGACGCCGGCCCCAAGAAGATCGACACCATCAAAGTCATTCGCCAGCTCACCAACCTGGGCCTGGTGGAAGCCAAGACGATGGCCGAGACCGCTGGCGCCAAAGTCCTGACCGCTGTCAGCAAAGAAGCTGCCACCGATGCCAAGGGCAAACTGGAAGCCGCCGGCGCAGTTGTGGAAATTGCCTAATTTCTGAACAACGCGTTAAACAAAGAGCGGGCGCAACTGCGCCCGCTTTTTGTTTTTTTATTGTAATAACCGTCAGGCAGCTACGCTTTGCACCTGGCGAATGACCATGACCACCTTGCCCATGATGCGCAGGTGTGCCGGGTCATTCACAATGATGGGCTGCATGGTGCGGTTAGCCGGCTGCAGACGAATGCGGTCGGGTTCGCGATAGAAGTATTTGAGGGTGGTTTCGTCCCGGTCATCGAGCCAGACGGCGACCATTTCGCCGTTGTTGGCTTCCTGGGCGGGGCGCAGGATGACGATATCACCATCGTTGACCATGGCGTCGATCATTGAATCTCCCTGGACTTCCAGTGCGAAGAGTTGATCAATCCGCTCGCGGCCGGGCAGCATGGACCGCGCCACTTCAACGCTGCTTTCGGGGTCAAAGTAGCCGGGGGCGCCGCCCGACTGGGTGGGCATGGGGATGGGTTCACTGGCAACAATGCGCCCCAGGAGGGGGACATTGACCAGGTCGCGCAAGGCTGAACCAGCCTCACGTACTGTCTGAACCACCTTGCCGCCTACGGTGCCGTGCACGGGCTGCAACACGCAGATGCTGCGCGAGACACGGCCATCGCGCCGGATATAGCTGAGCTCTTCGAGTTGGCGGAGGTAGTAATCCACCAGTGAGGTGGACTTGACATCAATGTGATCCCCAATCTCGCGAATGGAAGGTGAATACCCATGCGATTCCTGGAAATCGGTCAGGAATTGCATGATACGGGTCTGTCGTTCGCTTAATTTCTGGCTACGTCGGGCCATTCGATGTGTCCTTTCTCACCGGAAACACTTGTACATTTGTGCTAATTATACAAGAACAAGTGTTCTGTGTCAAGGCCATTTTGTCACAATTAATCTTCGTCGCGTTCCCGCAGGTGCGGGAAGAGGATGACCTCTCGGATGGTGGATCGGTCGGTGAGGAGCATGACCAGGCGATCTACGCCCATGCCAAAGCCGCCGTTGGGGGGCATGCCCATGGACATGGCGCGCAGGTAATCTTCATCCATGGGGTGGCGCTGCTCATCGTTATCGTCGTAGGCCCGCCCCATTTCCTGGAAGCGCGCTTCCTGATCCAGCGGGTCGTTGAGTTCGGTGAAGGCGTTGCACAGTTCCATGCCGCCCACAAAGCCCTCAAAGCGTTCCACAGTGGTGGGGTCACCGGGGATGGATTTGGCCAAAGGCGAGATATCGCGCGGGTAGTTATAGAGGAAGGTGGGTTGGATGAGGGTCGGCTCGAGAAAATCACCCAGCAGGCTGTCAATCAGTTTGCCGCGGGGTGACCCCGGTTTGAAGGGGACGTTATGCGCCTGCATGGCTGCGCCAAGGCTTTCAGCGGTGGGGTGCTGGGCAATGTCGATGCCGGTGGTCTCGATCAGACCCTGACGGAGATCAACCCGCCGCCAGGGGGGGGTGAGGTCCACCTGGTTGCCGCGGAAATTGACGGTACGCCGCCCGAGGACCTGGTCGCAAACGAAGGCGATCATTTGCTCAGTCATCTCCATGATTTTGAGATAATCGGCATAGGCCATGTAGAATTCAAGCTGGGTGAATTCAGGGTTGTGTTTATAGGAGACGCCCTCATTGCGGAAGTCGCGGCCAATTTCATAGACCCGGTCCAGGCCACCAACCAGCAGGCGTTTGAGATAGAGCTCAAAGGAGATGCGCAGGTAGAGCTGCTGATGGAGCTGGTTATGGTGGGTCACAAAGGGGCGGGCGGCTGCGCCGCCATAAATGGGCTGAAGGATGGGGGTTTCAACTTCCAGGAAGTCACGCTCATCCAGGAACTGGCGCAGGGCGCGCACGGTGTTGGCGCGGGCGCGGAAGATTTCACGCACTTCGGGGTTGACTGCCAGGTCGGCATAGCGCTGGCGGTAGCGGGTTTCGGGGTCGGTCAGACCGGCATGGCGCACCACCTGTCCATCCACCAGTTCGTCTTTGGCGGCCGGCAGGGGGGTGATGGCTTTAGCCAGCATGCGGAAAGACTGCACCTGCAGGGTGGCTTCACCGGTGCGGGTGCGGAACATGGTTCCTTCAGCCTCAATAAAGTCACCCAGATCAAAGGCCTGCTGTAAAAAGTCCATGGCTTCGGGGCCAATTTCGTTAATGCGGAAGAAGAGCTGGATGCGCCCGCTGCCATCCTCAATATGGGCAAAGGCCACCTTGCCCATGGGGCGCAGGGCGCGCAGCCGCCCGGCCAACGTGGCGGCAACGGGGGTGGCATCGCCGGCAGCTTCAGCAGCCTCATAGGCGGCGATGATCTGGGCGGCGGTGTGCGTCACATGGGCGCGGGTCGGGTAGGGCAGTATATTTTGATCGAGCAGGCGTTGTAATTTTTCCAGTCTGATTTTTTCAAGTTCTGTGCGTTCCATCAGGTTTGATCCTTTCAAAGAAAAGCCCCGCCCCTGGATGCGGGCGGGGCGGATTGTCGATTTGTGGGGCTATTGCACTTTCACAATTTGCACGACAAACTGTCCGGCCGGGGCATCCACCTGCACCCGGTCGCCAGCCTTATGATTCAAGAGGGCGCGTCCCAATGGCGACTCGTTGGAGATGCGGCCGCGGGCGGGGTCTGCCTCGGCGGCGCCGACGATGGTATATTCTTCATCAGAGGTGGTGCCTTCTTCGCGGATGATCGCCGTGGAGCCGACCTGGATGGTGTCACCCATGGCAGGGGCTTCATCAATCACATGGGCAGTGGCGAGCAGAATTTCCAGTTCCTTGATGCGGCCTTCCACAAAGGCCTGTTCGTTTTTGGCGGCTTCGTATTCAGCGTTCTCAATGAGTTCGCCGCCTTCCATGGCCTCGTGCAAGCGATCTGCTATTTCGTTACGCTTGGTGGTGCGAAGAAATTCCAATTCTTCTTGAAGTTTCTCGTAGCCCTCACGGGTCAAGAATGTGTTATGCATGGTCGTATCCTGAGTTTAAATGTTTGATTCCCAAAGTAAAACTTGGGAGTTGGAAAGGCCACTTAAGAAAAAACCTCTCCAGTTGGAGGGATTCTGTGTCTTGCGATGTCCTTGGGTTGTGAGTATGATATCACATTAATAACGGAAAGGCAAGTACCCGATTAAAATCAGCTAAAATAAAACGAAGCCCCGGCGATACCGGGGCTTCGAGCTGCTGTAATGGCAGTTTGACTAAGCTTTGGCCGGTTGAGCGGGTATCTGAGCGCCTTCACGCAGCGCCTGATAGTTCAACGGCAGGAAGCGGTGGTGGCGGGCGGGCAGGTGTTCCTGCAGGGCTTTCTCCAGTGCTTCCAGGGGCAGCACTTTGAGGTTGGCCAGCAGAGCGCCCATCAAGACCATGTTGGTCATGCGCTTGTCGCCAAGCCGCTCGGCGATTTCATTGGCGGGGACCATGACCACAACGATGTCGGTGCGGTTCACGGGCCGATTGATCATGGAGGAATTGACTACCAGCACGCCGCCCGGCTTGATCACGGATTCGTATTTATCAAGCGAGGGCAGGTTCATGGCCACAGCCGCATTCGGATGGCGAACCAGGGGGGAGCCAATTTCTTCATCGGCGATGACCACCGTGCAGTTGGCGGTGCCGCCGCGCATTTCGGGGCCGTAGGAGGGGATCCAGGTGACCTCGAGGTCATTATCCATGGCTGCGTAGGAGAGGAGCTGCCCGGCAAAGAGCACGCCCTGACCGCCAAACCCAGAGAAGATGATTTCGGTTTGCATGTCGTCCCTCTTTTAGATCTTAATCTCGGCCACAGCCGGGTGGATTTTGTAGTCGCCCAACGGATAGTAGGGCACCATGTTCGCTTCCAGCCACTTCATTGCGTCTTGCGGCTGCATGCCCCAGTTGGTGGGGCAGGTGGACAGCATTTCAACCATCGAGAAGCCGAGGCCGCGGAGCTGGGTTTCAAAGGCCATGCGGATGGCTTTCTTGGCCAGGCGGATGTTCTTGGGGTCGTGCAGGCTGCGGCGCACCACATAGCTGGCGCCATCGAGGGTGGAAAGCAGTTCAGAAGCGCGGATGGGATAACCTTGCAGTTCCACATCGCGGCCATTGGGAGAGGTGGAGGTCTTCTGTCCGGGGAGCGTGGTGGGGGCCATCTGACCGCCCGTCATGCCGTAATTGCTGTTATTAAGGAAGAAGACGCTGATGTTCTCGCCGCGGGCGGCGGCATGAACGATTTCGCCCATGCCAATGGAGGCCAGGTCGCCATCGCCCTGGTAGGTCATAACAACCCGGTCGGGCATGGCGCGCTTGACACCTGTTGCCATGGCGGGGGCCCGGCCATGGGGCGCCTGGACGAAGTCAAAATCGAAGTAATTGTAGGCAAAAACCGAGCAGCCCACAGAGGCCACGCCGATCATGCGATCGCGGATGCCCATTTCATCAATGACTTCGGCGATCAGGCGGTGGGCAACACCGTGCGTACAGCCAGGGCAGTAATGCGTGGAGCAATCGACCAGCGCATCGGGATGTTCATAAACAGTCTGTTCGGGAGTGGTTTGGGTTACCATTTTATACCTCACTCAATCACAGTCGCCATACGCTTGAGCCAGCGATCGCGCGGATGCCCGTCGGTGGGCAGGGGGCCGGCAGCCATGCGCCGGATCTCGCCCAGGATTTCATCCGGGAAGGGGACAATGCCGCCCAGGCGGCCATAAAATTCAATCGGCTTGCGGCCGCGCACGATGGAGCGGACATCTTCGAGCATCTGACCGCCATTCATTTCGGTGACCAGCAGGCCATCCACTTTGTCAACGAGTTCGTCCAACACTTTGGTGGGGTAGGGCGCCAGGGTGATGGGGCGCAGCAGGCCAACCGGGATGCCTTCAGCACGGGCAGCGCGCACCGCCGAGACGGCCACGCGGCCAGCTGAGCCAAAGCCAACTACCAGATACTTGGCGTCTTCGGTGAAGTAGGTCTTGTAGCGCACTTCGTTGGCTTCAACTTCTTGCCAGCGATTGAGCATGCGGATGTTGGCCACTTCTTCTTCGGGCGGGTTCAGGTAGATAGAGGACAGGATTCTGCGGCCGCGCTGACCCATCGTGCCGGTGGTGGCCCATTCGGCAGTGGACACACCGCGCAGGGGAGCCATGGGGGGCAGTTCGCAGGGTTCCATCATCTGGCCCAGGCTACCATCAAGCAGCACAACGGTGACCGAGCGATATTTTTCGGCCAGGTCAAAGGCCAGCACAGTGAGGTCAACGGCTTCCTGGACGGTAGCAGGGGCGAGGACGATGGAATGATAATCGCCATGACCGCCGCCATGCACCACCTGGTTGTAATCTGCCTGGGCGGGGGCAATGTTGCCCAGGCCCGGACCGCCGCGCATCACATCCACCAGCACAACAGGGAGTTCGGTGCCGGCGATATAGGAGACGCCTTCGAGCATCAGGCTGAAGCCCGGGCTGGAGGAAGAGCTCATCACACGGGTGCCGGTGCAGGCTGCGCCATAGACCATGTTAATGGCGCCCAGTTCGCTTTCGGCCTGGACAAAAGCACGGCCCAATTCGGGCATGCGGCGAGAGAGGTATTCCAGCAGTTCGGTCTGGGGGGTGATGGGGTAGCCAAAATAGGCACCTAGTCCGGCGCGCACAGCAGCTTCAGCAACGGCTTCGTTGCCCTTCATCAATTCACGAGCCATATTATTCCTCCGCCTTGATCGGACGGTTAACCGTCTCGCGATAAACCGTAATGGCGGCTTCGGGGCACATCAGCGCGCAGATCCCGCAGCCGGTGCAGCCTTCTGCCACCAGGGTGGCCGGATGATAACCTTTGGGGTTAATCCCTTCCGAGAGCGCAATCACATGCTGGGGGCAGGCCCCAACACAAAGATTGCAGCCTTTGCAAGTCAGTTCCTTGACTTCGATTCGTCCCTTTGGGGGCATCGCATCCTCCTGTGTTGAACGTTTCCTAAACTCGGACAAAATCAGTATGATATTTTGCCAAATCTGATTATGCCTTCTAAATCACAGTGCGGCTAGTGTTTATTGTCATTCGAGGAAGAAACAAATATCCCCTGATAGATTTTATGTATGAAGGAATGCAAGCCAGGGGAGATTATTCAGAAACGCGGGTGAAGTACAGGGTGCCAAAACCGAGATCGGGTGGGGTTTCCACCGACAAAACGCTGCCATCGTAGTCAAATGTGAAATCGTAGGAGGGCAGGCCAATGGAAATAAAGATGCTGACGCGTTTTTCGGCCACAAAGACATAGGTGGCAGAGAGACCTTCGCCAGTGGCGCGGTCAACCAGCCAGAGCCGCCCTCCTTCTTCAAATCGCAGCTCTACATTGTAGCCGCTGGGGCGCGGGCTGTCGGCGGTGAGCTGCCAGCGCCCGACCAAAATTTGCTCAAAAGGGGAATCAACTGCGGTGGGCAAGGTGCCAAAAGATCCCGCCAGCAGCAGGCCGCAGCTGGCGATCAGGAGCAGTGCGCCGATTAAGACCAGGGCCAGGGTGAGCGGGCGGCGGCGGGGGTTGCGCCAGCCCGCCAGAAAGCGGTCACGCAAACGGCTCAGGGCGGGGGGCAAAGCAAGCAGGGGGCGTTCGGTTTCAGTTGTCATTCACGGCTCACGGTAAATGAAATCGATTCTGACTCGCCCAGATTGCCAGCCAGATCGTAGGCTTTGATGACCAGGGTATGCCGGCCCGGTGCTGCTGACCAGGGCAGGCTGAAGGCCATGGCATCGCCAGAGGTAAGGCCTTCGCCACCCTGACGCAAACCTGCCAGGGTGCCATCCACCCACCATTCCACCCGGTTTACACCCACGGCTTCCTGTACGGCAGCCTGCAGGGTCACAATCTGCCCGGTGGGGGGCGTGATGGTTTGATCGGCAAGGGGGTAGGGGCTCTCGACCAGCGGGGCGGTGTTATCCACCGTAACCTGAAGGATGGCCGAATCCACCTGGGAATCGTCGCGCACAACGACCAGCCGGATGGCGTATAACCCTTCGAGGTCGGTGGTATCCCAGGCGGCCAGTTCGCCGCCAACAACCATCGATTCGCTGGCTTGGCCCACCTGCATCCAACTGCGGGGGTTGATGCCCTGCCCCACCTGCACGGTATAGGAGGCAAAATCAGTGCCGGCTGCGGTGCCAATAATGGGCACCACCCCGCGCACATAGGCATACAGCCCCGGTGAGGTGACCTGAACATTGGGCAGTGGAGGCGGGGCTTGAATGGCATCATATTCAATGGGCGGCAGGGGCAGGCCCATCCAGCGGGCCCAGGCCTGTGCCTCGGGTGGAGCCATCAGATAGACGCGTGCTTCTACCTGTTCGGGTGGGGTGAAGACGGTCGCCAGGCGCCCCGTCTCACGGTTGACCTGAAGGGACTGGTACAGTGTGTCGAGCATCACCGGTTCGCTGCCCGCCATAAACAGTTCGCTGACCACATTGGGACAGTTGACGGTTGGCAGCATGCCGGATGGGTCGCAGACATCCACAGTTTGCAGGCCGGAGGGCATGGTCCAGTTCTCAACCGGCCGGCCGCCGTGTGTATATTGCATCAGTGCGTGCCAGAGCGATGCAGAGAGATCGGAGTTGAGGGCAATATCAGAACCGGCCCAGACGACTGCCACGCGCTGCGGCGTATAACCGACCGTCCAGGCCTGGGTGGCATCGGCAATCTGCCCCAGGTGCGCTCCGGCAGGGCGGCCAATTTCCAGCAGGTTGGGGTGCCCCAGGCTGGGCCAGCGAGCGGATTCGTCGCTCAGGACATGGGTGATCAAATAGGCCAGGGGCTGGCTCAAGACGGGCTGGCTCTCGCCGACCTGCTGATCGAGCAGGACGCGGCCCGAGCTGTCCTGCACCAGCAAAATCAAGACCGGCTGCAGCGGCTCATCCACTGCGGCGCGGCGGCCGTTCAACAGGCCCAGGGTGGCAAATGAACTGTACCCCTGTGCGGCCTGCAAAACAGTCAGACTGCCGCCTGAGGTCAGCAGGTCGGCATCGGGGGCGGCGGTGGACAGGCCCGACAGGCCCAGTGACTCGGCGGTACGCCAGATGCCCAGGACGCCAATCTGGTCGGCCAGGTTGATGAGGGGCACTACATAATCGTTTGCCAGAGCCACGCGCAGCCGCACCGGGCCGTGATAGCGGCCATCAGGGTTTGCGGCAGGGGATTCCTGGTCGGCACCCGCGGGCGGAATATCCCACATCAACGAGGCGGGGGCAAACCCACGCGCGAAAGCCGCCACACCTACAAACGGCGTGAGCAGCGAGCCGGGCTGGTGTCCGGTTAAAAATGATTGTTCTTTGTCCAGGGTAGTGTCGCCGAGTAAGGCCAGCACCTGCCCATTTGCCGGATCAAGCAGGGCCGCGCTGAAGGCAAGGTCGGCATCGGCAAGCTGACCCGCAGACAGTGTGGGCAGCAGGCGGGCCATGTCACAGGAGCGGCCATCGGGCAGTGATTCGGGTTCAAGCTGCCCCTGAAGGCGGGCAAGCTGGGTTTGCAGCGCACACTGCAGTTGAAGCTGGGTTTCGTAATCCAGCGATGTTATCACGGTAAGGCCGCCGCGCTCCACCCGCTGACTGCCGAACTGCGCACCCAACTGGTTGATGACCAGATTGGAAAAAGCCACCGCTACCGGGTTGGCAGGTTCTAGGGCGGGCTGCAAATCAAGTGCTTCAGCGGCGGCCGCAGCATAATCGGCTTCGGGGATCAGGCCGCGATCATGTAGAAGTGCCAGCACCTGCTGTTGATTCTCCAGGGCGGCGGCGGGGGCATCCAACGGGTTGAGCGCTGGCGCCTGGCTGACGGCCAGGAGCAGGGCGGTTTCGGCCAGCGAAAGGTCGGTGGCTGGTTTGCCCAGGTAGAGCCGGGCGGCGCTGTCGGCACCGTAGGTCAGGTGGCCGTACGATGTGCTGTTCAAGGCCCACTCCAGCACCTGACCGCGTCCATAGCGGCTGACCACCTGGGCGGCCAGCAGGCGCATGCGCAGCGCCCGCTGTAAAGAAGGCGGCTCCTGCTCCAGCAGTAGATCGCTGACCAGATGCTCCGCCAGGGTACGCGGCTGGGGATCCGTCAGGGAGCGCCAGTCAAAGCCGGGGTGCTGCCAGAAGGTGGGGTCGTAAAGCTCGACCATATACTGCACCAGAAGGGGTTCAAAATGGCCGCTGAGCGCCGGATCTACTGGGAGGAAGCGGCGCGGGATGCCAGGGTTTTCAAAGGTATAGAGCAGGTGCTGCCCGGTGCGGTCAAAAAGCCGGGTGGGTTGGAGCATCTGCCCGGTCTGGCGATCGAGCAGGGTGGGCAGGATTTGAATGGACGGCAGATCGGCAGTGAGACGCGCCCAGGCAAAGCCCGCCCAGACAACCACCGCCGCCAGTAACACACCCAATACAGCGCCCAGGGCCCGGGCGGTGCGTCCCAGGCGGGGTGTGAATTGATGACGCCGCTGCACACGCCGCCGCGTCCGACGAGTAACCATTAAATGAAGAGGAACAGGGCGCAAAGCGTTACTTTTTAGGCGTGGGGGTACGGGTGGGAGTCACCCGGGGGGTGGGCGTGGCAGAGGGTTTAGGCGTGGGCGATGCCTTGGGCGTGGGCGTGATGGTGCCAGCCGGGGTGCTGTTTTTGGAGGTTGGGGTAGGGCGCAGGGTTTCGGTGGGGCCGGCCGTAAATTTGCCCGTTGGCGTGGCGGTGATGTGTTCTGCCAGGGCCTGCTCAACCCCGGTCCAGACTTCCGGGTCCACCTCGTCTTTATCCAGGGTCAAAATATATTCCCAGTCAAAAATGGCGTTGCCAGGATAGCCCAGTTCCCAATAGGCGAAGCCGCGCTCGTACAAAATCAACGCCCGGCGGCCAATATCTGAGCGCAGGCTCTGACTGGTCAGGTCCAGGGCGTCGTTATAGGCTTCCCAGGCATTGCCGTACTGCTCCAGCGCCATGTAGGCGCGGGCCACGCCCATGCGGCCTTCAAACGAGTTGGGGCGGTAGGCCAGGGCCTGCTTGTAATCGGCCAGGGCCTTGCGGGCTTCTCCATCTGCCAGGTAGATATCGGCGCGGGCCAGATACACATCCACATTTTTCTTGTTGATATCCAGGGCGCGGTCAAAGGCCAGCAGGGCGGCGTCTTGATCGCCGTTAGCCATGTGGGCGCGGGCCAGCATCACCAGGGCGTTCAGATCTTCGCCGCCATAGGTCGTATAAATGGTCAGATCGGTCACGGCCTGCTCATAGTCTTCAGTTGCATAAGCTGCCTGACCGCGCAGACTGTAGGCCGGCAGCATGGCAATATCCAGCTTCAGCGCCAGGTCAGCCTGTTCGAGGGCATCGGCATATTCCTCCTGGGCCAGGTAGGCCAGGCCGCGATAGTAATAAAGCAGCGGGCTGGCAGGCGTCAGACTTTCAGCGGCATCCAACTGGAGGAGGGCTGTGGCAGGGTCGCCTTCAACCAGCTTGACGTGTGCCAGTTCCAGATAGGCCTCGCCATATCCGGCATCAAGCTGGATGGCCTTCTGCAAATCGGTGCTGGCCCGGTCAAACTGAGGGGGATCCTGCGCGAGATAAAGGCGCGCCCGCGCTACATAGGACGGGGCAAAACTGGGGGCATCTTCAATCACCTGATTGTAGAGCTCAAGCGCCTCGGTGGTTTGCCCTGAATTGCGGTAGGACTCGGCCAGCATATACAGAATATCGGGTGCGCCAGGTTCGCTGTTGACCGCCTGCTGGAAGTAGGTGATGGCAGACGCCCAATCGCCGCGTTCAAAGGCACGGCGGCCAATGGTGTAGGCTTCGACCAGGTTGTGGGGGGTCAGCGCGTAAACGGGCGTGGGGGTATAGGTGGCCTGCAGGGCGCCCCAGGGCGGGGTGGGGCCAACCGGTGACGGGGTTGGAACCACGGTACCGGCGGTTGGGGACATCACCGCGGTGGGAAAGACGCGAAAACCGGCGGCATTGGTTTCGGTGGGGCGCCAGTTAATATTGGCAACGCCAATCCCGGCCAGGATCAGCAGGGCTAAAACAACCAGACCGGCAGCGCCGTATATAATAAGCTGTTTGCGGGCGGCGCCGGTCAGCTTCTCAGCCTGCCGGACTTCAAGATCAGCCTGCCACTTGCGCCGCTGCAGGCGGTAGGGAATCGCCAGTGAGGGGTCAGGGGGCATTGCGCCCATGGCAATCAAGCCGCGGCGGGCGGTGACGTGCTCGGGATCAATGCGCAAGACTTCTTTGAGACAGTAGATGCGCTCTTTCGGCGTTTCAACCACCGAGCTGAGGTACAGCCAGTAATCCGGGTTGTTTTGATCTGATTTCAGCAGCCGGGTGAATAGATCGCGGGCGCGGGCTTTTTCGCCTTTTTCAATGGCGGCCATGGCCTCTTGAAACATGGTCTCTTCAGAGCTCATGCTATCAGTTTAACACAGGCTTCAAATCAAGGCAAGCGGATGAAGGCGACCAGCCGCGCCGAATGATATAATCGACGCGGATGTTACAGATTCTCGATGCGGGATTTTTGACCAGCGTGCAAGACCTGGGACGCACCGGGCACCAACAGTATGGGGTGCCCACCGGCGGACCGATGGATGCATTTGCGCTGCGAGCCGCCAATGCTCTGACCGGCAACCCACCCGAGGCCGCGGTTTTGGAAATTGGGCTGGCTGGAATGCGGCTGCGGGCGGAGAGTGACCTGATCATTGCCGTGACCGGTGCGGGGTTTGAGGCGCGGATACAGGGGCGGCGGATCCCGCTGTGGATGTCGGCCCGACTGGATGCCGGGCAAACGCTGACACTGACGCCCGTACCGGGTGGCTGCTGGGGTTATGCGGCTGTCTCTGGCGGGGTGGATACGCCACCCGTGCTGGGCAGCCGCGCCACGGCATTGAATGCCGGACTGGGTGGGTTGGAGGGCCGCACCCTGCGCAGCGGCGACCGGTTGGCCTGCGGCCCAGCGCAGACCGGGACCCATGCCGGGCTGTGGCTGCCGCCAGAATATCGCCCGCCCTACCGCACCCGCCCCACGCTGGAGGCCATCCCCGGGCCGCAGTACAATGACTTCACACTGGAGGGACAGGCCGCGCTGTTATTTGGCGAATTTGCCGTACGGCCCGATTCGGATCGGATGGGCTATCGGCTGGAAGGCCCGGCCGTCACCCACCGCGGGCAGGCCGAACTGTTGTCTGAAGGGCTGGTGATGGGGGCGATTCAGGTGCCGGCCAGCGGTCAGCCGCTGGTGATGATGAGCGAACGCCCGACAACGGGCGGCTACCCTAAAATTGCGGTGATTGCCACGGCAGATTTGCCGCTGCTGGCACAGTCGCCGCCGGGAATCGGGGTGGTGCGCTTCCGACTGACTGAGCCCGAAGCCGCCCAGGCCCGCTGGCGCGCCCTGCTGGACGGGCTGGCTCGCGGGGTTACTGAAATGGATGACGTACTGACGCCAATTTAGACCTTGAAGGAGCGTATCTGATGGACATCAACTGTGATATGGGCGAATCATTTGGCCGCTACACGCTGGGGCAAGACGCGCAAATAATGCCACTGGTGACCTCGGTCAGCATTGCCTGCGGCTTCCATGCGGGTGATCCGCTGGTGATGCAGGGAACGGTGCGGCTGGCAGTTGAACAGGCTAAAGCCATCGGTGCGCATCCGGGCTACCCGGACCTGCAGGGTTTTGGACGGCGCGAGATGATGCTGGCGCCTGCTGAGGTTGAGGCGCTGGTGCTGTATCAGATCGGGGCGCTGGCGGGGATGCTGCAGGCCGATGGCGGCGAACTGCGGCACGTTAAACCGCATGGGGCGCTGTATAACCAGGCAGCTAAAGACCCGGCGCTGGCGGCGGCCATTGCCCGCGCGGTGCGGCGGTTTGACCGTGAACTGATTCTGGTGGGGCTGGCAGGCTCGGCACTGATTGAGGCCGGGGTGGAAGCCGGGCTGCGCACCGCGGCCGAGGGCTTCCCGGAGCGGGGCTACAACCCGGATGGTACCCTGATCCGGCGGGGGCAGCCCGGCGCGCAAATTGAATCACCCAAAGCCGCCGGTGAACAGGCAGTGCAGCTGGCAACGGCGGGCATTCAGTTTCTGAGCGGGGGCGAAATGCGTCAGGTGAGCGTGGACACGCTGTGCATCCATGGCGACGCGCCCCAGGCCTTGCAAATAGCACGGGCGGTCAACGCGGCGCTGTCCAGCGCGGGCGTGGTCATCGCTGGCCTGGGATCGGAGTGCTAAGCTGAGGCCGCGGCCGCCGCTGCGGCAGAATCGTTGTGGAGCATGATGGCAATGTAGAAACCGAACATCAGCATGGGGGCGAGTTCGGGCAGGGAAGCCGCGCCCGGCAGAATCTCTACTTCGGCGGAGGTATGCAGGAAGCCGCCGTAGTTGAAGCGCAGCACGGGTTCTTCGGCGCTGTTACAAATCTCATATTTGGTCATCCAGAAGTTATTGGAGATCTTGTAGCTGCGCCCGCCCACAAACTCCAGTGTGCCGCCGTTGGCCCAGGTATTATTGGTGAAAATGGCCAGATCGGTTTCAGAGCCGCAGACGCGAATGCTGGCGCGGTTCTGCCAGAAACCGATGCGTTTGAAGGTCCAGCAGCCATCGGCGCTTTCAGCCGTGGCAAAGGTACCCCAGGAACTGCGGAAGTTGAGGGTAGCGGCGACGGTTTCGCCGGTAAGCAGTTCATACTGCATTCGCATCATGCTGGGCTGGGTCCATTTGAGCGGAATGCCAACCAGGTGAGATAGTTTGAGCATTTTTTCAATCCTTTGGCAAACAAAAAGGGTTGCGTCATTTCAGTATAACATGATTTTTGAGGCGGGCAGGGCGGCAGCACGAGAAGCGCAAAATCAGATTTTGACTACTTGACAAAATAGAATTTGTGTTCTATTATAGGAACAGAATAAGTGTTCTGCTGTTTATAAAGGAGTCTCCCCATGGAATTCTCACCCACCCGTTCTGCTTCTGATTTCCTGACTGGCGCTTTCCGCCGCTTTCGCCCCGGCTTGCTCTTCGGCGTGCTGATCCTCTCGGCCCT
>Ga0208196_1001182_pt1 | contig 29409 bp, 29 predicted proteins | sample AD_JPNNA7_MetaG_FD_184443 | JGI IMG/M metagenome (GOLD analysis project Ga0208196, IMG submission 184443) | Active sludge microbial communities of municipal wastewater-treating anaerobic digesters from Japan - AD_JPNNA7_MetaG (SPAdes) (version 2) | ecosystem: Engineered > Bioreactor > Anaerobic...
ATTTCAATGTTTTTGGTCAACCTTTCGCTCAGTTTGTTAAAGGTGATATAGATATAAGATACAACAGAGTGATTAATGATGTAAGTTCGATAGTTTTCAGAGGATTTGCCGGAGCCGGATTTCCTTACAAAAACTCGCTTGCATTGCCCCTGGAAAAACAATATTTCGAAGGAGGTGCCAATGGCATCAGAGGCTGGCAGGTTAGATCTCTGGGGCCAGGCTCTTATTCGCCTCCTGAAGCAAAATATATTAACCAGACCGGCGATATAAAACTTGAGGCTAATATTGAATACAGGTTCAAACTTTTTGGCGTTCTTGAAGGTGCCGTATTTTTGGATGCCGGTAATATCTGGGCAATACGTAATGACCCGGACAGACCCGGCGCAATGTTCAGGTTTAATAAGTTTTATGATGATATAGCAATAGGTTCAGGATTCGGAATGAGATTTGACCTTAAAGTTGTGCTTCTGAGGGCCGACCTTGGATTCAAAATTCGTGACCCAAAGCTGACTGGAAGAGATAGATGGATATTTACAAGACAGTCGTCTGACAAGAGTGGCAGTAATGCGGCATTTGTGATTGCTATAGGTTATCCTTTCTGATTATTGTTTACAATTTTGTAATTTGAGATTTATATATTCCATTCATTATGGGAAAAATATTTTGAAAATTTTGTCCATCATTTAATTCATCGAATTAAAAAATTCCCACACTCAATAATTTTTTATGATTCCTTAATGTTTTAGAAATAAAATTTTTAAATTGCATTTTTCTTCAAAGAAGAAAAAGGGAAAGTATGTCTCGGCTGTCAGAATGGTTCGGCTTTTCCAGGCGTGAAAGAAGAGCTTCCTTTATTCTCATAATACTCATTCTTTCATTATTCGGCATTAAGGTTATTATAGACAATGAAAAAATTCCTATAGAATATTATACTATTGCAGCCGATTATATTTCATCAATCCCCCAGCCAAGCGATACAGTCAGTTCGGCCATAAAACCATTTGATCCTAATATTGCTCCTTTTGAATCCCTTCTTTCAGCCGGACTTTCACGTTCTCAGGCAATGAATATTATCAACTTCAGAAACAGCGGAGGTGTATTTCGTAAACCCGAAGATATTTATTTAATGTATTCAATTGATTCTGCCACTGCCGAAAGGATTATACCTTATATCATATTAAGCGGGACTGAAGCAGAAAAATATTTGAAGACATCTGGAAGAATTAACATAAAAACAGATATTAACATCTCCGATTCGGCCGGTCTTGTTTCTTTGCCGGGGATCGGACCTGTGTTAGCTTCACGAATTATTAAGTACCGTAAGCTACTGGGCGGATTTGTTGATCCCGCTCAGTTAAAAGAAGTTTACGGTATTACCGACACCCTTTATTCGAAAATTGAACACCTGGTTACAGCCGATTCGACAACTATCAGGAAAATTGCAATTAACAATGCCAGCTTTTATGAAATTTCAAGGCACCCATATATTGGAAAAGATGCAGCATCGGCTATTGTCAGGCTGAGAAAAAATGGAGTAAAGTTCAGATCAATGAGTGACCTGACAGAGAAAAATATCATCATTGAATCGAAAGCGAAATATCTGAAGTATTATTTAAATTTTTCTGGAGATGAAATCAATGAAAAATTTTGATTTTAAAGAAAAAAGAGTTATTTTTATATAATGTTTAAATATTATAATTGGCTCCTGTCCAAAATATCTTTCCTCGCGAGTTAGGTACCCCGGCACTCTCGTTTCAGCAAAAACAGCTTTCATATTGTTAAAAACTTTTTCCCGTTCATAAATATTGTTTTTACCCACTCTAATGGCAAATAACAAAGCTTCTACAGCCGACTTGGCATCCCCTACTGCAGCCTTTTGCTCCGCTGTCTGCAGGTTATTTTCCATATCATCCATTTGTATGAACAATCGCGCATGATGACGCAGGTATCTTGTTAAGGCAAGCAGTACCCTAAGGTTATAGCGGTTGTTTTCCGCCCTTGACAGGTTTTCCTCAATTCTGTAAATAACAGAGGTCGCCAATTGATCCATTTTTTTTGCTTCATCCACCAATTCCTTATATTTACCACTCGCATAGACAGGCCTAACATTTAAGACTGGGGTGGAAGGAAGTACCGGTGAGGGAAGGGTCGATTTACTGAGAGGGCGGGGATGTGCATATTTACCTGCAGAATTACCATAACTTGCCCGCGTGTCGCCTTTACCCGGAACATCATTTACCACTTTGTCCCAGGAGCGGTTCCAAAAATTTGACAACCTATTCATATCCTGATAAACATCTACCATTCCACGCACTTTGGGACCATAAAAATCCGTCATAAATTCTGCTGTAAATTCTTCTACGAATCGAGGATTGTAATTGTTCCAGCTGAAAGCAGCAACTGCAGACCAGCCAAGCCAATAAAGCTCGCTATGTGGTCCCATATCATCCCATGCGGCTCCAAAAGCGCCTATTGGATTTCCACGTTTGGCTTTGCCGGTAAAAGCATTCCTGGAGCTCTCACTGTAAATATCAGGCGCTAAACTGTAAGTTTGCGCTGTATAAACCAACTGGCGAATACCCCTCTTATTTTCTTCTGTAATGTAATTTTCTTAAGTAATCGGTTGAATTCGACCCACCCAATAAGAAGATCCTAAAACTCCTTCAATAATATCAGAAGGTATAAGGGAAATATGTTCTGGTTTCAGTGGCCATTCGCCCCAAAAAATCATTCGTCTTCCCTGTTTAGATAAATAATCGTGGGCCTTATTGACGAAATCTACAAAGGCAAGGCTTCTGTTCTCCGGATTGTACGGAGGGCATTTTTTACAGATGCCGGCATAATAAACTTAATCGGTGGAAGCATGAAAGTAATCCACACCTTTTGTAGCATCTATGAGATCCTGATAAAGAGAAAAAATTAACTTATTTGTTTCAGGATCACACATGCACGCCTGATAATCACTGCCATCGGCCCTGAGATGTGCGTATCTCTCGTGCTTCAGTACCCACTGCATATGTGCAGGCGCCTGGACATTGGGTACTATCTGAATGTGTCTTTCCAGTCCGTAATTTACAAGTTCCTGCAGCTGAGCAGGTGTAAATCCTTCCTTAACCCCTATCTCGGGATCAGTTGGAAACCTGAACTTATCCCAGATCTCAAATGATATCATATTAATTTTCAGACGTGCAAGCCTGTCGATGTATTCTTTCAATACAGGCATGCGATCCAGGTGGTTCTTTGTATGCCAGTGAATAAACCTGAGCTGCAAATCGGGCCAATCGCGGATCTCCCCTTCAGGAAGTATGATGCTTGAATTTCCTGGAGCGTGATGCATTAACTGGAGCAAACTCTGTACACCATAAAAAAGTCCAACCCTGCTGTTGCCCGTAATTTGAATTTCCTCATTATTAATAGTTAACAGATACCCCTGTTTATTTAATTCAGGGTCATCTGTTCCTTTGACAATGCCTGCTTTCACCGAGAGGATTATTTGTTTTGTCCTGTTATTGCTGAATTTTAAACTATGAAGTTCCTCAGTTTTTTTAATGAGTTCTTTAACTGCAATATCATCACCTACCTTCGAAATAACCTGCCATGTTTCATCAACAACCACATTTTCAGGCTTCAGAAATACTTGCTGTGGACGGGGAATTATACTGAATCCCCTGTCACGAAGTTGCATGTCAGTATCATCAGTAGCTGATACAATCCCTTGATTGAAAGATATAATAAACAAAAGGGAAATTAAGATATACTTTTTGTTCATCAGTAAATAAATTTGATTTTAAAGATCTGATAGAACCACACATGTTTGAAAATTATTTTCATTGGTGTTTGTGTTTCTCTCAAACATGTGGGTTTCATATTATAATAATATTTAAAAATCCAAATTGATTTTTTTGAGCCGATTTTGTACTTATATAGGCTATATGTTTTCCATCGGGAGAACAAGCAAAGTTCATCTCCGCCATGTGGTTTATAAAATAATTTGAAGGGAAAATTTTTGCCAGAAAATTTTTCTGGTTTTTTTGCAGGTCATATTTCCATATCTCTCCGTCTGCCGATATATAGACAAACTCTGATCCGTTGGGAGACAGACAAGTGCTGCTTCCTTCTGTTAAAAACTTTTTTTGCTTTGTTGCGATATTTATTATTACAACAGAGTCCTTATAAGAATTCTGCAAGGTATCGGTTGTTGTAATTACACAAAGCACTCTGTTCCCGTTCGGTGACAGCTCCACACCGCTGACACCCCTTTCTTAATATATATTGTTGAATGAGAAAGCTTGTTTGTCTTGTTGATTTTCTTCCATTGCAAAGTCATCGAACAAATTATCAGGCCAGGCATTCACATCCATACAAATTCCTATTAACAGCAGCAATAAAGGAACTACTCTCTTTATTTTCTTCATTATATTATTTTAAAAGCTGGATTCAAGTTATAAATGCAACTTTTGTGTCCGACAAATTTAATAATAGCTGGATTCAAGTTATAAATGCAACTTTTTGTGTCCGACACAATTTAATAATAAAAATTCATTAGGGGTCAAGAAATTCAATTTTTTCTTGGCCGATTATTCAATATCTCTTCAACCCTCTTCACATCATCGTCAGAGATATTTTCAAAGGACGTTTTCTTAGGAAAATACTGTCGGATGAGCCCATTGATATTTTCATTAGCCCCTCTTTCCCATGAATGATAGGGCTTGGCAAAAAAGAAATCCACTTTCAGTTCCGAGCTGATCATTTTATGTTCAGCAAATTCTTTTCCGTTATCGGAGGTGATGGTATGAACTTTTTCCTGATAGGCAGACAATTCGTTAAAAACAATGGGGCTAAGAGAGTATTTCATAAGATTTCTTTATTGTTCGACAAAAATATTCTCGTGCTTTTGGTATAAATGGTACTGTCTGGTGCATAGTACTGAAGATCAACATAAAAAGCACGAAATCCGGATTTGGGATAAGAGACTGTTATTTCAACAATTTCATTACCGGTCATTTTTATAGGCTCACTTACAAAATGGTTGTCTCTAAAATCCCGATCATCAGAATCGGATTTCCAGAGTAAAATTCCGGCCAACTTGTCGGGCGAAGTTCTTACTTTCAGTTTTGCTCCTTGCTTGTTTTCTTCGACGTCCCACGAACATGCAGGATACTCTATTCCTTGCAGAGTTTCCCCGAAAAAAGCACTCAGTGAGGTCATTGCCTGTTTCTTGTCGCCTAAATCATGCCCAGCGTTGGCGACATTGAGCAGATAATTTTCTCCGGGTATTTGATCGAAAAAGAGTTTGATGGCATCTACCGGCCAATAGGGATCGTTGGTGCCATTGAAAATAAGTTTCGGCATGGTCAATTTCTCTCGATATGAAAATGGATCGATCATCTGTACAACATCTTTACCTTCTGGTGTGTTCGTCTTTTGGGCAACTCCTAAATTCACGTAATCCTGAATCTGTTCGCTGTAATTTCCCCAGGATTCAACATGATATGGAATGCTTTTCGGCATGTTTAACATGTTGATCACCATTGGAGCAATGGCTACAACGCGCGAATCGTAAGCGCCGGTCAGCCATGTTGTCCAACCACGCTTGGAAGCACCGGAAACCAAAAATCCGGAAATATTATGTTTAAGGATTTGAGATGAAAATTGCTGTACCGCATCCATTGCCCGGATCGCGCTTTTGGTCATCGGGAAAAGCAATGGCCATGTATAGTCATGATCTTTCAGGTAATTGTGCAAGGTAAAAGAGATCAGAGCATCTTCCTTAAGCCCGTCATAAAGCGGTTGATTGGGAACTTGACAAAGAACTGCCGCGATCGCCTTATTTTTTGCCGCGATTGCACCGATCATTTTAATTTCATCGTCATCTCTCTTCTTCCACTTGGGCATTTCGTCGGTATTGCTGCCACCGGTGATATAAAGCAATGCCTTGTCGTATGTTATTTCCGGTGGAACAAGGATGGCAAGTTGATGCCGCCAAGTGTATTCATGCCATTTTTGGGAGGTAAGAAGAAGGTTGTAAACCCTTAACCCGTTTACTTCATAAGATTCCTGCTGTTCCCACGAAAAAGATGGATCATCATTTTCGATATAGGCCTGTAAGGCTGTTTTCGGAGTTACCTGCTGAGCAATTAGCTGGCTGCCAAACAAAATAAAAAGTGGTAGCAAGATTTTTAAAGATAGATTTGCTCTGTTCATGATTGTTTTAGTTGAAAAGTTGAACTTAAAATTTAATTATGATTGTTTATTCTTTCATCCGATTGTCGTTTACATGTTCCAAGAATATTACCCTTTACCTGCATACATGCAATGCAACGTTGATGAATTTCCGAAAATCTGAGAGCTATCTTTGATACCCTCAGTCCATGTGGAAAACTTCCTTGAGCGGTATGGAGACTGGAGAATTGTCGGGGTTGGTTTCCATGATGTCTGCCATGTATGCCCACCATTTTTGTATGATGGCATTATCTCCCAAATCCTGCGAAGAGGCACTCCCTTCTGTTTTTTGGACTGCAAACAGAATATTGGTTTCATTATCCCAAAAAATGGAATAGTCGGAAACACCTGTTTCTTTGAGCAACTCTTTCACTTCGGGCCAAATTTCGTTGTGCCTTCTTTCGTATTCGGCTTCACAGCCCGGTTTTAAATACATTTTAAAAGCTTCTCGTTTCATCTTATTATTATAAATGATTTTATTACTTATTGGCTAGTCGGTTTTTTTACTTCCCTTTATTTATAGTCATCGATAAAAACTTTTTTCACAGCTTCCAGATATCCAAATCCATTCAGCATATCGGGTAAAAGATAGCTACCTTCTACCCACTCGTTCCACGCATTGATGGTGATGAGTTTGGGTTGTTCAGGATGACTGTCCGCATATTCTTTGGCTTTTGAAAGCAAAGCGGCAAAACTGACAGGCGTATTGTGATAATGTACCACATCTTTTATCCCCTTTGCAGGAAACCTTGGTGTGTCATCCCATCCGATGGAAACACAAGGGAATACCGGCACATCCAAAACAGAATCCATTTGTGCTCTTATTTTCTGCGAATTGGCACCGTATACCAAATAATCCTCATCCAGCCCTCCCATATTGTACATGGCCACACTATTGAACCCCATATCTTTTACCGGTTGTGCGAACCGATTGGCGGCTTCTTTCGACATAACGGAGCCTCCACCCTGATTCCATTGGATGTGCAGATCGGGGAAACCGGCTTTTTTCACTTCTCCTCTGAAATAATCCAATGCTTTGCGCGTTTCTTCCACATTTCCTCCAAAACTTTCCAACAGATTTTCTATGCTGAAAATGGAGAATACCGGCTTGCCGTCGATTTTGAAATAGTTGGGTCTTTTGAAATACTGGTTGATTACTCTATCAACAATAATTTTGAAATTGTTCCAATCCACAGCCCCATCCCAAAGTTGGGAAGTATCGTCTTTGAACTTGTGTACATTCCAATAATTTCGTTTTACGTCATGGTTAGCCCACATGATGTAGAACTGCATTTTTGAATTGTTTTTTGCTTTCAAAAATCCGTCATTAAGAGCACTTTCCAAAAAAGGCCCTCCATCAAACCAATACCAGTCATACACAAAAACATTCACGCCATGATCTACAGCCGTATCAATCCATTTCTCCACCACATTTGGATCATTGTCCATTTCGTAACCCCACAAAGGCAGACGAGGTTGATAATGTCCGTCAAAACGTGGCGTTCCTTTTTTTATCACTTCCCATTCACCGATTCCTTCCGGCCATAGCATGTTGCCAAATCGTTCATCATGATGACACGAAGGCCAAATATAAGCGGCTACAAAATATTGATTTCCTAAATCATTATTTTTCTTCTCCTGGGAAAAAGCCTCAAAAGCAAAGTTGCTTATTAAAAGCAAACTAAGGAAGATTGAAAATCTGAAATTGTTGTTCATTCCGTTTAATCATTTGTTAGGCTGGATTCAAGTTATAAATGCAACTTCTGTATTATGCAAATTTCGTAATAAAAATTCATTAGGGGTCAAGAAATTCAATTTTTTCTTGGCCGATTATTCAATATCTCTTCAACCCTCTTCACATCATCGTCAGAGATATTTTCAAAGGACGTTTTCTTAGGAAAATATTGTCGGATGAGCCCATTGATATTTTCATTAGCCCCTCTTTCCCATGAATGATAGGGCTTGGCAAAAAAGAAATCCACTTTCAGTTCCGAGCTGATCATTTTATGTTCAGCAAACTCTTTTCCGTTATCGGAGGTGATGGTATGAACTTTTTCCTGATAGGCAGACAATCGTTCTATAACCTTCCCTGCAAATTCTTTGGCATCTTTGCCATTCAGTTTTTCAATCATAACCTTATTACTTACTCTGTCATTGATTGTCAACAAAGCTCCCTTGTGATTTTGCCCTATCATCGTATCGATTTCCAAATCACCCAGCCTTTCTTTTCTATCGACAATCTCCGGTCTTTGACTTATATCCACCCGGTCTTTAATGATGCCTCTGCTGTCTTTGGCATTTCCACGTTTTCGATATCTGCGTCCCTTATTTCTGAGGTGGGTGTGAAGATCGCCTCCTTCTTTCTTATCTTTCCATACATGCTGATAAACGCGTTCCGTATTCACACATTCTCTGCCTTCCAACTTGGCTCTTCCGGCGATCTGTTCAGGACTGAAATCCTTTCCCAGAAACTCATCTACATACTGCTTTATTTCCAAAGTGAAACCAATATGCTTCTGCTTGTCTTTCTGTCTCTTTTCGTATTTGCGCTGGGCTAAATCCGCTTTATATTCTCCGCCTTGCGCTTGTCGCAATTACGCCTTAATTCTCGCGATACAACCGATTTATCTTTGCTGATGGCCAAAGCTATATCTTTTTGTTTGCATTCTTGTTGTATCATTGCCCAAATTGTGTACCTTTGTTCTACGGTTAAGTGTTTCATCTTTGTAACTTTTTAAAAGGGAAGAGGGCAAAGTAAAGTATTTATTCCATCAGGACAAGGGGAAAAGCTTTTTTCTCCTTTGTCTTGAAAAACATAATTATTTTACTTCTTATTCTCCCTTAAAAAGTTGCATTAATTACTTGAATTTACGAATTTTTAATAGAAGAGCTTAACCCGTTTTGCAGCTAACCATCATTAATTTGCTGTAAACATGCAGATTATTTTTTTACGAGTTCTGATTTGTGTACTACAGATTTTCGTTTGACGAAGGGAGAGTTTCTGTACTCTTACTAAAAATTACAAGCTCGTGAAGCGTAAAATTGCCGGTTTTTAACTATAATTTAACACAATGGCTCGGAAAAGCTGCAACTTGGGTTAAGATTGTCAGAAACAACCTGTATAGGCACTCCACCCAAAGCATGCAAACAATGGGTAAGAGCATAAACAAAGACATCGATTGTTTGCGATTGAACAGCCATTGCAAAGCCATAATCTGTATGCTGCAGACAGGCAACGAAGACCTGGCAGGTTATCATCTCTCCTGTTTTTATATCAACATAGGACAAAGTGTCGCCGGCAAAATCGACCAAAAGTTTGTCTCCCGGGGTGGAGCTGAGAACCATGGTGGGATGACTCGCACTTTGATGCTGACCCAGGTGGAAACAGAACTGGCTGTAACCATAACCATGGGGGTGTCTTTTTTCAGATAATAATTCAAAGAGTAGCCTTGTGTAGCAATGTCGCAGGCGATGAAAAAGCATCGAATTGTGGATTTTTATCGGATTCTCTAAACATCTTATCGGCTTTTAAATACACCGCTAATTTACTGAAATATAAATTAATATGCAAACATTTAGGACAATATTTTTCTGTATTTTTAAAAAATATTTTATCCTTTCGTTTCCTCTCTGAACAAATCACTAAAATAAGTCAGGGACTTTTCGGAGGGGACTCATAATTTAAATATGTAAAAAGCCTATGGGAAAAATAATTTGCATTAATTTTGAAAAGAGATTTTTAATTTTTACTTTTGTACCTCAATTTAATCAAATTAAAAGAGATGATTATTGTTCCGGTTAAAGAGGGAGAAAATATTGACAGAGCTTTAAAAAAGTTCAAAAGGAAATTCGAAAAGACGGGTGTTATGCGTGAGTTGCGTGCTCGTCAGGCTTATGTAAAGCCTTCGGTTCGCCGAAGAGAAGAAATCAAGAGGGCTAAATACATTCAAAAAATACAGCAAAAGGAATTTTAATCCTTTACAATATTTATTAATAATAATCCTATACTGGTTCCTTTATGGATTACAAGGAATCGTTTCTTAAATATTTGCAAGCGGGGAAGCACTATTCTCATAACACGTTATTATCATACGGGAATGACCTTGATAAATTTGTTGCTTTTATTGGGAATTCGGATAAAACAGGAGATCTGTCCACAGTAACGTCGTACGACATCCGTGGTTGGATAATGGAAATGATAGATGAAGGATACTCTACTGTTTCAGTTCATCGTAAAATATCATGTCTGAGAAGTTTTTATAGGTATATGTTAATGGAGGGTAATATAAAAAAGAATCCGCTCGATGGGGTTGTATTGCCACGACGCCAGAAACGATTGCCTGTTTTCGTTGACGAATCTGCCCTTAATAAACTCCTTGATGATTATGATTTTGGTGATGATTTTAAGGGATTAAGGAACAGAACAATAATTGAAATGTTTTATACGACAGGTATTCGGAGGGCTGAGCTTACAGGCCTTAAATGCACCGATGTGGATTTTTATGAAAATACTGTAAAAGTAACAGGCAAAAGAAATAAGCAGAGAATAATTCCTCTTGTTATTTCTTTCGTTCCCAAGCTTAAAGATTATATGAGAATGAGGGAGGAAGTTTTTGGAACTGGCGACGGCTGGCTTTTTATGACAGATTCAGGTAAAAAGATGTACGATAGGTGTGTTTACGGAATAGTGAATTCATATCTTTCACTTGTTACTACTATCGAAAAGAAAAGTCCGCATATTCTGAGGCATTCTTTTGCAACGCACATGCTTAATCGTGGTGCCGATCTAAATTCTATAAAAGAGTTACTCGGCCATGCAAGTCTTTCCGCAACTCAGGTTTACACACATAATACATTTGAAAAATTGAAAGAAGTATATAAACGCGCTCATCCAAGAGCATAAGAAAGGAGGTAAATAATGAATATTCAAATTCATTCTGTTCGATTTGATGCCGATAAAAAACTTATTCAGTTCATTAACAACAAGATGACAAAGCTTTCAAAATTAGGAAACGGCATAATAAATGCAGAGGTTTACCTAAAGCTTGATAATGATAATGGGGTGGGGAACAAGATTGCTGAAATAAAAGTCGAATGTTCCGGCGAACCATTATTTGCCAGGAAACAAAGTAATAGTTTTGAAGAGTCGGTCAGCCTTGCAATTGATGCTATTAAAAAGCAGATTGCCAGGCATAAAGATAAATTAAAGGGAATGTGAGCCGCTTGTTTTTAAAAATATTTTAATGAATTGTAATAAATAATAATTAAATTTTATAAATTTGCACACCTATTTTTGAGGGGTATTTTATGCCCTTCAGCAGCGTTCTTTAAATTGCCGATGTAGCTCAGTTGGTCAGAGCAGCTGATTTGTAATCTGCAGGTCGGGGGTTCGAATCCCTTCATCGGCTCGTGAATAGCATGAGTATGAAAAAGAAAGAGAAGGTTCTATAATCAGGAGGGGAGATACCAAAGCGGCCAACTGGGGCAGACTGTAAATCTGCTGGTTAATACCTTCGTAGGTTCGAATCCTGCTCTCCCCACCAGGTTATAATTTCGACGCATTGGTATTTTAAAAATGATTATAGCGCTAACTCTTAATTAATATTTCATGCGGGAGTAGCTCAGTTGGTAGAGCATCAGCCTTCCAAGCTGAGGGTCGCGGATTCGAACTCCGTCTCCCGCTCAATTACTGTAGCCAGAGTAGCTCAGGGGTAGAGCACTTCCTTGGTAAGGAAGGGGTCAGGGGTTCAATTCCCCTCTCCGGCTCGACGAATAAATTAAAAACAGATATAAACAGTTATAATATTGATTATTTATAAATTAACTTAATAAAGCTTAAATTATGGCAAAAGAAAAATTTGACAGGTCTAAACCGCATGTTAATATTGGTACTATTGGTCATGTCGACCACGGAAAAACAACTCTTACATCTGCAATTACAAAGGTTCTAGCTAAGAAGGGACTGGCAGAGGCAAAGGACTTCTATGCCATTGATAATGCCCCTGAAGAGAAGGAAAGAGGTATTACTATTAATACATCGCACGTGGAGTATCAGACTGAAAAAAGACATTATGCACATGTTGACTGTCCGGGACATGCCGATTATATCAAAAACATGGTTACAGGTGCTGCCCAGATGGATGGAGCTATTCTGGTAGTTGCTGCCGATGATGGTCCTATGCCCCAAACTCGTGAGCATATACTGCTTGCTCATCAGGTTAATGTACCCAAGATAGTAGTTTTCCTTAATAAGGTCGATCTTGTTGACGACGAGGAATTGCTCGACCTGGTTGAGATGGAAGTTCGCGACCTTTTAAACTTCTATCAATTCGATGGCGATAATGCTCCTGTTATCAGAGGTTCAGCACTTGGTGCGATGAACGGAGAACCGAAATGGGAAGAAAAAGTTATCGAACTTATGAATGCTGTTGATGAGTATATTCCTATACCGGTACGTGATATTGATAAACCTTTCCTTCTTCCGGTTGAAGATATCTTTTCAATAACCGGTCGCGGCACTGTGGCTACAGGTCGTATTGAAACAGGTGTTGTGCAAACCGGTGACGAACTCGAAATTATAGGACTCGGAGCAACCAAGAAAAGAACTGTTTGTACAGGAGTCGAAATGTTCAGGAAAATACTCGACAGAGGTGAAGCAGGTGATAATGTCGGATTACTTCTACGTGGTGTTGACAAAAAGGAAATAAAAAGAGGTATGGTTCTTGCAAAACCCGGCACAATAACTCCTCATACCAAGTTCAAAGCTGAGGTGTATATACTTAAGAAAGAAGAGGGTGGCCGCCATACCCCGTTCCATAATAAATACCGCCCACAGTTCTACCTTAGGACCCTCGATGTGACAGGTGAAATAATCCTTCCGGAAGGCAGAGAAATGGTTGTACCTGGTGATAACCTGACTATAACTGTCGAACTTATCTATCCGGTAGCTCTTAATGTCGGTCTCCGTTTTGCAATTCGCGAAGGAGGAAGGACAGTTGGTGCTGGAACAGTAACAGAAATAATTGAATAGTAAAATTATATATAAACATTTCGGCCAGTCTACAGAATATCTGCTGACTGCCGTAAATACGGGTGTAGCTCAGTTGGTAGAGCACTGGTCTCCAAAACCAGGTGTCGGGAGTTCGAGCCTCTCCTCCCGTGCTTAAACCTTCAGAGAATGAAAATTAAAAAGTATTTCAAAGAAGTATATACGGAACTTGTTCATAAAGTAACATGGCCTTCATGGAGTGAACTTCAGAATAGCGCAACACTTGTGATGGTTACAACGCTTATAATTGCTTTGATCGTTGCGGTTATTGATCTGATTTTTGGCAGATTTATGGGATTTATTTATAGTTTGCTATATTGAAAATTACACGACTTCCGATGACGGATATTGTAAAGAAATGGTACGTGCTTCGTGCTATTGGCGGCAAGGAGAAAAAGGTCAAGGAATATATAGAAAATGAAGTTGCCAGACGTAAACTTCAGGACTTTGTTTCTCAGGTACTGATTCCAACTGAAAAAGTTTACCAGATAAGATCCGGTAAAAAGATTAGCAAGGAAAAATCATTTTTCCCTGGATATGTACTTGTCGAAGCTGCTCTTGTAGGCGAAGTGCCCCATCTTTTACGAAATATTCCCAATGTGATGGGATTTCTTGGCTCAGAGGATGGAGAACCTGTTCCATTGAGAAAATCAGAGATAAACAGAATACTGGGCAAAGTTGATGAGCTCAATGCAAGTGATGAGGAATTGAATATACCCTTCTTTGTAGGCGAAACAGTGAAAGTGATTGACGGACCTTTCAACAGCTTTACAGGTGTAATAGAAGAGGTTAATGAGGAGAAAAAGAAACTTAAGGTGATGGTAAAGATTTTTGGACGTAAAACTCCACTTGAATTAAGTTTTATGCAGGTTGAAAAAGAAAGCTAATAAAAAGTATATTAAGATATTGACGGCCACAATAAATTGTAATGCTTCCTGAGTGGCTGTCAGGTTCGCAAAATAAAATTAATAATCAATTATGGCAAAAGAAATTGCTGGAATAATAAAATTACAAATCCGAGGCGGTGCTGCTAATCCTTCACCACCCGTAGGCCCTGCATTGGGCTCAAAGGGCGTAAATATCATGGATTTCTGCAAACAGTTTAATGCCAGAACTCAAGATAAGGCAGGAAAAGTTATTCCGGTGGTGATTACTGTTTATAAAGACAAATCATTCGAATTTGTTACAAAAACTCCACCGGTGTCAATGCAACTGTTAGAATGTGCAAAAGTGCAAAAAGGAAGTCCGGAGCCAAATAGGATTATAATTGCTTCCATAACGTGGGAACAGGTTAAAAATATTGCAAAAGATAAAATGGAAGATATGAACTGTTTCACATTGGAATCGGCAATGAGAATGGTAGCTGGAACCGCAAAGAGTATGGGAATAGACGTAATAGGCGAATTCCCTGAATCTTATAAAATTAATCAGAAATGAGTAGACTTACCAAGAATCGAAAGCTTGTCCTCGAAAAAATTGATAGGACAAAACTTTATTCATTGACAGAAGCTGCTAAACTGGTAAAAGAGATTACCACTACAAAATTTGATGCTTCTGTCGATCTTGACGTAAGGTTAGGTATTGATCCTCGAAAGTCCAACCAGATGGTTCGCGGTGTTGTTTCCCTTCCACACGGAACAGGCAAACATGTACGAGTATTAGTACTTTGTGAACCTGATAAGGAAGCTGAAGCACGAGAGGCAGGCGCAGATTATGTCGGCCTTGATGAATATATCGAAAAAATAAAGGGAGGATGGACTGATGTTGATGTAATAATAACCACTCCGTCAGTTATGAGTAAAATTGGTCAGCTTGGCAGAATACTCGGACCTCGTGGATTAATGCCAAATCCAAAAAGCGGAACCGTAACCAATGAAATTGGCAAGGCTGTGAGAGAAGTAAAACAGGGGAAAATAGATTTCAAAGTAGATAAATACGGAATCATTCATGCCTCAATCGGAAAGGTCTCTTTCGATCCTTCACATATTGTTGATAATGCTAAAGAGTTTATCTCAACAATTAATAAACTTAAACCGGCAGCTGCAAAGGGAACTTATATAAAAAGTATTTTCCTTTCCAGTACAATGAGCCCGAGCATTAAGATAGATCCTAAGAGCCTGCTTGAATCACAAAATTAAAACTGAAGATAAAATTATGAGACGCGAAGACAAAGATACTTTAGTTGAAACTCTTGCAAAACAAATAAAGGAATACGACCACTTTTATCTGACCGATATTGCAAACCTTAATGCTGCCGATACAAGCGCCCTCAGAAGAAAATGTTTCGAAAACCAGGTAAAACTGGTGGTTGTTAAGAATACTCTACTGAAAAGAGCCCTTGAAAAATCAGGTGGCAACTTTGAAGAACTTTATCCTGTTCTTAAAGGTCCAACGTCCATCATGTTTGCTAATTCAGCCAGTTTTCCGGCAAAACTAATAAAAGATTTCCGACAGCAACATGATAAGCCCATTCTTAAAGGCGCATATGTACAGGAATCTATCTATGTTGGAGATAATATGATCGATACACTTGTCTCCATAAAAACAAAAGAGGAACTCATAGGAGATGTCATACTCCTGTTGAAGAGTCCGATGAGCAATGTCATATCTGCACTTATGTCGGGCGGTAATAAATTACAAGGTGTTCTTGAAACACTTTCAAAAAAAGAATAATTAATAATGTATAATCAATAAAAATTCAATAAAAATGGCTGATCTTAAAAAATTTGCAGAAGAACTGGTCAATCTTTCCGTAAAGGAAGTTAATGAACTTGCTAAGATACTCAAGGAAGAGTATGGTATTGAACCCGCCGCAGCATCGGTGGCTGTTGCAGCTCCTGCAGCTGGCGGTGCCGGAGCCCCTGCAGCCGAAGAAAAAACGGAATTCGACGTAATTCTTAAATCCGCAGGTGCTCAAAAATTACAAATTGTGAAACTGGTAAAAGACCTTACAGGGCTTGGACTTAAAGAAGCAAAGGCATTGGTTGATACAGCCCCTGGTCCAATTAAGGAAGGCATTACTAAAGAAGAAGCAGAAACTATAAAAGCAAAGCTGACAGAAGCAGGAGCCGAAGTTGAACTTAAATAAAGTTAAACTGATTACTGATTTACAGGTTTAGTCCCGTAATATCGGGACTAGACCTTTTTCTCTATATATATTTATTATATTTTAATGTAAAATATTTTGTATAAGTTTACTTAATCCTACAAATAAATGTCATCAAGAATAAACGAAAGAATAAATTTTGCTTCCAGAGAAGATAGCCAGGACTATCCTGATTTTCTGGAGATCCAGTTAAAATCATTTTTTGAATTTTTCCAGCTTGGAACAACGCCGGAAAATATAAAAAAAGAAGGACTCTTTAAAGTTTTCAATGAAAATTTTCCAATAACAGATACAAGGAACAATTTTGTACTCGAATTTATAGATTACTCAATTGATCCTCCAAGATATACAATCGAAGAATGCCTTGAACGCGGGCTAACTTATAGTGTTCCGCTTAAGGCAAAATTAAAACTTTACTGTACCGATCCTGAACATGAGGATTTTGACACAGTTATTCAGGATGTTTATCTGGGTGTTATTCCATATATGACCGAAAGAGGAACTTTTGTGATAAATGGGGCCGAAAGAGTGGTTGTTTCACAACTTCACCGCTCTCCAGGCGTATTTTTCGGACAAAGCATACATCCTAACGGCACCAAGCTTTACTCGGCACGCGTAATACCTTTCAAAGGCTCGTGGATCGAATTTGCTACAGATATAAACAACGTAATGTATGCTTATATAGATAGAAAAAAGAAACTGCCAGTAACAACACTTCTAAGAGCTATAGGGTTCGAAAGCGACAAAGAGATCCTTGAAATTTTCAATCTGGCCGAAGAACATAAAGTTTCAAGAACAAGCCTTAAGAAATTTATCGGAAGAAAACTTGCTGCAAGAGTTCTCCGGACATGGGTGGAAGATTTTGTAGATGAAGATACAGGAGAAGTCGTTTCAATAGAACGTAATGAAGTTGTTCTTGACAGGGAAACAGTGATTGAACCTGAACATATAGACCTTATCGTTGATTCAGGTGCAAAAACAATTCTCCTGCACCGCGAAGATGTTAGCCTGTCAGATTATACAATTATTTATAACACGCTTCAAAAAGATCCCTGTAATTCTGAAAAAGAAGCAGTCATTTATATCTATCGTCAGCTTCGCAACGCAGAACCTCCCGATGAGGCAACAGCACGAGACGTAATAGAAAAACTTTTCTTCTCAGACAAACGTTATGACCTTGGAGAGGTTGGAAGATACAGGATAAATAAAAAACTCGGACTCGATATCAATCCGAATATCAGAGTTCTAACAAAAGAAGATATCATTAAGATCATAAGCTATCTTATTCAGCTTATCAATTCAAGAGCTGAAGTAGACGATATAGACCATCTCAGTAACAGAAGAGTGCGTACTGTTGGTGAACAGCTTTATGCTCAGTTTGGAGTCGGACTTTCGAGGATGGCTCGTACTATAAGAGAAAGAATGAATGTAAGGGATAACGAGGTGTTTACACCTGTTGACCTGATCAACTCCAAAACACTTGCCTCTGTGATTAATTCTTTCTTTGGTACAAATCAGTTATCACAGTTCATGGACCAGACCAACCCATTGGCCGAAATGACACATAAAAGACGTATGTCTGCTCTTGGACCAGGTGGTCTGTCGCGTGAAAGAGCTGGTTTTGAGGTGCGCGATGTCCATTATACTCATTACGGGCGACTCTGCCCAATAGAAACACCGGAAGGCCCTAATATCGGACTTATATCGTCACTTTGTGTCTATGCAAAAATAAACGAACTCGGTTTTATCGTTACTCCTTACAGAAAAGTAGTTAACGGGAAAGTGGATTTAAGCGATGAGGGAATCGTCTGGCTGAGTGCCGAGGAAGAAGAAGGTAAAAGAATTGCACAGGCTAATGCCAAACTTAATCCGGACGGCACTTTTGCAGAACAGAGAGTTAAATGCAGATTCGAAGCCGATTATACTAATGAAGCTCCTGAAAACATTGACTTTATCGATATTGCTCCTAATCAGATAGCATCAATAGCCGCATCTCTGATACCGTTCCTTGAGCACGACGATGCAAACAGAGCACTTATGGGCTCTAATATGATGCGCCAGGCAGTACCGCTTATCAATCCGGAAACACCTATCGTTGGAACCGGACTTGAGAAAAAATTAATAAGCGACAGCCGTATTCTGATAACTGCTGAAGGCGACGGTATTGTTGAATATGTTGATGCTAATGAGATAGTTATACGGTATACACGAACAGATGAAGAAAAATTCGTTAGCTTCGAGGACGATGTGAAACATTATTACCTTCCAAAATACAGGAAAACCAACCAGAATACGTGTATCAATCTCGTACCAATTGTACGAAAAGGAGAAAAGGTTACAAAAGGTCAGGTTCTTACAGAAGGATATGGAACAAAGGATGGAGAACTGGCTCTTGGACGCAACCTGAAAGTCGCCTTTATGCCATGGAAGGGATATAACTTCGAAGATGCTATCGTGATATCCGAAAGAGTTCTTCAGGAAGATATGTTTACATCAGTTCATATTGACGAATATCTCCTTGAAGTAAGAGATACAAAAAGAGGACTTGAGGAGCTTACAGCCGACATACCGAACGTAAGCGAGGAAGCTACTAAAAACCTTGATGAAAATGGACTTATCAAAATAGGCGCAAAAATAAAACCTGGAGATATACTAATCGGAAAAATTACACCAAAGGGCGAATCAGATCCTTCACCGGAGGAAAAACTGCTTAGAGCAATTTTCGGCGATAAAGCTGGTGATGTAAAAGATGCATCTCTTAAAGCAGGCCCCTCTCTCGAAGGAGTTGTCATAGACAAGAAGCTCTTTACAAGAGCTATAAAAGACCGCAAGGCAAAAGCTCTCGAAAAACCGCTTCTCGAAAAACTCGATGCAGAATTCAACAAGAATATTGAAGAGATCAAAAATAGACTTGTAGATAAACTTTTTATCCTTTTAAACGGTAAAACATCTCAGGGAGTCAAGGATTACCTTAATGTCGATATTATACCAAAAGGAGCAAAATTCACTCTTAAACAACTTCAGGAAATCGACTACCTTAATATTAATCCAAATAAATGGACTACCGACAAAAAGAAAAACGACAACATAAAAGAGCTTATTCATAATTATGTAATTAAATACAAAGAGATTGACGGTGTTTATAAACGCAAAAAGTATAATATTACAATAGGTGATGAACTCCCTGCCGGAATCGTTCAGCTTGCCAAAGTTTACGTTGCAAAAAAGAGAAAGATAAGAGTGGGCGATAAACTCGCAGGAAGACATGGTAATAAGGGTATCGTGGCAAAAATTGTCCGCCAAGAAGATATGCCTTTCCTGGAAGACGGCACTCCTGTTGATATTGTTCTTAATCCTCTGGGCGTTCCATCACGAATGAATCTTGGACAGATTTATGAAACTGTTCTTTCATGGGCAGGTCAAAAACTTGGAGTGAAATTTTCTTCTCCTATATTCGATGGTGCAACAATTGACCAGATTACCGAATATACCGATAAAGCTGAGCTTCCAAGAAACGGTACTACATTCCTTTACGATGGAGGAACCGGCGAAAGATTTGACCAGCCAGCTACAGTCGGGGTGATTTATATGATGAAACTCGGCCACATGGTCGACGATAAGATGCATGCCAGATCTATAGGGCCTTACTCTCTTATCACACAACAACCATTAGGAGGAAAGGCACAGTTTGGCGGACAAAGATTTGGAGAAATGGAAGTTTGGGCACTCGAGGCATTCGGTGCAGCATATACTCTGCAAGAAATACTTACAATTAAATCGGACGACGTTGTGGGCAGAGCTAAAGCTTATGAGGCAATTGTTAAGGGTGAACCAATGCCTGCTCCCGGAATACCTGAATCACTTAATGTTCTTCTACATGAACTCAGGGGACTTTGTTTGAGTGTGACACTCGACTAATAAATATCAATAATTCTTATCTGGTTAATAGTTAAAAATTTAAAATATGTCATTCAGAAGAGATAATAAAGCAAAAACCAATTATTCAAGGATTTCAATTGGACTGGCTTCACCTGAAGAAATTCTCGACAGGTCAAGCGGCGAAGTCCTTAAACCGGAAACAATCAATTACCGTACTTATAAACCTGAACGCGACGGACTTTTTTGCGAAAGGATTTTCGGCCCGGTTAAAGATTATGAATGCCATTGCGGAAAATACAAAAGAATACGTTATAAAGGAATAGTTTGCGACCGCTGTGGCGTGGAAGTGACAGAAAAAAAGGTACGACGCGAAAGAATGGGACATATTACTCTGGTCGTACCTGTTGCTCATATATGGTATTTCAGATGTCTACCAAATAAAATAGGATATCTGCTTGGATTGCCATCAAAAAAACTTGATTCAATTATCTATTATGAAAAATATGTCGTTATAAATCCAGGTATCAAAGCAGCCGATGGCATTAATTATCTTGATTTTCTCAGTGAAGAAGAATATCTCGAAATAATCGAGTCTCTTCCAAAAGATAATCAGCTCCTGGATGATTCTCATCCAGATAAGTTTATTGCAGATATGGGCGGCGAGGCACTCTACAAACTGCTCAGCAGGCTCGACCTCGATGAGCTTTCGTATTCACTTCGTCACAAAGCAAATACTGAGACATCACAGCAGAGAAAAAATGAAGCTCTAAAACGTCTTCAGGTTGTTGAAGCTTTCAGAGAATCGAGACATATTAACCGACCCGAATGGATGATTGTTAAAGTAGTTCCTGTTATTCCTCCAGAGCTACGTCCTCTCGTTCCACTCGACGGCGGACGATTCGCAACAAGCGACCTGAACGATCTCTACAGGCGCGTTATTATTAGAAATAACAGGCTTAAGAGGCTTATTGAAATAAAAGCTCCTGAAGTTATCCTTCGCAATGAAAAGAGAATGCTTCAGGAAGCTGTTGATTCCCTTTTCGATAATTCCAGAAAAGCTAATGCTGTAAAGACAGAGGCAAATCGCCCGCTTAAATCACTCAGCGATAGTCTTAAAGGGAAACAAGGTCGTTTTCGTCAAAACCTTCTCGGAAAACGTGTTGACTATTCTGCACGTTCAGTTATCGTGGTCGGACCCGAACTCAAAATTCATGAGTGCGGACTACCAAAAGATATGGCTGCCGAACTATATAAGCCATTCATTATCAGAAAGCTTATTGAACGCGGAATAGTAAAAACAGTTAAATCCGCCAAGAAAATAGTCGATCGCAAAGATCCTGTTGTATGGGATATTCTGGAAAATGTTCTTAAAGGGCACCCGGTTCTGCTTAACAGAGCTCCTACATTGCATCGACTTGGCATTCAAGCTTTCCAGCCAAAACTAATAGAAGGGAAAGCTATTCAACTTCATCCTCTTGTATGTACGGCATTTAACGCCGACTTCGACGGCGACCAGATGGCTGTCCATGTACCTCTCGGTAATACTGCAATTCTTGAGGCACAAATACTTATGCTTTCATCCCATAACATACTTAACCCTGCAAACGGTGCACCTATCACAGTGCCGTCACAGGATATGGTACTCGGACTTTATTATATGACAAAAGGGCGTAAAAGCAGTGACACAGAAAAAGTAGAAGGAGAAGGATTAGTTTTCTATTCTCCCGAAGAAGTGAACATTGCATATAACGAAGGTAAAGTAGATCTTCACGCTTTTATAAAAGTAAAAGTCGACGATATAGTTGACGGAAAGCCTATAAAGCATATCATTGAAACCACCGTGGGTAGAGTGCTCTTTAACCAGTGTGTGCCAGAAGAAGTGGGATTCATTAATGAAGTCCTTAATAAGAAATCGCTACGCGAAATTATCGGCCATGTGTTGAAAGTTTCAGGAGTTGCCAAAACAGCCGACTTCCTTGATGCAATAAAAAATATGGGCTTTAATTTTGCTTTCAAAGGCGGCCTTTCTTTCAACCTCGACGATGTTATCATACCGGATGAGAAAATGAAATTCGTACAGGAAGGATACGAACAGGTTGAAGAAGTCCTTAACAATTACAACATGGGCTTTATTACCAACAATGAACGATATAATCAGATTATAGACATCTGGACTCACGTGAATGCGCGTCTTACACAAGCACTTATGAAACAGCTTTCCGCCGATAAAGATGGCTTCAACTCTGTATACATGATGCTCGACTCGGGCGCTAGAGGGTCAAAAGAACAGATACGTCAGCTCTCAGGTATGAGAGGCCTTATGGCTAAACCACAGAAATCAGGCTCAACAGGTACAGAAATCATAGAGAACCCAATACTCTCTAACTTTAAGGAAGGGCTTTCAGTGCTCGAATACTTTATTTCAACACACGGCGCTAGAAAAGGACTTGCCGATACGGCTCTTAAAACGGCCGACGCTGGTTATCTTACACGCCGCCTTGTTGATGTGGCTCAGGATGTCATTATAAATGAGGAAGACTGCGGCACTCTCAGGGGACTTGTTGCAACGGCTATCAAAAAGAACGAGGAAGTCGTTGAAACATTATATGAAAGAATACTTGGGCGTACAGTTGTTCACGACGTATTCAATCCGCTAACGGGTGAGCTTATTGTTGCAGCAGGTGAGGAAATAACAGAAGAGATAGCTAAAGTTATAGAAGATTCACCTATTGAGCAGGTTGAAATAAGATCGGTACTCACATGTGAATCAAAGAAAGGCGTTTGTGCAAAATGCTATGGACGTAACCTCTCTACCGGCCACATGGTGCAGAGAGGCGAAGCAGTGGGAGTAATTGCCGCTCAAAGCATTGGCGAACCAGGCACACAACTAACTCTGCGTACATTCCACGTCGGTGGTACAGCTTTGAACATTACGTCTGAATCGAACCTCGTTGCACGTTATAGCGGAATTGCCGAATTTGACGAACTTAAAACAGTTTCGAAGAAAGATCCCGAAAAGGGAACTATCGACATTGTAATAGGCCGTCTTGCTGAACTGAGAATAATAGACAAGAAAACTGGAATTGCACTTACAACACATTCTATTCCCTATGGTTCGAAACTTTATATAAAACCTGGTGAAGAAATCGAAAAAGGAACCTTAATTTGCGAGTGGGATCCGTTCAATGCCGTTATAGTTTCAGAAGTATCTGGTAAAGTGGCTTTTGACTATATGATAGAAGGCGTTACTTATCGTGAAGAATCCGACGAACAGACAGGTTTTAGAGAAAAAGTTATAATAGAAAGCAGAGACAAAACTAAGAATCCTGCAATTCGCATCCTCGACGATAAAGGCAATGTTCTAAAAGAATATAACCTTCCTGTAGGCGCACACATGGTGACGGATGCTAACAAAATGGTCGAAGCTGGAGATATAATTGCTAAAATTCCAAGAGCTATAGGCAAATCAGGCGATATAACCGGAGGCCTTCCAAGAGTTACGGAATTGTTTGAAGCACGTAACCCGTCTAACCCTGCAATAGTCTCAGAAATTGACGGAGAGGTGTTGTTCGGTAAAATTAAAAGAGGCAATAGGGAAATAGCTATTAAATCAAAATCAGGCGAGACCAAAAAGTACCTTGTACCTCTTTCGAAACAAATACTTGTACAGGAAAACGACTATGTCCGCGCTGGCACACCACTTTCCGACGGGGCAATAACTCCTTCTGACATCCTTGCAATAAAAGGTCCTACAATGGTACAGGAATACATAGTAAATGAGATACAGGAAGTTTATCGCATGCAGGGTGTTAAGATTAATGATAAACACTTTGAAATAATCGTCCGTCAAATGATGCGTAAAGTTGAAATTATTGACCCGGGCGATACTAGATTCCTCGAAAAACAGGTTGTTGATAAACTTGAATTTATGGAGGAAAATGATTGGATATACGGCAAGAAAGTTGTTGTGGATGCAGGTGATTCACAAACACTTACACCTGGGATGATCATCACAGCACGTAAACTGCGCGACGAAAACTCAATGCTTAAAAGACGTGACCTTAAAACGGTTGACGCAAGAGACGCAGTTCCTGCTACTTCATGTCAGGTGCTTCAGGGCATCACGAGAGCAGCACTTCAGACAAATAGCTTCTTCTCTGCCGCTTCATTCCAGGAAACAACTAAAGTGCTTAACGAAGCCGCAATACTTGGTAAGGTTGATAAACTCGAAGGACTGAAAGAAAATGTTATTGTCGGACATCTCATCCCTGCTGGTACAGGCGTAAGAGAATACCAGAGTATAATAGTTGGTTCCGTTGAAGAAATCGAAAAACTTACAGGTATCAAAGAATCACAACTCGAACCGGCTGAAGATAATAAATAAAAACTTAAAATTATGTCGGAGCAAAAATCACAAAATCAGATAAGCATCGAACTTAATGATGAAGTAGCAGAAGGTATATATTCAAACCTTGCAGTTATAACTCATTCTTCTTCAGAATTTATTATTGATTTTATAAGGCTTATGCCCGGAGTGCCAAAAGCGCAGGTAAAATCGAGAATTATTCTTACACCTGAACATACAAAAAGACTTGCAGCAGCCCTCGAAGATAATATAGCAAAATATGAGGCCGTACATGGCAAAATAAAAGAAATCAAAGAAACAGGACCTATTATGCCTCCTGTCTCTTTCGGAGGCCCTGCTGCACAGGCTTGAAAAACTTTTAACACAGATAAAGCTTTCCCATAGAGAAAGCTTTATCTGTGTTAAAATAATAAATGTTTAATTTTATAGTTTAATAGTATAATAGCAGGATATTGCATGAAATCAAAACTAATACATAAAATACTATTATTTGCCGTCATTATTTTTTTAATGATTTTCAACACGGAATGTAAAAAACAACCTAGATGCGGATGCGGGAATGATGTAATCTTTACTCTTACCGATGCACAGGCGTTAGTTCAGTATAATGAAAGCAGCAATACCATAGCATTCTATCCGGTTTTGTCAACAGGTGCTACTTATTATTTTTGCAATCCGAGCCAGTGGATTGATTCTATTAAGAAACTTAATACAGATGAATATATTCTGATAAGCGGTGATGTTTTCTATGAATGTAACTACCTTTACCAGAGTGGCAATTACTACTATCAAATTCCACCTGTGTATCAGGTTGAGGTGACTTCAGTAAGGGAAGATAGTTATAGTAAAAAATAACATATTCCTTCAATTCCAGCTGCTCATTTTCTGCTAAATTTGTATCTTTCAGAAAAATTCACATGAAACGGTACGATATTTCTTTTATCGGGGCTGGACGTGTCGGTGAAGCACTTTGTACTGAATTTTTCAAGAAAGGCCACAAAATATTACAGATTGCATCGAAAGGAACTGAAAACAGTCGTTCGCTTGCCGCACAATGTAGTGCTGAATGGATAACTAATCTGCATTTTGACAAACCTGCCGACATAATATTTGTATGTGTGCCTGATAACGACCTTCCTGATGTCTTAGGCAAAATAGAATGCGGTGAAAATACAATCGTAACCCACACCGCAGGCAGTTTCGGACTAGAAGTATTTCCTTCAGCTATTCTTTTCAAGGGTGTTTTCTATCCTCTTCAGACTTTTTCGAAAGGAAGGAATATAAACTTCCAGGAAGTACCTCTGTTTATCGAAGCTTCAGATAATACTTCCCGCGATTTGCTAAAAGCGATTGCAGAATCAATATCGGATAGAATTTATGAGTCGGATGTTACACAAAGAAGAATAGTTCATCTTGCAGCAGTATTCGCTTCCAATTTTGTTAATTATATGATACTGCTGTCAAAACAAATATGTACAACTGCTTCTTTTTCTTTCGATATTATGACCCCATTGATAAAAGAGACTGTAAAAAAAGCTATCGAAACCGATCCTGAACTTGCCCAGACAGGTCCTGCAGTAAGAAATGATACGGAAACTATTCGGAAACACATGGATTTATTATCTTTCTCACCGGAAATCAGAAAAATATATGAAGTGATTTCAAAATCAATAATGGAATATTACAGAAACAGATGAATAATTTTAAGGAGAAGCTAAATAAGATAAGGGGTTTTATTTTTGACATTGACGGTGTTCTGTCATTACAAACTGTAAATCTGGATAAATCGGGAATACCTGACCGTACCGTTAATATCAGGGATGGATATGCCATTCAGCTTGCAGTGAAAAAGAATTATAAGGTAGCAGTCATTTCGGGCGCTATGTGCAAAGAATACCGGAAGAGGCTTAATCAGCTTGGCGTTAAAGATATTTACTTAAACAGCGCTGTGAAAATAAATTGCTTCAGGGATTTTTTAAAAAAATCAGGGCTTTCGGCCGACGAAGTTATTTACATGGGAGACGACATACCCGACATTGAAGTGATGAAAGAAGCCGGAGTACCTGTTTGCCCAGCCGATGCTGACAACGAAGTTCGAAAACTGGCGGTTTATATATCCGACAAAAGGGGAGGCGAAGGATGCGTGAGAGATATTATTGAACAGGTTCTCAGGTTACACAATAAATGGATGAACTCCGATACCTATAAATGGTGAATATATGAAGGATTTTTTGAAGCTTATACGGTGGCAAAATCTTCTTATTGTTGCACTCACAATGATACTGATGAGGTATGCCGTTATAAGCACTATCCTCAATAAAATAGATGTCACACTATTGCCTGTAGCCGGTAATGAACAGACTATGAGACTTCAGTTTCAATGGTACGATTTTGTCTTTCTTGTACTTGCAACAGTTATGATTACTGCAGGAGGCTATATTATTAATGATTATTTTGATATTAAAACCGACCTGATAAATAAGGGCAAAGCTATAGTTGGCATGGCAATCTCACGAAGAGTGGCTATTTTGTGGCATAGCATCATGAATTTTATTGGAGTAGCTCTTGGTTTTTATGTTTCATGGAAAATCGGCTATCCGATTGCAGGCATAATGTTTCTTCTTGTTACTGGCTTGTTTTATTTTTACTCTGTAACCTATAAAAGACAGTTCCTTTTAGGTAACTTTATTGTCGCTTTTCTTACTGCAATGCTTCCTTTTCTCGTTCTTTTTTATGAATGGATACCTCTGAATAATTATTACACTGTTTTTTCCATTAAAATGCCTGAATTTAAGATTATTATCTGGTGGGTGGCAGGTTTTTCACTTTTTGCTTTCTTTACAACTCTTATTCGAGAAATAATAAAAGACATTGAGGATCTCGAAGGCGACGAAACTTGTGGAAGAAATACTCTGCCTGTAGTAATGGGCATCAAAAATTCAGTAATAATAGCCGTTTCCCTTGTCTTTGTAACATTGATACTTCTCTACCTTATATGGTATTTCTACATAAATGATATCATAACATTTCTATATTTAACCATAACAGTAGCTTTACCGTTATGTTCAGTCATAGTTCTTCTTTTGGCAGGAAATAAAGAGGGAAAATACCGGCTTGCATCAACAATCATGAAGGTTGTTATGCTTACAGGCCTACTTTATTCGGTTGTTGCGAAAATAATCATCTCTTTTAATCTTTACTGAACGATGTTTAAAATCCCCGCCAGGTATAGGTTGATTCTTGCCTCACAATCGCCAAGACGTCAACATCTTCTTCGTGAATCGGGTATAGTATTCGAAATCGCCGAGAGAGATTTTGATGAATCATTTCCTGAAGAACTCAAAGGAAAAGAAATTGCAGAATATCTTGCACAGAGCAAAGCTGAACAGCTATTGAAAGAATTTAACGATGAAAATACTGTTGTTATAACCGCCGATACTATCGTATGGGTGAAAGGAAAGAGGCTTGGGAAACCTCATGATTATGAAAGCGCATTTGGAATTCTTAAAAACATATCGGGCTGCACTCATGAAGTGATTACAGGAGTAGGACTTCTGAATGGAGTGAGACTCAAAGTTTTTTCAGAATCTACTCTTGTTACATTCGATACGCTTACCGATGAAACGATTGATTATTACATAAGAAACTATAAACCTTACGATAAAGCAGGTGCTTATGGAATTCAGGACTGGATTGGAATAGTAGGTAATATCGGCATAAACGGCTCATTTTTCAATGTAATGGGAATGCCTGTGAACCGCCTGCTTAGAGAACTTGAAAACTGGCTTAAATAAACCAAAATAATAGTTATGAAAAACAAAATTTTATATTATTTACTTTTTCTTTTTTGCTTTCTGAGTTCTTTCTCGAAGGCCGACGAAGGAATGTGGATACCTCTGCTTATCGAAAAATACAACATTAAAATTATGCAGGAGAAAGGATTCAGACTGTCGGCAGAAGACATCTATAGCGTAAATAAGGCATGTATGAAAGATGCCGTTGTAATTTTTGGAGGAGGGTGCACTGGTGAAGTTATCTCTCCGGAAGGTTTGCTCATAACAAATCACCATTGCGGATATGGCCAGATTCAGAGACATTCCACACTCGAGCACGATTATCTCACAAACGGATTCTGGGCTATGAACAGAAGCGAAGAACTACCAAATCCCGGGCTTACGGTCACATTTCTCAGGAGGATGGAAGATGTTACTGCAAAAGTTCTTGAAGGCGTTGTAGAAAATTTGACGGAAGAGATAAGAGACAGTATAATAAATTCGAATATCAGCATGATTGAAAAGAAAGCTGTGGAAGGAACCGAATATAGAGCAACGGTTAAGCCTTTCTTCATGGGCAATCAATATTTCCTTTTTGTAAACGAGACATTCAAAGATATACGCCTTGTGGGAGCGCCTCCTTCTTCTATTGGTAAATTCGGAGGCGAAACAGATAACTGGATATGGCCACGTCATACTGGCGATTTTTCACTCTTCCGTATTTATGCTGGGAAAGACAATAAACCGGCTGCTTATTCAAAAGATAATGTGCCGTATAAACCTCCCTATTATTTTCCGGTCTCTCTTAAAGGCGTTAAAGAAGGAGATTTTACAATGGTATTCGGCTACCCGGGAACAACTTATGAATATGTCCCTTCATTTCATATTGATATGATAAAGAATTATATCAACCCAAAGATGATTGAAATAAGAACTGTAGAGATTGAAATTATGGAATCGGCTATGGCATCAGATCCATTAATTCGAATACAGTACTCAGCTAAAAAATCGGGAC
>Ga0208196_1001184_pt1 | contig 29367 bp, 24 predicted proteins | sample AD_JPNNA7_MetaG_FD_184443 | JGI IMG/M metagenome (GOLD analysis project Ga0208196, IMG submission 184443) | Active sludge microbial communities of municipal wastewater-treating anaerobic digesters from Japan - AD_JPNNA7_MetaG (SPAdes) (version 2) | ecosystem: Engineered > Bioreactor > Anaerobic...
ACCCTCACCATCCTCAACGCCAGGAAGGACGCTCTCCGCAAGGCCGCTTACCGGGACCTGCCGGCCTATGCCGCGCGGGTGGCGGGGTATGCCGAGGCGGCCATCCCGGAGCTTCGCTCGTTTCAGGGCTCCGATCCCCGCGACACCCTTGCGGCCCGCGCCCTGGCCGATCGCCTGGAACGGGCCGTGGGTCTGCTCGGGAAGGTCATCGATCAGACCCGGCGGCGCATCTTGAACAACGAGAAGGTTCCCGCATCCGAGAAGATCGTCTCCTTCTTCGAGGAGCATACGGACATCCTCGTCAAGGGCGGTCGGGACACCCTGTACGGGCACAAGGTGTTTCTTTCCGGCGGCGCCTCGACGCTGATCCTGGATTGCCTGATCGAGCGGGGCAACCCCGCCGACAGCGAGCGGTATCGGCCGCTTCTGCAGCGGCACGAAGAGCGCTTTGGGCGCATGCCCCGCCAGGTGGCCGCCGACGGGGGGTTCGCCTCGCAGGACAATCTGCGTTTTGCCAAAGAGCATCAGGTGCGGGATGCCGTTTTTGCCAAGAAGCGCGGCCTGTCCGTTCTGGAGATGGCCAAGAGCCGCTGGGTCTACAAGATGCTGCGCAACTTCCGAGCCGGCATCGAGGCGGGCATCTCGTGCCTGAAGCGGGCCTTTGGCCTGGAGCGATGCAGCTGGTCGGGATGGGGCGGCTTCAAACAGTATGTCTGGAGCAGCATCGTCTCGTACAATCTGCTGGTGATGGCCCGCATCCGACTGGCCGAGGTCTGATCCGCAGAGACCGCGGCCGCTTTTTTCGCATTCAAGGCGGCGGTGCGTCCTGCTGCGAGAAAAAACGGCGATACGAACTGAAATCCATGCTGTCGCGCAACGGGGAACCGGTGTCTCCGCCCGGTCCGACCTTACCATTTGCTTCCCGGATATCATTCCCGGTGAAAAACCGGGGTTTCCGGATAGGCACGAACTAGAAAAGAAAGGGCCTCAGTTAGAGTGCCGACGTCCTGAGCCCATCGCCCTCACAAGCCGAGTGTGTTCATCCAGCGTGTGAATCTAAAGGTAGGGTCATGTCGAGGCTGCTATCGGGCTTGCACTCGCCTTCCAGGCCCGATCCTCAGAAATACCCGACGATTCGAGTTGGAGGACTTTCTGCCGGCCGGATGTGCTCATAGGCCTCCGGACAGGGAGACTCTTCCCGGCTCCTCTGCAAGAATTCGGGATAGGGCCGCGGTCAGCGTCCTCCTCAAGTGCTCGATCCTACGAAGCGTGTAGTGGCTGATCGGATCCCTTCGAACATCTTTCTCTATGAAAAGAGTTCCGATATTCTTCTGGGCAGAATCGAGAAGAGGCAGTTCCAGCTTGAGCAGATCGTTCCGGTCTTCCTGCGCCCACGGCTTGTAGCCGTCGCTTGTCCACGTAAATTGCATCGAGGACTGCGCCTTTTCTGATATGTCGCTGTTCGAATCCACGGCTGGATCGCTGTTTCCGTAGATCGTCAGGATTCCCTTGTCGAAATTCAGCATATCCATGGCACGGCCGACATTGGACCAGAGTTCTTCGGCGCTTTTCGACGCGCTGATATCAATCTGCACGTTAAGAAAGCTGCGACGGTCACGGGTCAGCCCCGCCACATCGGAAACATCACGGAACCACCCGTAGATCTTGTCGTAAGCCAGATATCCAAAATATCCGAGTTTCTGTGTGAAGATCACGGCGCCGGCGCCAAGAAGAATGAGGAAAAGTCCCGCCTGTTCATCCCGGAGATTGACCAAGATAACGGCTGATAAGCACAGAGCAAAAGTAATCCCGTAGAGGATCAGCACCGTCCTGCGGGCCGAAAACCCCATTCTGATGAATTGGTGATGGATATGCCCCTTGTCCGGCTTGAAGATATCCCGGCCCTGAATGAAGCGCCGTATGGGGGACAGCAGCGTGTCGAATACGGGAATCCCCATGGCCAGCAGCGGCATGAGAATGATGGCTCCTACCTGGCTTTTCTGGGACCCGAGGATGGAAAGGCCGGCAATCGTATACCCTAAGAAATAGCTCCCACCGTCCCCCATGAAGATAGAGGCCGGGTTGAAGTTGTACCTGAGAAATCCCAGCACGGTCCCCCCCAGCCCAGCATACAATATGGCGATTGTGTGCTCTCCTCGCAAAACGGAGAAAATCACCATGATGGCCGACGTGAAAAAGCAGATGCCTCCCGCAAGTCCGTCCAGACCGTCGATGAGATTCACGGCATTGATGAACAGGACGAACCAAAAAACCGTGAGCCCGTAACTCATGATCGGTCCGAGAGGTTTGTCGGAAAACAGAAACAACTCGATGCCGACGCCGCCGAAGAATGCCAAGGTGGCAGCCGCAATCTGAGCGAGAAGCTTTATCCGGGCGCTCAAATGGCGGAAATCGTCCAAGATGCCGACGCCGAAAACGACCAATGAGCCGGCAAAGAGGTGCGCGATTTTGCGATCCCATATGGGGTAGTGAGCTTTCTCGACGGGGAGGAAACCGATAAGGGCTAGGGTTCCGAAAAAGGCAACCACCATAGCCAATCCGCCGACCCTGGGGATGGGGACCATGTGAACTTTCCGTTCGTGAGGATGATCCATCGCACCAAACCGTATCCCGAAGCCCCTTACCCTCGGGGTGACGAGGACGGACATGGTCAGAGCGATGACGAAAACGGCCAGGATTGTCGTGATCATGGTTGACTCGCCCCGGTCTTTATCGGCGGATTCGGACTATAAAACATGAACCCATTTCGCCGCGGAAGGAACTTGCAGCGAGCCTTCTCCCAGTGCAGCTTTTCGAACGGGTCGGCCGCGGATTTCGATCCGCCATTAGAAGCCTCCTCTCGCATCGGACAGATTGTATTGTGCCCACAGAACGCTGACGCTGCGAAACGGGTACACCCGAGAGAACTCAAAATATTCATGGAAAGGATGAGAAGGTGATCGCGCGGATTCAAAAACGCAGCCCGGACCGTTGAGCCACCCCACTAGTGTGAAACAATCGATCCGCTTCCAAACCCATGCAATATATTAGGTTTACATATATCGGCAGTTGAACTGAAAATCAATGGGTCTGTTTCGCGTTCGAGCGCGGCTGATCGACCAATTGGCCGGTCTCTTCATTTGCCGAAAGGGTGAGATCGGCTGCCGTTTCTCTTGTCGGCGGGGTGAAATGGGACAGGATCTGCCTGGCCGCTTTGGGTGCGGAAAACATTTCCTCCATCAGCACCCGGGCGTTTCGGCCCAAACGCTCGCGGAGAAAGCGGTCCCGCAACAGCCTCCGGGCACCCTCGGCCAGCGCCTCATCCTCCCCGTTGGTGAAAACCAGACCAGCCTCGTGTTCCTCCACGATGTTCTGGAGATCGTTGCCCGGGTTGATACTCGCCAGGATGGGTTTGGCGTGGAACATGTAGCCGAGCATCTTGCCGGGGAAATTCTGCGTCTTGAGGTTGCGATCTAGGGAAATCAGACCCACATCAAACTCGGAAAGAGTCGCAAGGTATCGCTGGTGGTCGACAGCAGGTTTGATCACGATATTGGCCAGGCCCCTCGCAGCTATTTTCTTCCTGAGGCGCTCCACCTCGCTGCCCTCACCCACCAGCAGAAAATACGCTTTCGGCTCGTCTCTCAGATTGTCGGCAAGCCGGATGACGTTGTCCATGTCCTGCGCCACTCCGATGTTTCCGCCGTAGAAGAAGACCACTTTGCCATCCAGACCGAGTTGGCTTCTGGCATGGGTGACGGTGTGCTGCTCTTCCCGCAGAGGGGTCCAGTTGTACAGGACATCGAGGCGATATCCCCGGTGACCGTAGTGCCTGGCGAAATAATCAAGGTTGGCAGGTGATTGAACGCCGATGATGTCGGCCGCATCGTAATTCAGCGCCTCCCACCACTTGAAAAAACGATAAATAGATCCCTTGCGCAGGATACCTGCGTCGACGGCCCATTGCGGAAAGATATCTCGCAGGATGAGATAGGCCGGGCAGCCCCATGCTTTCTTCAGCCCTTTCACAAGGGGTCCGAAGAAAATGGTGGGCGCGTAGTAAAGGATCAGCTCAGCGGGGTTTTCACGGAAAAAGGCTTTGCCCCGGCGCCAGAGAGTTTGCGACAACAGCAACTCGTTCAGCGCGCGCAAAACCCTGGATGCGCCCTTGATCCTGCCGGTCCGGATGCGTAGAACCCTTATCCCGTCCTCCTCGTATTCTCGGCAGGCCAATGCGGCCTCCTCATCGGGTGCGACGACGACCGGCTCATGGCCGGCCCTCGAGAATTCGAGAGCGAGATCATGGATGAGCTTCGCACTGGATTTTGTGCTCGGAAGGTAGCAGTCGACCAAAAGAAGAATGCGCATGAAAGACACGATCTTGAAGGGGTGCCCGCATCGGGCTATTTATACCAGACCCTTCGGTTGACGAAGTCCGTGTAGCTCAGGATGATCCGAACGACCTTCTTGGATACATCATCGGCCGCGTAATCGGGTACGACTCGGCTCCGGTGGACGTCTTCGTAAAACTGGCCGGTGACGGTCTCTATGGCCTCTATGACACGCTCCGGCGAAAGCCCGCACATGACCAGCGTTCCCTCGTCCATCCCCTCGGGTCGCTCGTGGGCCTGCCGGATGGTCACGGCGGGGAACTGCAGAATGGAAGATTCCTCCATGATGGTTCCACTGTCCGACACGACGCAGAAGGCCGACATCTGCAGCCTGACGTAGTCGAAGAACCCGAGAGGCTTCATGAAGTCGATGGAAGGGGCCAGCTTGACACGCCGGTTGCCCTCGAGTTTCTTGCGGGTCCGTGGATGGGTCGAAACGATGATTCTCTTTTTGAAATACCGGGCGATCCGATTGAGCGACAGGAGCAAATTACCGAAATTCACCTCACTGTCGATGTTCTCCTCCCTGTGGGCGCTGACGATGAAATAGCCTCGCTTCTTGAGTCTGAGCCTCTGCAGGGACTTCGACGCCTCGATCCCGTCGCGGTAGAAGGTGAGGATCTCTTTCATCGGTGAGCCGGTTTTTATCACCGTCTCGGGCTGGATTCCTTCGGAGAGCAGGTAGCGGCGGGCATGCTCGGTATAGGCGAGGTTGATGTCGCTGATATGGTCGATGATCCGCCGGTTGATCTCTTCCGGCACGCGCTCGTCAAAGCAGCGGTTTCCTGCTTCCATGTGGAAGACGGGAATCTGCCTCCTCTTGGCCGCAATGGCCGAAAGGCAGCTGTTCGTGTCTCCCAGGATCAGGAAGGCATCGGGCTTTTCCTTCTCGAGAACCTCGTCGGTTCGGTCGATGATGTTGCCGATCGCGCGGGCGACCCGGTCACTGGCCACGGAGAGAAAATAGTCGGGCTTCCGGATGCCGAGTTCCTGGAAAAAAACCTCGTTGAGCTCGTAATCATAGTTCTGTCCCGTGTGGACCAGCACGTGCCGGGCGTGCCGATCCAGCTCGTGAATGACCCGGCTTAGCTTGATCAGCTCGGGACGGGTTCCGACAACGGTCATCACTTTCAAGGCCATGGTTTCTCTCCCGCCCCCGCGTTTCAGCGCAGGAGTTCTTCGTCCTGGTTCAGCTCGACATCCTCGACCGTCAGCCGGTTCTTTCTCAGCAGTGCTACGGTGCCTTCCAGGTCCAGCACCACATCCCCCGAGCTGAACTCCTTCGTCAGGGCGTTCGGTTCCCGCGCGTTCGGATCGAGTAGCTCCGGCAGCATGGGCAAGATCGCGTAGTACGAGCCCCGGTCGACACAGTGATGGGCTTCCTCCTCGGAGACGAGGATCTCATGCAACTTCTCCCCCGGTCTGATTCCGATGATCTCGATACCGATCTCCCGGGGCCCGATCAGCGCCGTGGCCAGGTCGAGCATCGTCGACGAAGGGGCCCGGGGGATGTAGGTTTCCCCTGCCCTGGCGCTTCGGATGGCCTCGAAGACAGTGTCCACGGCCTGGTCGAGGGAAAGGAGGAACCGGGTCATCTCGGGGACCGTGACCGTGACGGGGCCGCCGCTGCGGATCTGATCGTGAAACAGCGGGATGACCGAACCCCGCGAGGCCAGGACGTTTCCGTATCGCACGCAGATGAACCGTGTGCTGGGGTTCAGGATGTTGGCGCTGGTGAATATCCGCTCCTGGATGGCCTTGGTCATTCCCATGACGTTGACGGGTTTGCAGGCCTTGTCGGTGCTGACCCCGACGACGGTTTCGACGGGGTAGTCGTTCTCGGCGATCGCACGGACCACGTTGGCCGCCCCCAGACAGTTGGTCGTCAGGGCCTGCTCCGGGAAATATTCGCAGGTGGGGACCTGCTTCAGGGCTGCCGCGTTGATCACGATGTCGGCCCGGCTGAGGACGGAGCGGATATCGGCGTAGCTGCGGACGTCGCCGATCCGGAACTCGAGGATGTTCATGAAGTTCCGGTAGATCACCTCGTCCGTGGCGAAGAGATTGTGCAGGTAGGACATGCGCATGAAATGCTGCTTTGCCTCATCGCGCGAAAAGACGATGACCTTTTTCGGTGTGCCCCGCTCGCCGCTCAGGATCCGGCGGACCACGGTTTTGCCGAGTGAGCCGGTCCCGCCCGTGATGACCACCGTTTTGCTTTCGAATATCGGCATGATTGCCTCCAGGGTTTCAGATTCGTTGATAGAATGTCCGGTAGTCCTCGTGCATCCGGGCCACCAACACCGGCCATGCCGGGGGAACGTACCCCGTGATCCTCCGAAACTCCGAAGAATCCAGGGATCGGTCGATCCGAACGTCCCCATAAGGGTCGATCTCGTTGGGCCTTTCATATTGCTTTGCCACGAGCCCCAGAAGGTCGTATTTTGATATCGGATCCGAAGAAACGTGGAAGATCCCGATGAGGTCCGGGTTCGGGATGACCCGTTCTGCCACGATGAGCGCCATCTCCACTGTGGGGAAGCCCGAGTAGATGGCTTTTGTAAATCCGCGCACCCTGCCTGTTTCGGCGAGAAACCATTCCACGAGGCCATGGCGCCCCTTGATCTCGTGCCCGATGATGGAGGTCCGGAGGGTCACGCAGTGCGGCGGCTCGGCCACTTCGCCGAGGTACTTCGAAATGCCATAGAGGTCCGTGGCCGTTGGTGGGTCGGTTTCCCGATAGTTTCCCTTGGCACCGTCGAAGACGCAATCCGTGCTGAAATGAATCAGCCTTGCCCCGATCGCCCGGCACAGCACAGCCAACCGGTGCGGCAGAAGGGCGTTGATGGATATGGCCGGGATGGGCTCGTTCGCGATGGGCAGCTGTTTAACCAGGCCGATGCAGTTGATCACGATTTCGGGCCTGACCGTTGAGCAGGCCCTGATGATCGTGTCGAACCGGTTGACATCCACGTCGGTGATGATGGTTTGTAAAAGCCCCCCAGGGAACAGGGTAGCAAGCCCCCCTGACTCCCGGACCGCAGCATGTACATCCAACTCGGGTCGCGAGGAAAGCTGTCTAAACATGGTGTGCCCCAGCATTCCCGTGCCCCCCAGGATCAATACTTTTTTCTGCATGATAACCTCTTGATCGTGATCCGCGAGTTCCGACGCGTCATGACTGCTCAGCAGGGTGTGCTATGTTTCACGACGGCCGGTGTCTTCGAACAGTGCCACAAGTGAACGGGCCGTCTCATTCCAATCGTATTTCCGAACCTGCTCATACGCGAGGTATATTAATTGTTTTCTGTATTCAAGATCAAACAGCACTTTCTCGATGCCCGCTGCCATATCCTCTGGGTCGAGGGGGTTGAAGTAGTGGGCTCCTCTCCCGCAAATCTCCGGGAAGGGAATGAACAACTCCTCTCCCACCTCCGTGCGGCTTTCGTTCGATGTGGCAACCGGCACCCCGTAACCCATGGCCTCGATGACGGGCAGGCCGAAGGTTTCTTCCAGGGAAGGGAAGACAAACGCATCGGCCCCTTGATACCAGGATTTGATGCCGCTGTAGGGGACCTTCCCCGTAAAGCATACCCTTCCTTCCAGACGAAGTTCCGCAATGATGGATTTCAGCTCCCCGGCGTACCCGGGATGGATCAAGTCACCCACGATCATGAGCTTTCCATGGTATCCCCCAGTCCCTGCAACGATGCCATAGGCCCTGATCAACCTTTCAAGATTCTTGTGGGGGAGCACCACGGCTATGGTGAGGATGTAGCGGCCCTCCGGCGCGATGGAGCCCGGGAGATCAGGCAGGGGCTGGAATCCGTGGTAGATCGTCACTGTCTTGCCCTGCGGCAGGTGCAACCTGCGGCTCAGGATGTCTCGGGACTGCCTCGATACGAACCGCACGCGGTCGGCCCGCCGGGCCGAGAGCTGGCCGAGTGCTTGAAGCAGGCTGTTGCGGAACCGGTCGGACAGGCCGAGGTTGAAATGAAGTGGCGAGTAGGGGTTGGCGTTTTCCATCAGGAGGACAACTCTGCAGGGCGCTAGGATCGTCGTGGTGTTGCCCACCGAGTATAGAAGATCTATCCGGTGCCGGAGGAGCTCGAAGGGAAAGAAGATCTGCTCCCAGAGAACCCGCAGATAAGGATTTTCAGGCAGGTTTCCCGGCACGACGACCTCGAACCGCTCGGGAACGGTTTCCAGAATTTCCTTCTGCCGCGATGACACAAAGATCACATACTCGTTCGCTGCGTCCACCCGGTCCAGCGCTGGCAGGAGGCTTCGAAAGGCCGTGATCCCGCCCCCAGCCCTAGCGCTTAGGGCATTGATGGCGATTCTCATGGCGTTTGCACCGCTCCGGAGTCTACTGCCGTGCCAGACATTGGCATTCCGTGTCCTCCTTGGGCCTTCACGACAGCATTCACCTGGGGCTCATGAAAGTCCTGAACGGGTAAAGACATGTTATGGCCCAACGCTCCAGGGCTTCGGCAAACGCCATCCAGTGAAAGAGAGCGGCCCCTGCTGGGACGGTCTTGCACGCCGCCGGGCCATCGAGGGATGTCTCTACGACCGTGCGGACAAAGTGCCGGTAAGTGTATCGGCCGGAGGCCACGATGTCGTTGTAGGCCTTCTCAGTCATCCTCTCCCGTCCGTCGTCCCGGACAACCTTCTCAAGCACCTCGTCGATGTTGGAGAAATCTTTTTTCAGGGGGATGTAGTGAGTGCCGGCTTCCAGAATTCCGTTGTAATCTCCCTCGGTGAGTATCTGGCAGGTGCGCGTGACACAGGCCTCCAGATGCCGGGGCGAGAGCGCGTAAAGCTTCACCTGCCCGTCGAGGCCGGGGAAGCAGGCGGCCTCCACGTTTTCGTACGGGGCTTCCGGGTGGTGGGCGAGATAGTCCTCTGTGCGGCGGCGGATCGTCCCATCAGGGTCTATGAGGCTCGTTCCGCTCTCTACGCCGAGGGTGTACTTGCACCGGGCCAGGAAGTCGTACCAGGCTTCGCCCGGAATGGCATCCTCATCCCGGGTGGAAATGTCCGTTACTAGTCCCTTTGCCGCTGCCTTTTCGATGAAGACATCGGCAATCCGTTGTTTGAGAAAGCCGTGGCGGCCGAACCAGGGAACGGGCTTTCCCGCCGTTCGGTAGCCGATATCGATGGGACGCCCGCGGGACGCCGCGCCGACAGCGACGATCCGCGGCAGGCGATCCTCGTCGAGATAGCCTGTCAGCACATTGTGAAATTTCACCCTCTCGAAGTCGACTCCGCGGTAAATAGCCCTCCAGGTCGAGGGGGGGGCCACGCTGAAGACATGATCAATGGAGAACTCCCTGATGAACTCCGAGAGAAGGTCGGAGTGGATGAACTCGTCCTGGGGAAGCATTGCCTTGACTGCCTGGATATTCTTGAGCGCCGCGGCCCGGGACATCAGTTGCCGAAAGTGGTCGCGACCCCGCCAGTGATTCGTGAGAAAAAAGGTGTGAAATACGACGAGGTCGAAGGGAACGCGGCGAACGTAATCGGGGACCCTCTTGAGTGCCAGGTTCAGGTAGTAAACGTTGTCCTCGCTGTAGCGACGGAAGGAGTAGAGGTGCTCCCGGGAGGTGGCCCGCATCGCGGGATTCGCGTAGGCGCTCACGAAGAGGATGCTTCTGCTTCCGGGCTTAAAGTGAAGTACCATGATCGGAACGGTGTGTGTCGGTCCTGAGTGCTGACACATCGCGAGGGTGGATGGACATAGAGGTCGTGGTGAGACCTTAGAAGGTCGCGTGGAAGAGATCACAGTATCCGGTCACAGCCGACGATCCCGTGTCGCGTTCCATCGGGACGGCAGGCCGTAGTCATCGATCTTTAGATCAGCTTAGAAACCCGCACCCTGCGGGTTCGGATGTTTACTCGCAACGTCAATGCCCGGCTCCCGGGCGGCTGTCTGCCGCTCATGATTGCATCGCATCGCCCGGCCGCTGAAGCCTACACAGCGAATTCTCCTCGATCATAGCCGGGCAGGTGGATAATCGTCGGCCCTCAGGGTATCGGCACATGAGAGGCGTGCTTGCGGATGCATGCGTCGATGACGTCCAGGTTCTGCCTCGTCCATTCGATGGTCCTTGCCAGACCCGTCTCCAGGGCTACCCGTGCCTCGAACTGAAGAGACCGGCTCGCTTTCTCCGTGCAGCCCAGCCTTCTGCCGGAGTGGTCCCAGTTGCGCGCAGGCCCGATTTTGACGGGTACGGGATTTCCCGTCATCCTGTTGATGGCGGTTGCGAGATCGAGGATCGAGGTCTCGGCCCCTACGGCCAGGTTGTAGACATCCCCTGGCCTTCCGACGGCGGCGCATCGCAGAAGGCCGTCGACGATGTCGTCGACGTAGATGAAGTCCCGGGTCGCCCTTCCCCCGTTTTCCACGACAAGCGGCATCCTCTTCAGCGAGCGGTAGATAAAGGTGGGCGTTACGTTGCGCCATACGGTAGCCGGTGTGCCCCGCCACCGGCCCGCCCCGAGAATCTCGCCGGGTCCGTACACGTTCTGGAAGCGGGCCTTCACCACGGGCAGCCCGTTCTGCATGAAGTAGTAGTTCGCGTACATCTCCCCGACGATCTTCGATATCTGGTAGGGGCTGTCGAGGTAGAGCGAAACGGGGTCCTCTTCCGTGGTCGGCCTCGGCTCGCCGAAAGTCTTCTCCGCCACGGTGCAGCCCGCCGAGGAGTAGACGACCTTCCGGAGCGCCCTGAAATCACGAACGCGGTCGAAAAGCTTGAGCGTCGTGAGCGTGTTGTTCTCGTGGTCCTCGAGCGGGTTGGCGATGGAGCTCTGGTTGCCGTGGTAAGTGGCCAGGTGGAAGAGGTAGTCCACGCAGTCGGAAATACCGGCCAGGATCGCACTATCGGTGATGGAGCCTTCGGCGAACCGGACAAGGGGGTCCGCCGGGACATTGAAGCGCTCGGCCGACAGGAGGTTGTCGATCACGGTGATGTTCCCCGGCCGAGCGCGGTCGAGAAGGGTCCTCACCAGGTTGCTCCCGACGAAGCCGGCGCCGCCCACGACAAGGATGCGGGCCCCTTCGAAAGCCGCGTAGAGATCCTGCATCACGTCTTCTCTCCCTGCTTGAGATGGGTGTAGGTCTGGGTGATCCCGTGGACCTTGTACCACTCGATAGCCGCCCGGACCCCCGTTTCGAGAGGGGTCGTCGTCCTCCACTGAAAGTCCCTGTTCGTCTTGGAGGGATCGAGGAGGATCGTGTAAACATCGTCGACGCCTCTCTCGCGGACCTCCACGTCCTTTTCCAGTTTGATGCCAAGGGCCTTCACGGTCGCGTCGAAGAGTTCCTTGATGGAGAAGTCGCTGCCGCTGGAGATGTGGTAGAACCCTTTCGTCCCCGTCCCGTGGACGGCCTTCTGGACCACCTCGATGAGATCGCGGATGTAGATGAAGTCGCGGCGCGTATCCATGACGAAGCAGGGCTTGCCTGTCGTGAGCCGGTGGTAAAACGTGGGCAGTGGGCCGCTCAGATTTCGGGGACCGTAGGCGTTGGCCAGCCGGAAGGAGAGGAACTCGAAGCCCCCCAGTTCGATGTATTGCTCGCCGCCGGTCTTGCTGACGGCGTAGCTGCTGCCGCCGGCATAGCCGCCGGAGTAGTAGGGATGCGTCAGCGTGATGGGCTGCTCCAGGGGGTGGAGTCCGTAGCAGAGCGATGTCTGGAAATAGATGAGCCGGCCGATCTTCAAGCGCTTGGAGGCCTTCACGACGTTGACCGTTCCCGCGACGTTCGTCATGACGTCTTCGAACCAGGCATCCGGGTCCTTGTAGGATGCCGCGGCGTGGACGACGATCTCGGGCTTGAAGTCGTCGAAAATCCGGTCGACCAATGCTGAATCGGCGATGGTGCCCTCCACGACGGTCAGACGCTCGTGCGGGCAGAGGTTGTCGCGGCGTCCCGTCGAGTAATTGTCGATCACGAGCACGGTCTGGCCTTCGGCCAGCAGGGCGTCGGTCAGATGGGAGCCGATGAATCCGGCCCCGCCGGTAATCAGGATGTTCATGGTATCGTGTCCTCCTGAAGGATCTTCTTGTAATGGTGCTCCCGGTCGTGGAATTCCTGATGCCAGAGCTCCAGCGACAGCAGACCCCAGATCTTCCTGCCGAACCTGGACTCCTCCGAAAGGCCCTGGATGATGGCCTCCGCGTTGAAGTAGGGGCGCTCCTTTGCGGCCCGGGAGTGGAAGATGTCCAGGATGAATTCCCGGAGTTCCCCCTGGATCCAGTCGCCCAGGGGGACGGGAAACCCCATCTTGTCCTTCCGGTTCAGGATGGACTCCGGAAGGAGATTCCCCATGGCGTCCATCAGGACTTTCTTTAACGTCCCGTCCTTGAACTTGATGTCAGACGGCATGGTCGCGGCGAATTCCACGATGGGACGGTCGAGGAGGGGGACTCTCGACTCCAGCCCGTGGGCCATGCTCATGCGGTCCTCCACCTGCAAAAGGGCCGGCAGGAGGGTCTTGAAGTCGAAATGGGTCATCTTGTCGAAGTAGGATTCCTTCCCGACATTGCGGCCGTTGAAGATGCTCTGAAAGGTCTCGAAGGGCTGATAGTCGCCCAGCCCGCGCCAGTCGATCTCACGGCTCAGGTCCTGTGAGCGGTTGATGAGGTGGTAGTAGCGCCTGTCGAGGTCCTCGAAGAGCCCCTCCCGCCAGAACTCCGAGAGCAGGGGTTTGTAATTCTGAAGCGCGATCAGGTTCGGGATGATAGACTCGTACGTCACGATGAAGTTTCCGTTGCGCAGGGTCCCGTCGATGGCTCCCCTGATGCACTGCTCGAAGTAGGCGATCAGATAGCGGACGTAGCCCCCGAAGATCTCGTCGCCGCCCTGGCCCCCGAGGACCACCTTGCGGTGACGGGAGGCGAGCTTGGAGACGTGATACTGGGGGAAGGAGCCCGGGCCGGCCACGGGGTAGTCCAGGTGGTAGATCACCTTTCGGATGGAGTCCGCGAAATCCCCGCTCGTCATGTCGATCTGGTGGAGCTCCATGCCGTACTTGCCGGCAATCGCGGCGGCATAGGGGCTTTCGTCATAGAGCGGCCCCAGGGCGAATCTGCCGTGAAAGGCCTTGAAGTCGCCCCCTCCTGAACAGGCCGCTGCAGCCCCGGCCACGATTCCCGAGTCGGCGCCGCCGCTGAGATAGGCGCCCACGGGGACGTCGCTCCGGAGATGGACCCGAACGGAGTCGTCGAAGAGTTCCCGAAGCCTTTCCTGGAAGTACTTCCCGGTGTGATTGAAATCGAGATCGTAGTAGACCTCCCAGTACCGCTCCGTGCGGATCGTCCCGTTCCGGACGACGAGCTTGTGGCCCGGCTGCAATTCGAGAATATCCTTGAAAAGGGTCTTTTCCTTCAGGCAGAGCTGAAACACTAAATAGTCCTTGAGGGCTTCCACGCATGTCGAGATTCCGGGCATGAAGGGAAGAAGGGCCTTGATCTCCGAGGCGAAGTACAGGGTTCCTCCCTGGACGGTGAAGTAAAGCGGCTTGATCCCGAAATGATCGCGCGCGCAGAACAGGCGCCTGTCCTTCTCATCCCAGATGGCAAAAGCGAACATGCCCCTCAGGCGGTCGACGCAGCGCTCACCCCACTTCCGGTAGGCAAGCAGGATGACCTCCGTGTCGGAGGTGGTGACAAAGTTCTCCTCGCCCAGTTCCTTTCGAAGCTCGATGTAGTTGTAGATCTCCCCGTTGAAGACAATCCAGTTCCCGGCCCGGTCCGTCATCGGCTGATCGCCGGACGTCAGATCGATAATGCTCAGGCGGACGTGCGCCAACCCGGCGGCTTTCGAGGGATGACTCCAGAACCCTTCGCCGTCGGGCCCCCTGTGCTTCTGGAGCGCATTCATGGCCCTGAGCTTCCGCTCCATCTCCGGGATGGCGACTTGTGACAGGCTGACTATTCCAGCGATCCCGCACATCGTCTATCAACTCCGGTCATGCGGTGAAAATGGAAGCTGCTCTTCATGTTCTGCCGCCGACCATGAAGGCATCCGGTTCGCGACGTCGGGTGCCCGGCGAAGACTCCCCTGCCCGCAGGAGCACCGCGCCCGCTGCATGCCCGGAGGGCATGACGGGTCGGAAACGCCGTCGGTCAAGAGCGGAAGATATCGCTCCCGCTCATTTCCTGTTGTCGGTTTCATGGCTGTCCTTCGTCGGTACCGCACCGATCACTCGTGCGGGAACGCCTGCAACAATCACATTGGCCTCTACCGGGCGTGTGACGACGGCGCCCGCCGCTACGAACGAATTGTCGCCGATGGTAATCCCTGGCATAATGATGGCGCCGGATCCGATCCAGACGTTGTTGCCGATGAGAATGTCCTTGAATACGGTTTTTCCGCAATACCGCCCGCCGTCGATCGGATGATTGCCAGATGCGATGATGACGTTGTTGGCAATCTGCCACCACTCCCCGATCGCGATCCGGCCGCCTCCCCGCGAATGGCAGCGATCCCCAAGGTGTGTAGAATTTCCGATGGAGATGGTCTTCGGCATGACGACCGATACACCGGGGTAAAAGACCACGTCCTCCCCGCAGGAGGCAAGCCGTTGCCTGTAATACTCCCCCGCGCAGTCGGCCAGGATCCGGGTGAATCCGACGGCGATCGCTCCTATGAAGGACCTGATGAAGCTCACATGCTTCCCATCAAAGGCGCTGTGCCGCGCGCGAAACGCCATTCACCGTGCGCCCGGGAGACCGCCTCCGCGGCGGACGCATTCACGGCGGCCGACGTCTTCACAGGCCCGATAAGCGAGGCTTGCACGGAACACCGGTAAATCCCCCCTCCAGGAAGAACGCGGCACGCGGTATTTATACCGTATATCGGCGAAGAATTGAAGTGATAAATCGCTTCTCTCCATCGGTGAGGAACCTGTATCCCATGAATACCAGGCTAAACGCCAGAAAGCCCGAGAAAACCATCTCGTGAGACAGTGTGAGCTGACGCGGCCACAGCGTCAGAGAGCAGAACAGGACGTAGAGGGCGCCGAACGGGAGAATCCGCCTCCATTCGTACGCAATCTGAACATAGGTCCGGCGCCTGGCTCGATACCAGGCAAGCTGGATCACCACAAGCGACAGGTTCCCCAGGACAAGCGCTGCAGCTGCACCGACCATGCCCAGCGTCGGGATCAGGACGAGATTGAAGATGACGGCGAGAGCAGCCGCTGCGCCCTGTATCGCACTTAAATACTTCACGTCTTGCGTATAGTACAGGGGCGGCAGGAGGACCATGAACAGGCCGCCGAGAGAAAACGCCGTCGCCGCCGGGCCGATCATGCGGTATGCCTCGTGAAAGGGCGGCTGTGTCATGACCAGGACCACCGGCCGGGCCGCCGCATAGAAAAGAAGGCTGATCATGCCGGCCCCGAGGATGTAGAAAGTGACGACCCTGCTGAGGATATCCCGCGCCTCCGACGGGCGATCCATGTACGACATGAAGTGGGGGTACCAGGCGCTCGAAAAAGCCGTAGCTAGGAGGTTCATGACCAGACCGAAATTGAACCCGATGACGTAGATCCCCACCTCGCCCAGCCCCCGGAATCGCTCCAGCAGGTACTGGTTTCCCTGCTGAAGGACGAAAAGAAAGAAGGACGAGGGGATCAGCGGGACGCCGAACCGCAGCAGATCGCGGGCGACGGTCCCGCTCAGGCAAAACGGTAGGCCCCGGACGGCCGGAACGGCCAGCATGGCCAGCCCGATGGAATTCGCGATGAGAATGCTCTCGACCATTCCCGCCACGCCCCGGCCGAGGACGACGACGGCGAGCACGCTCATCCCCAGGGTGAGAATCGTGATGACGAGGGAGATCGCGGCATAGAGCAACGCTCGTTTTTCGAACATGAGGTACAGCAGGAGCTGCAGGTTCAGGATCACCGTCCCCGCGGACAGGAGGGACAGCGTGACAAGACGCGCATGAGCCGGCGTCTTGAAGAGCATGCCGCTGATGTTCTGCGGAAACAGGATAGCCATCGCACCCAGGGCAAGCACGCATGCCGCCAGGATGAACAGGGACGTCCAGATGGTCTGGGCCTTTCGGAGCGGATGGCACCCCTCGAAGTAGCACAGCCCCGTCGCAGCGCCGAACCCGAGTGAGAACAGGGCCGTCGCCACGAGATTCATGACCCCGAGAATCGCCAGGATGCCATAGTCGGCCGGAGACAGGTAGGCGGTGAATACCGGCAGAAGGAGAAACCCGATGAACCGGCTGAGAGCCTGGCCTACCCCGTAGATCAGCGAATTCTTGACCAGATGGTTGAATGCGGATTTGGCCATTCCTGCCCGGTTCCTAGGCTTTCAGCAGAAAGTGTCTCTCGAGAAGAGACACGCAACGGTCCGAGACCTCTTCGTTTCCGTACAGGGCCGGATGACGCTCTATGTTCCTTCATCGTCAGGCCCGCGGTGTTTCTGGAGCGTGTTCATGGCGCCGAGTTTCCGGTCCAGGTCGGGTATGGCCTCCCTCGACAGGTGGACGATGCCCGCGATTCCGCACATGATCAGCGTTCTCCTCCCGCGTGTCGGTTAAAAAGGCCTCTCCGGCCGTTCAGCCGGAGATCGCGGTATTTCTTCACAAAGGGTTTGATCGGCTTCGTGATGAAGTCCTTTCCCGGGTAGGGGTAATACCGGAGCGCCTTGAGGAATGCCCGGAGGGCAAACCGGATCCGGCCCTTGGCAAACGCTTCCGTGACCCGCTGCGTCTCTTTGGGGCCGGTCTGCGGGCAAATGCCTTCATCGAGGAGGTGCCGGTCGAACTCTTCCACAAAATGCTTGTAACTGTATGCCCCCGAGGCGATCAGGTCACGGTGTGCGTTGCCCGTCAACCGTCGTCTAACGTCTTTGTCGCGGAACAGGCGGATCACATCGCAGAAATTGGAGAAGTCTTTCTTGAGAGGGATGTAGTGCTCCATCGGTTGCAAAATGCCGGAGTATTTTCCCTCGAAGAGGATCTGGCAGACGCCCAGGGAGGCCGCTTCGAAGTGCCGGGGGCTGATGGTCCGGTAATAAATGTTTCCTTCCCAAACGCTAAGAAGTCTACGTGAAACATCATCAAAACTCAATCCCGGATTTTCCGAAAGCAGCCGTTCGCAGCCGATTCGGACGCGGTCTTCGAGATCGAAGATGGACACCCCTGCCTCGACCCCGAGGATCCCCCTGCAGTCTGCGAGAAACGCATACCACCCCTCGCCGTAAATGCGCTCGGATTCCTCCATCCCGATATCAAGCGCGAGGTCGAGTCCGCGAGACCTCTCCAGGAAGATACGGCCAATTTCGCTCTTTTCCTGGGCTCCCCGGCCCATGGAATAGTCGAGCTGCCGTCCGCGGTATCCGATATCGATGCGCCGGGCCTCGTCCGGCTTTCCCAGTTTCCTGCCCCGCTCTATGAGATTGTCGCTCACATAGCCCGGGATGGTGTAGATCAGCGACTGGACCCCGGTATATCTCCCGTAGACCGCGTCAAACAATTCGGGCTCGACAAGCGTGTAGATGGAATCGATCCTGTAGCGATTCACGAAGCCGAACCGCTGTTGGCAAAACTGATACTCGTCCTGGAAAAAGGCAATCTTGTAGCTGCTGTCGCATTCCGAAAGGTAACGTAGGAACGAATCGCTCAACTGGAGGTGAGGCCAGTAGCCGAACAGCGAGTAGTGGAGGATGATGACCCGAAACCGCAGAGACTGCAGCGCCGGCGGGAATCCCCCAAGCGTGTTGACGGCCCACACGTTGAATTGCGAATGGGCAGCAAAAGCGTTCACATGTTCGAGTATCGTGGGCGCACTCTTCCATGGCGGGTGATTGTATATCAACAGGATTCCGTTGACGCTCTCAGCCATGCCTGTGCACTCGAATTTTGCAACCCGTTTGTATCAGGTCGGTTCATGAAAACTCCGCAGGATACCCCGTCCTGTGGACGGGGATGAATGCGGTGCGGGGGCAAGGGGGATGCAATCCCCCTCAGCGCCTGTCAAGATGCCCCGCCTTGTAGGCGGGGTAATTCACTTAATCCGTGTCGGTACGTCCTCCCGATTCTTGGCTGCCACGACGTCTGATCTTCCTGCACAAATGCAGCGTCAGGGTGCGATTCAAAGCCGGAAATCTCATGCGGCGTCGTCTTGACTCTGCGTGATGTATAGGGAGACAAAGCGTCCATGGCTTCTTCCCGCTTGGTTATGGAACGCCACTTTCAAGCAGTAAAACGCAGCGGGTTGATACATCCCCGCATCCATATAGGGTCGGACGAGAGGCTGGAGGAAGGAGGGATTTCGCAAAGTTTACGATTGTAGCCGTCTCGAATCCAGCCAGCACATTCCATCCGGTCTCCACCGTTTCGATCCATTCCGTTTCCTCGCGAAGGGTGATACAGGGGACCCCCAGCCAGTAAGCCTCCTTCTGAATGCCGCCCGAATCAGTCAGGATCAGCCGAGCCGATTGTTCGAGGACAACCATGTCTAGGTAGCCGACCGGGTCGATCAGTCGGACATTCGGTCCCGTGGCAAAACCGAATTCCTCCATGACCTTCCTTGTCCGGGGATGGACGGGAAACAGAACCGGTTCGTTGATTTCGCTGAAGGCCGTGAGAATCTGCCGGAGGCGCCGGACGTCATCGGTGTTTTCCGCTCGATGGACGGTGGCCAGCAGATAGTGCTTCTCGCGAAGGCCGAGGGTATCGAGAATGCGGGACCGGATCCGTGCGTGATCCTTTGTCAGCAGGAGGACCTCCTGCATGATGTCCCCCACGAGATGAACTCCCGCCCGGATACCCTCGTTGGCCAAATTTTTCACTGCCGTCCCGCTCGGACAGAACAGGAGCGTGGAGAGGTGATCCGTCAACACACGGTTGATCTCTTCGGGCATGGCCCGGTTGAAGCTGCGAAGGCCCGCCTCGACGTGGGCGATGGGTACATGCATCTTGGACGCCGCCAGGGAGCCGGCCAGTGTTGAGTTGGTGTCGCCGTAAACGAGGACCCGGTCCGGCTTGTTCGCCGTGAGGACTCCTTCGATGCCGAGGAGCATAGCCGCCGTCTGCTCGGCATGCGTTCCGGACCCGACACTCAGTTTAACATCGGGCTCGGGCATCCGCAGCTCGTCGAAGAACACGTCCGACATCGCGTAGTCGTAATGCTGTCCCGTGTGGACGAGAAGTTCCCGGTGTCCGGCGTTTCGCAAGGTCTTGCTGATCGGGGCCGCCTTGATGAACTGGGGGCGGGCTCCGACGATGGTTACGATGGTCAGAGGGGATGCCATGTCATTACGCCTCAGAGATTGTTGAAGCCGTGCGTTTGTACTTCTTCCCGCAGGCCCGGCATTTCAGGTTCTTCGGCAGGGTCTCGCCGCAGCGGCATACCCAGCCGATCCTTTTGGCCGGGTTGCCGACCATGAGCGCAAAGGCGGGCACGTCCTTCGTCAAAACGGAACCAGCCCCGACGAGGGAATACTCGCCGACGGTGATCCCGCAAACGAGAGTGGCATTGGCCCCGATCGTGGCGCCTCGTTTCACCAGCGTGGGCCGCAGTTCGTCCATTTTTCGGATTTCAGCGCGCGGGTTGAACACGTTGGTGAACACCATGGAGGGGCCGCAGAAGACCCCGTCCTCCAGGGTCACTCCCTTGTAGAGGCTTACATTGTTCTGGATCTTGCAGTCTTTCCCGATCGTGACGTCGGGGCCGAGGACAACGTTCTGGCCGATGTTGCAGTTCTCGCCAATCCGGCTGCCCTTGAGGATATGCGAGAAATGCCAGATCTTGGTGCCCGCCCCGATGTCACAGCCGTCGTCGAGAACGGCGGTCTCGTGTGCAAAGTACAGGGGGAGCGCATCGCGAGTTACAGATGCGGAATCCCGGAGCCCGATTTTCACGCCCTGATGATCCAGGGACTGCTGGCTTGCGTTGAGGACCTTGAGGACTCGAAGGCCCTCATGGCCGTCCGTGAACGGCTGAACCCGCTTCGCGACGCAGTGTAGGAAGTGCTGGCACTCGAGGCGAAGAGGTTCCTGCTCAGGGATATCGGAAACTCCTTCGGGGTCTCCCTTCGCGGGAACAGGGATGCTATCCTTCCACACGATCTCGTGGGGGTACAGAAGCAGTTTCCGCGGCCACGGGACCGTATCGTCGAAAACCGCCATTTTGCGGTCGCCGACCACGACGAGTTTCTGGTCCTTGAAGGGATGAAGCCAGGAGACGAACACGTGTGCCTTGATGCCGGAGGGGAAATTCAGGTGTGTCGTGGTCACGTCGGCAATCCTTCGGTGGAGGTAATTGCCCCCGGTTGCCTGGACGCTTTCCGGCTCCTCGCCGGTCAGCGACAGGATCATCGAGATGTCGTGCGGGGCGAACGACCAGAGGGCGTTCTCTTCTCGCCGGATCTTGCCGAGATTCAGTCGGTGCGAGTAGATGTAGTTGATCCGTCCGAGGCACCCAGTTGCAACGAGTTCCTTCAACCTTCTGAAAACCGGGTGATACTGGAGAAGATGTCCGACCATCAGTGTCAATCCTCGCTCCTCGGCGAGTCGGATCAGTTCTTTTCCTTCCCGGTCATTCAGCGCGAGCGGCTTTTCCACGAAGACGTGCTTTCCCGCCAACAGTGCCTCCCGGGTCAGCATGGCGTGCGTCTCTGCCGGCGTCGCCACGGCAACGGCATCGATGTCCAGCCGTCTGAGGATGTCCGAGTAGGAGGTGCAGACGTCTGCGTGCGGGTAGAGGGTACTGAACGACCGGATCAACTCCTCATCACTGTCGCAGATGACGCGCAAAGCGCCCAGTTCACTGAAATTGCGGATCAAGTTCTTTCCCCAGTAGCCCGCCCCAATGAGGGCGATCCGGGGGTTGTTTTCCTCTATCTTGGATGGGGTCACGATGTTCTACTCCTTGCAAGATGCGATTGCCCGCTGCCCATGAGCCCATACTACAATTAAAATTGGCGCCGGGGCAAAACATTATGCCTGTCGAATCGTCTTTAACATCAATTTGAGCTTTTCGGAGAGAAAGAAAGGATGGAACTGTATCAGTTGCTTGAGAAGATGAAACAGGCGATGGAGAATGCGATATAGATAGGTGAGTATGCGTCCGAACTTTCGGCAAAGAAACATAAACAACTTTGCCGTGATGTTGAACATGCGGATGTACGTCCGCGAACCGGTTAGATCGGTTGCGGGGATCGCATGCTGTCCCGCCGAAGAACCCATGTAGTCTCCCAGGTTCTTGTCAAATGAAGAAATGAACGCCTGATAGGAGTAGGCCCCCGACCGGAGAATGTCCTCGTAGCTGCGCTCGGCCATCTCGCGGATGAACGCCCGGTCTCGAATCTTGTCGAACACATTCTCAATGTTGCTGAAGTCCTTCTTCAAGGGAATGAAATGGACATCCGGCGTCAGGATTTTCGAGTACTCTCCTTCGAAGAGAATCAAGGCGCATCCGCAGCCGATCGATTCGAAGACCCGGGGTGAAATCTGGTTCATCCGGATCTGCCCCTCGATGTCCTTGAAAAAACGCGCCCTCACCACTTCGAATGTCGCGGACGGATGCTGCTCGCAGTACTGGCGAACCTGGTCCTCGATCTGGCCTGTGAAGTCGATGACGCTCGCCCCGCTTTCCGTGCCAAGCGTGCAGCGGCATTGCCTGAGAAATTGAACCCAACGCCTGCCGTAGATGCGATCCTCCTCCCTCGTCGAGATGTCGCATGTCAACTCCGTCTTTGCGGCGCGATGCAGGAATTCCCTGCCGATGAAGGATTTCTCCTGGTATAGGGTGCCCAGCCACCAAAACCCCTCGCCACGGCCACGGTAACCCACATCGATGGGCCGCCTGCCCTGCAGATCGAGCACCCTGTTTTCTAGGTACGAGGGGACATATCCGGTCAACGTGTTGATTTTCATCACGCCCGGGAGTTTGTCGGCCGGGTATACCTTCTCCATTTCCTGCTCCGGGAAACAGGTGTACAGGATGTTGATGCCCAACTCCTTCATCCGGTCGATGAACTCGTTGACCCTTCGGTACTCGTCCTGAATGAACTGGATCTTGACGGCCGGCGACACCCTGATCGAGTGCCGCCAACTCGGATTGAGGTAGTGATCGCCCAGTACGTAGATCGAGTAGTGGAGGATCAGGACATCGAATTTCGAGAGATTGAGCCACTCGGGTTTATTGTTTCGAACCGGGTTGACGTAGAAGATGTTGTGGCACGAGTACTTCTTGAAGCTTGTTGCATGATCGATAATCGTATTCGCCGAGCGGCGGTTGAAATCGCATAAGACAAGGATGTTGTATTTCATTCGCGAACTCACAGGTGCGGGCGGATCATGGATGATGCGCGAAGATAGAGCGGATTCTCACTTCCGGGCCCGAATGTAGATGTCCAGCCCCAGCGTCTTGCCGAGAGAAGGCAGCAATGTCTTCCGGGGGATGAAGCACAACCTCGAGATGGCAAGATCGGTACAATTTTCTTTTTCGAAGGTGACCCAAGAGTACCGACGGAGCATCCGGCGAAGCTGACCGATGGACAGGAAGACCGTTTCCGGTGCCGCCTCCCCGTCGGTGCTTGCGTCGTATGCCCTTCTCTGTTCCTCGGAGCTACGCTTTGCCGTTCTTTTGCGCAATCCCGTTTCGTCCAGGAGTGCTCCGATGGTTTCCCGCGGCCACTGCAACCACTGCCGGTAAGAAAACCGGTTATAGACCATGATGTATGCTGTTCCCCCGGGTTTCAGGATCCGGTACGCTTCGTCAATGCACCGCGCCACATCCCCCGTGTGGTGAAAACAGCCAATGGACACGAACCCGTCGAAGCTCTCTGCGGGAAACGGGCACTCGAGCATGCTCCCGCGGACCGCCATTCCCGGCACACCTGCCATGGCCAATCGGTGCCTTATCATCCTGACGGGCATCTCGGCGATATCCATTCCTACATAGGCTGCCGCCGCCTTTGCGATCTTCTGTCCCAGCGTGCCGTAACCCAGGCCAACCTCCAACACCCGTTTATCCGCCAGTTCCGTCAGAGAGACCCTCTCGAACAGGTAGGGGTATAAAGCCATGTATGCGCTGTCGAAGCGCTGCAGGGATGCCTCGCTGTGGTCCCGGATGCCGAGATATTGCGCGAATGTGCTTCCGCAGAGCTCGTTCCAGAATTCAGCGTTGGCTTTGTCGAAGTTCACCAACATGAAAAACCTTTGCCGTGGATTCAGGAAAAAAGCGTATTGTCTTCAAACCGATGCCCACCTGCTCGAGTGCTCAAACACTGCGCTAGCCAGAAGGGGGTTACCCCCCACGACCTGAAATTCGTATACTCTGGCAATAAGATCGTATCTTGTTTTTTCGGTAATCGTCTTCTCGTAGATTGCCGTGGAAAAGACGTAATGCCCGTCGCCTAGGTTCAGTGGACTGAGCTCAACCTGGAACGCTTTCGAATCTCCTGGTTCTAGTTGAAGCGGGAAAGAAGGGCCGATGAAGTTCGAAATAAAGATGCCGTCCATTCTATACAGGGTTGCAGTGGGCACAAAATCGAAGTACCCCGCCCTATGCGCCTTTACGGTCATACGGAAGATGAGCGTATCACCAACTTGGAATACAGTCTTCTCCAGGCTGTTTTCGTCGAGGAGGACAACGCTTTCTATGGTGATAGAGCCATCGCTGGGCCATCGGATGATCTGTCTGCAATGTACGCCTGTTGTGACCGGGACATCAGCCGTTTTATGGTCGACTAGTCTGTCCGACTTTTCGTTTTCCTTTTTAGGGCCTTCTATATCTGACACGGTGGTTTTCCATTCGTCCCATCGACCTTCTGTCCCGGGTAATGTTACGTGATCCAGAAGCAGCTCTTCTTTCCGGGAGAGCGTTAGGCTTAGTTTCGTCTCCCCGGTGCTGCGGTATCTTACTTGTATTTCGTAATCTCCTTCGAAGAAGCCATATGCGTGCACGACGGCGTATCCGATGGTCGGCTTTGCACCAGCGGATCTGATCAGCAATCCCCGGCAGAACCCCTCTTCCGCTTTGCGAGGTTCGGACCATTGGCTCCCTTGGAGCAAGACGTGGGCCGTATCGTAGGGATTTGTGTCCTGGACGTCTCCAATTTTCAATGTTTCCTCGATTTGACCGGATTTGACAAACCGGACCTCCGAGATTTCTGCGCTTGCGCCCGCTTGTCCAAGGAGCTGAAATGTCAGAAGCATAGAGTCTCCGTACTGGTCGTATTGATCGTAAAGATAACGACCCGATATCACTTTCTTATTTTTGGCCTTGAGACGGCGGTCGTCCAAGACGCGGATAAACCGCTGATAATCATCGACAATTTCCATGGCAGGCCCCCGCTTCACAATCCTGCCGCGCTCGATCCATATGGCCTCCTCACAAAATCGCGTGATCTGATCTAGGGCGTGGGATACTATGAGGACAGAGGCTCCGCTGTTTTCCACGAGGCGGCTCATCCTCTCCTGCGACTTGTTGAAAAAGTAGCTGTCGCCGGCTCCCAGAATTTCATCGATGATCAGGATATTCGGATTTATTGCTGTGGCTGCTGCGAAGGTCAACCTAGCCTGCATGCCGGTAGAGTAGGTTTTAAATGGTTGGTTCAGAAACGGACCCAGTTCTGTGAATTCCGCGATATCTGTGACAGCTGCCTCGATTTCCTTACGCGAAAGCCCTTGGTAAATCAAGGCAGAATGAATATTTTCACGGCCTGTGAAATCAGGGTGGAAACCGGCCCCAGCCTCCAACAGGGCCTGCACCTGGCCGTTTACTTCGATCCTTCCTTCCGAGGGCACCAAATTGCCTGTAATCAACTTCAACAGGGTGCTTTTCCCTGCTCCGTTTCGACCAATAATCCCAATTCTCCTCCCGACGGGCAATTCAAGACTGATACCCCGGAGCGCCCAGAAGTCGTGGTATGTCTTCTTCCGCCAAGGCATGAGCGCATCGATGCCTAAGGCATTCATGACACCGTCCAAGCGTCGCGGGAACACCTTGTACATTTTACCGACGGCGTATAGCCCAATGGCGATTCCTTCAGACATAATCGATCAACGACCTTTTAGCTCGAATGAAGAACCAACCTCCGAACCAAAATAGACTCAGCGACAAGGACAAGACCGCCGTCCATTCCATAATCTCCGGCATCTGGCCTAGTATCAAGACCTTCTGATATATGATGATATAATAGGCAAATGGATTGAGAAGCACGAGAAACTTCAGTCCTGGTGGAACCATCTCGGGTGTATAGGCAATCGGGGAGATTATCATCAATATCATTATTATAGGGCTCACGAGGTTCTGGAGGTCTCGGAAAACCAGATTGATGAGCGAGATGATCCACGTGATTCCCAGCAGAGCCATGATATGCAGAAACCAGATGAATGGAAGGAAAAGCACGGTTGCGGTTATCATCTTCGTCCACATTAAGGCAATCAGCGTGATGCCCACACCGACAGCCATCGTAACCTGACTCATGAGCACTGCCTTTGGTGGAATTAGATCTACCGGGAATACGGTATTGCTCAAGATGGCCCTATTTGCGAGAACGGACGAAACCCCGGAGGAGATTGCTTCTCCCGTCATGAGGAAGGGAACCAACCCCGCGAATATTAGGAGAATGTACTGCGTTCTTGTCAGACCTGGGACCTCGATTCGAAAAATGATGGAATAGACCACGGAATAAATTGCCAGGATGACTAGGGGTGTGAGGAATGCCCATCCGATACCGAACAGGGATCCCGCGTATCGAGACATCAACTCGTTCCAGGTCACGCGGAAGAGAATTTTCCAGTGACTGAACAGGTAACGAACAGAGTGCTGATATGAAGCTTTTCTCATCATGGATTGGATCGATCCAGAGGAAAGGACTGGTTATACGACTCGGCGAAGATTGTCGAAGCTAGCCCTGGCTCACTGTTGCCTTTATACACTACGACATAATTAATTGCGCATGATGTTGTTTTGTGCTATGCTGCGCTCCATGAAACGACTAACGATATCCGATCCGCAGAGTGCCATCTTGTCCCTGCAGGATGAGATCCGGCGAACCGAGGAGTCCCGCTACGATCATCGGCTCCATGCGGTGCTTCTGATCGCCCAGGGCATGAGCGGGCACCAGGTGGCCCAGCTGCTCGGCGATGCTCCCCGAACGATCGCGTACTGGGTGACGCGATTCGAGGAGCGTGGGTTTTCAGGTTTGATGGACGAAGCCCGTCCGGGCCGAAGCCCGAGCCTCAGCCCCTCGCAGCTACAGGCCCTCGAAGGCGTCTTGCGCAAGCCCCCGGGTACCGTGGGTCTGTCGGGGCAGTGGGACGGCAAGACCCTGTCGCAGTATCTGCAGCGGCAATGGGACATCTCCCTGGGGGTCCGGCAGTGTCAGCGGCTGTTCCGCCAGTTGGGGTTCCGACTGCGCAAGCCCCGGCCGAAGATGGCCCATGCCGATCCCGCCCTGCAGGCGGCATATAAAAAAACTGCGCGCCCTGGCCCGGGAAGACACGGTGGAGCTCTGGGCTCTCGATGAAGTCCGGTTCGAGCAGCACGGCTCGGCCTGTCGGATGTGGGTGCCGCCGGAGATAAAGGACCCCGTCCTGCTGCACCATCCGACCCGGAAGGGCATCGGCTATTTTGGAGCCGTCCGCGTCCGGAACGGGAAGTTCGTGTACAGCCGTGAAGACAAACGGTTCAACGCCGATACGTTCTTCGCGTTTCTGAAAAAGCTCCGGCGGCTCTCCAGCCGGGCCGGGCGCCGGGTCGTGGTGATCCTGGACAATGTCCGTTACCATCATGCCCGCCTGCACCGGACATGGCGCGACCACTGTCAAAAGAGCTTTGCGTTGTTGTTCATGCCGCCCTACAGCCCGAAGCTCAATCCCATTGAGCGGGTCTGGAAACTGACACGGAGGATGGCGACCCATAATCAGTACTTTTCGACAATCGCTGCGGTCCCTGTCGCCGTTGAGAGCGTGTTTGACCCATGGCGCAATGACAATCCGACCCTGAAACGGTTATGCGCACTTTAATGTATCGCTGTGTTTAACATGGCAGATCGAAAGAAAAAATGTACGAGTGCCGCCGCGTTTCAGAACACGAGCAGAATGGACGGCACTTGCATATCTCCGTTATCCGGAATACTTCACACAACATGCTCTCTGTAAAACAATACTTTTGTCTGCTATTCTTTAACCAAAACATTCATAAAGTCATTATAATCTATGATTTCCGCAATCCATTGAGAGATTATCGTTGTGCTTGTTTTGTGAATCGATTGCTCGTTCCATGTGTCGGCTAGTTCAATCGCTGCTGAGGCTCCGGGCACAAAGAATATGCGGAATCCTTGCTGCACCATAGGAATCATTCCCGTCCGACGGCCGATCACACACATGTTGGAGGAGAAGCCGATATAGATCAGAGAATCAATTCCTTGTGACCGCAAGTAGTGGGCGAAGCGATCGTCATCAAAATCATCATGAAAAAGTTTGATAATTTCCCCATTCTCCACAAGGGTTTCTAGTTCTGGATGAATATTGGAACTATGCGTGCTTCCCTTTGGATGGTTGGTGAACACAACGATTGGGAGACCGCGATTGAGTGCATGCCTGACAAGAGGGATGATGCGATAGTTGAGAATTTTGCCGAAATATTCATTCAAGTGGTCCGAAGCCATATCTATCCATGGATCCATAACGATCATTGCCGTTTTGTTTGGATCAATACGGGCTGTTGCCCAAAGCGTAATTTCAGAACCTCAGTAAACCGGGCAATGCTCTAAGCGGCCCGAGATACTTGGATCGAAAAAACCGATCGCAGGCGCTCGGCACACGATGCAATGCCGCAGAAGATGCGATCAAGGGGCCCGATAGTGGCCCCGGGCGCTGCTGCGGGGAGTCTCACCCCGCAGGCCGTGCCGCGCTCTTTGAGATGACCCAGCATCGTCATCAGGTTCTGAACGGCTGCCGTCAGGTACTCCTGGATCTGAACCCTCCAGAGCCTCCGCCAGCGGGCCCGCTTGAAGCCGTACCGCGTGGCGCGGGCGAAGGAGCGTTCCATGAGATGCTGCCGGGTCCGGATGTCCTGCCGGGCCAACGCGGATCGGGCTCGCTCCCGCATCCGGTCCAGCTCGTCCTGCCGAAGATGGCGCTTGATCGAACGGCCGGTCTTGGCCGTCGTGCACCGACCCCTGAGCGCACAGGCCTCGCAAACGCCCCGAGCACAGAGGTAATCCACGGACTGCCGCTTCGCGTGACGCCGTCGAGGTTCGAGTGCATGCCCCGCCGGGCACCAGTAGCGGTCGGCCTGAGGATCATACCGGAAGGCCTCCGTCGGGAAGATCCCTTCGCGTCGCCCCCCGTTGTCCTGGCTCCGCTTGATGTCCGGGATGTGGGCCCGCAGACCCCGTTGATGGCACGCCAGGTAGTTCTCCACGGTCCCGTACTTGGTGTCCGCCACGACAACCCCTGCGGCCTGTCCCGTATTGCAGCCGTGCTGGTCGACCAGGGGCAATAACCGGTGGGCCTCGTTGGTCTCCCCCGGGGTGACCTCGGTGGCCGTGATCACCTCGTGGCTGGCCTCTACGGCCCGGTGAATCTTGTACTTCAGGCTGGCGCCCCCTTTGCCTTGACGCACCACCGAGGCATCGGGATCGGTGGTGGAGACATGGCGTTTGTTGGCCACGCCCGACTTGGGCACATCCGGCGGCTCCGTGTCGGCGGCAGTCTCTTGCGGCTCATCCAGGCGGGCCTCCAACTCCCGGCAGCCCTTCACCAGGTAGGGTTCGAAGGCCGGCCGGCTCATTACGGAGTTGTTGGAGGCATCGGCCTCGATGAGGCTCGAGTCCATAAAGAGCTTGGCGCCTGTCGCTGTCAGTGCAATAATGTACCAGTTATGTCAGTGAAAAGTGTACCACCCTGGAGCTGAGGACGTGGTATCGTCTCCTCGCAGAGAGGAGGTGATACCCCATGGTCTCTAAGGAGGGTTACATG
>Ga0208196_1001187_pt1 | contig 29328 bp, 23 predicted proteins | sample AD_JPNNA7_MetaG_FD_184443 | JGI IMG/M metagenome (GOLD analysis project Ga0208196, IMG submission 184443) | Active sludge microbial communities of municipal wastewater-treating anaerobic digesters from Japan - AD_JPNNA7_MetaG (SPAdes) (version 2) | ecosystem: Engineered > Bioreactor > Anaerobic...
TCGATGAGGTTGTACATGAGCGGCTGGGTCATCGACGGGTCGTCACCCTCGTTGTGCCCGCGGCGGCGGTAGCACACCATGTCGACGACGACGTCCTTCTTGAACTTCTGCCGGAACTCGAAGGCGAGCTCGGCCACCCGGACGCAGGCCTCGGGGTCGTCACCGTTGACGTGGAAGATCGGCGCCTGGATCATCCGGGCGACGTCGGTGGAGTAGACCGACGAGCGCGACGCCGAGGGTGCCGTGGTGAAGCCGACCTGGTTGTTGACGATGACGTGGATCGTTCCGCCGGTGCGGTAACCGCGCAGCTCGGACTGCTGCAAGGTCTCGGCCACAACGCCCTGCCCGGCGAACGCTGCGTCGCCGTGCATGAGGATCGGCAACACGGTGTAGGCGTCCCCGCCGAGGTCGAGGCGGTCCTGCTTGGCGCGGACGATGCCTTCCAGGACCGGGTTGACCGCCTCGAGGTGCGAGGGGTTGGCCGCGAGGTAGACCTTCGTCGAGGCGCCGTTCTCGGCCGTGAAGGTGCCCTCGGTGCCCAGGTGGTACTTCACGTCGCCGGAGCCCTGGACCGACTTCGGGTCAGCCTTACCTTCGAACTCACGGAAGATCTGCGCCGGCGACTTGCCCGCGATGTTGGCCAGGACGTTGAGCCGGCCGCGGTGCGGCATACCGATGCACACCTCCTCCATGCCCCCCTCGGCCGCAGCCGAGAGGATCCGGTCCAGCAGCGCGATCGCGGACTCGCCGCCCTCCAGGGAGAAGCGCTTCTGGCCGACGAACTTGGTCTGCAGGAACGTCTCGAAGGCCTCCGCGGCGTTGAGCCGACGCAGGATGCGCATCTGCTCGTCGCGGGTGGGCTTCTCGTGGACGACCTCGCACTGGTCCTGGATCCACTTGCGCTGCGTGGGGTCCTGGATGTGCATGTATTCGATGCCGACGGTGCGGCAGTAGGAGTCGCGCAGGATCCCGAGGATCTGACGCAGCTTGAGGAACGGCTTGCCGCCGAACCCGCCGGTCGCGAAGTGCCGGTCGAGGTCCCAGAGGGTCAGGCCGTGCTCGGTGATGTCGAGGTCGGGGTGGCGGCGCTGGCGGTATTCCAGCGGGTCGGTGTCGGCCATGAGGTGGCCCCGCACCCGGAACGCGTGGATGATCTCCTGAACCCGGGCGACCTTGTTGATGTCGTCGTCGTGGGTGGCCGTGACGTCCTGCACCCAGCGGATCGGCTCGTAGGGGATGCGCAGGCTCTCGAAGATCTCGTCGTAGAACCGGTCACCGCCGAGCAGCAGGTGGTGGACGATCCGCAGGAAGTCACCGCTCTGGGCACCCTGGATGATCCGGTGGTCATAGGTCGAGGTGAGCGTGAGGATCTTGGAGACGGCGTTGCGGTTGAGGGTCTCGTTGGAGGCCCCCTGCCATTCGGCCGGGTACTCCATGGCGCCGACGCCGACGATCGTGCCCTGACCCTGCATGAGCCGAGGCACCGAGTGGACCGTGCCGATCGTCCCCGGGTTGGTCAGCGAGATCGTCGTCCCCGCGAAGTCATCGACGGTGAGCTTGCCGCCGCGCGCCTTCTTGACCATGTCTTCATAGGCCGACCAGAAGTGCACGAAGTCCATGAGCTCGGCCGACTTGATGGACGGGACGAGCAGTTGCCGGGTGCCGTCGGGCTTGGCCAGGTCGATGGCCAACCCGAGGTTGACGTGTGCCGGGGCGATGACGACGGGCTTGCCGTCCTGCTCGCCGAAGGCGTGGTTCATCGCCGGCAGGGCCTTGAGGGCCTTGACCAGGGCGTAGCCGATGATGTGCGTGAACGAGACCTTGCCGCCTCGCGAGCGGGCCAGGTGGTTGTTGATGACCACCCGGTTGTCGATGAGCAACTTGGCCGGCACCGTGCGCACCGAGGTCGCCGTGGGCACCTCGAGCGAGGACTGCATGTTGACCACGACGCGCGCGGCGGGTCCGCGCAGCGGTCGGATCTCGGCCTCTGACGGCGGGGGCGTGGACTTCGGCGCGGGGATGTCCCGCGGCATGGGCGCGGTCGGCGCGGGGGCTGCCACTGGCGCGGCACCCGGTGCGACGGGAGCGCCCGGGGTGCCGGCGGAACCGGCAACGACCGGTGTCGACGGGGCCGGCGCGGGTGCCGCGGTGGGCGCCGACACAGGCAGGCTGGGCGCGGGTGCCGGCGCTGCTGGCGCGGCGCGGTGGCCGTTACCGAGGGGGCCCGACGGGTGGCCGGGACGGTAGTCCTCGAAGAACTCCCACCAGGCTCGATCGACCGAGTCCTTGTCATTGAGCCACTGGTCGTAGAGCTCGTCGACGAGCCACTCGTTGGGCCCGAATGCGCCCATGGGGTTGTCGCTCTTCGCCTGGTCTGGCACGGGTGCCTCGCCTCTTTCGGTGCGTCGACGTTGACGTCGGGGACGGCTGTGCAGGGGGTGTGAGGCCAGGCGGACCCACGCCCGGTCCGGCCGGGGTCCAGGCTACCTTGGGCCGCTTCGGCGCACCTACCCGCATCGCCATGCGATACGCCCCCGGTCGGCCGCGTGCTGACGCGGTCGACCGGGGGCGCGAAAACGGCATACCGGACGGGGTCCGGCACCGCTCAGGTGACGTCGCGCCGAAGCGTGAGGAATGTCCCAGCGGCCGCCATGATGGCGGCGTAGGCGACGAGGACCAGCGCGGCACCCCACCAGGGGAACGCGGGTATCGCCTCTCCCCCCCCGGACTGCGCGGCGGAGCCGAGCACGGCGTTGGTCGCGCTGGACGGGAAGAACCGGACGATGCCCTTTCCCCACTCCTGAGTGGCGAGCAGCACGCTGAGCAACGGCTCGACGATCCAGGCAACGCCGATCGCGATGAAGAGGGCAGCGATCTGGTTGGGGATGAGGATGCCGATGCCTAGCCCGATGAGGGCCCACAAGCCCAGGACGAGCAGGTAGAGCGCCAGGGTCCGGCCGACCGAGGAATCCGGCCAGATCGCGTGCCCCTTGGCGTTGAGGATGATCGCGCCGATCGAGAAGGCCGCGACCACCGAGACGATCCCATAGAGGCCACCGATCCCGAGCAGCGAGACCACCTTGGCAAGCATCACCCGGGCGCGTTTGGGGGTAGCCAGGAAGGTGCCGGTGATCGTCTTGTGCCGGTATTCGGCCCCGATGGTGAGCACGCCGATCGCCAGGGTCAGCAGATAGGCGAGCTGGATGCCACCGGTGTAGACGGTCTTGGCCAACTCAGAGTCCGGGATCGCCGACGCGCCGATCTCGGCCATGCCGTCGCTGGTGAAGATGAAGGTGTAGAGAGCAGGGAAGGCCAGGCTGGCGACGATGACGGCCAGGCCCATGCCCCACCACATCCGGGTGGTGAAGAACTTACGGAACTCGGAACGGATGGCGAGGACCATCAGATCGACCCTCCGTCCTGAGTCAGGGATGCCCCAGCAGGGGTGGCACCGGTGGAGGGCGCGCCGGTCGGTGCTGCCCCGAGGTTGCGGTTGCGGTGTTCGGGCGCCGAGGTGAGCCGGAAGAACAGATCCTCCAGGTCACTGGCGAGGGCGCGCAGTTCGTGCAGGGGTATGCCGCCCGCGAACGCGAGCTCCCCGACGCGGGCGAGGTCGTGGGTCTTCACCGTCAGGCCGCCCTCGGGGGACGGCTCGGCGAGCATTCCGCCGCTGAGCAGAACGCTGCGCAGGGCCGCGTCGTCGGCGGCGCGCACGTGCACGGTGGGCTCACCGCGCAGGCTGTCCATCGACCCTTGGGCGACGCTGCGTCCGTTGGCGATGATGACGACGTCATCGACGGTCTGCTCGACCTCGGAGAGCATGTGGCTCGAGACGAGGATCGTCTTGCCCTGCGCCGCGAGGTGGCGCAGGAACTGGCGCAGCCAACGGATCCCTTCGGGGTCCAGGCCGTTGGCGGGTTCGTCGAGCAGCAGGACCTGCGGGTCACCCAACAGGGCCGCGGCGAGGGCGAGGCGTTGGCGCATCCCCATCGAGTAGCCGCCGGCGCGCTGCCGAGCGGCGGCCGGGATGCCGACGAGTTCGAGCAACTCGTCGACCCGCTGGGTCGGGATGCCGCCGGCCGCGGCGAGCACCCGCAGGTGGTCGCGGCCGCTCCGACCAGGGTGGAAGCTGCTCGATTCGAGCGCTGCCCCGACGGTCCGCAGCGGGCGGGCGAGGTCGTGGTAGGTCGACCCGCCGATGGTGGCGGTGCCAGAGGTGGGCCGCACGAGCCCGAGCAGCATCCGCAGAGTGGTCGTCTTGCCAGCTCCGTTGGGCCCGAGGAAGCCGGTGACGCGCCCGGGCTCGACGCTGAAGTCGAGGTGGTCGACGGCCACCAGACTGCCGAAGTTCTTGGTGAGTCCGCGCACTTCCAGAGGAAGGCCGGGGCTGGATGGTTGTCCGCTGGGGGGAGAGAGGGTCGTGGTCGTCATCGTCGGTCGATCGTCCCCTGAGTAGTAGTCATACCCTCCATCCAAACCTGCCCGGCGACCTCGGTGCCAGTCGAACACGCAGTTTTCAGCCGCCGATCAGGGTCGGGCCAGGGTCAACCCCGGCTCTCAAGGATCGACCGGGAGCGGTAGTCGAGGTAGGCGACGGCCGCCCCGAACTCGGCGAAGGCTGGGTTCGTCGTCTGCCCGTGGACGAATCGGTAGTAGATCTGTTGGGCGATGACAGCCAGCCGGAACAGGCCAAAAACTTCGTAGAAACGCCACTGTTCGGGCGACACGACGAGCCCGGCGCGCTCGGTGTAGCGCCCGACGACCTCGGCCCGGGTGAGCATTCCCGGGGCGTGCGTGGGCTGCCGCCGCATCCGCTGCATCACGAGGTCGTCGTCGGCCTGCACCCAGTAGGCCAGCGCCGACCCCAGGTCCATCAGCGGGTCGCCGACGGTGGCCAACTCCCAGTCCAGGACACCGACGATCCGGGTCGGATCAGTCGGGTCGAGGACGAGGTTGTCGAAGCGGAAATCGTTGTGGATCAACACCGTTGCCACGTCGGGGGGTTGCTCGGCAGCCAACCACGCCATGACCGCTTCGGCATCCGGGACGTCGGGCGTGCGCGCCTTCCGGTAGCGCTCGGACCAGCCGGCGACCTGGCGCCCGACATATCCAGGGCCGCGGCCGAGTCCCGCCAGCCCGGCGTCGTCGACATCGACGGCATGCAGGTCTGCCAGGGTGTCGACCGCGGCGACGCACAACCGCCGGGTGGTGTCGGCGTCGAGCCCCAACTCCACAGGCAGGTTGCGCCGCAAGATGATTCCCGCCACCCGCTCCATGACGTAGAAGTCGCTGCCGAGGACCTCGTGGTCCTGACAGCAGGCGACCATGCGCGGGACAAGCGGGAAGACCGGGGCCAGCGCAGCTTGCAGGTCGTGCTCACGGCGCATGTCGTGCGCGCCCTTGGCCTTGGTGCCCGCCGGCGGTCGGCGCAGGACGAGATCGCGGCCTGCCGGGGCGGTGGCGGAGGCGGCATACCGAAGGAGGTAGGTGAGGTTAGACGCCCCGCCGCCGAACTGCCCGACTTCCGGTATGCCGCCCAACCCCCTTGCGTCCGTGGCGTTCTCGCGCAGCCAGCTAGCGACGCGCGGCACGTCGAAGGCGTCCTCGTCGCGGACCGGCCCCGCGCCCGACGACCCCGCGCCCGACGCGGCCGTCACCGCTGGTCCGTCTGGTAGGGCCGCAACAGGTAGCGGGCGACAACACCGAGGTGGACCTCGTCCGGCCCGTCGGCGAGGCGCAGCGCCCGAGCCGTCGCGTATGCCGCCGCCAGCGGGGTGTCGGCGCTGACGCCGGCGCCGCCGTGCAACTGGATGGCCAGATCGATGACCTGGCATGCCATCCGGGGGACGGCGGCCTTGATCTCGCTCACCTCGGACGCGGCGCCCTCGACCCCGAAGGCGTCGAGTTTCCAGGCGCAGTGCAGGACGTGCAGTCGGGCCTGGTTGATGGCGATGCGCGCTTCCGCCAGGCGCTCGCGGTTGCCACCGAGGTTGGCCAACGGCTTGCCGAAGGCCACGCGGGTGGACGCTCGTTCGCAGGCCGATTTGAGGGAGCGCTCGGCCAGGCCGATGAGCCGCATGCAGTGGTGCACCCGGCCGGGACCGAGCCGGCCCTGGGCGATGGCGAAGGCCCGACCGGGGCCGCCGATGATCGCCGAGGCGGGCAGTCGGACGCCGGTGAGCGAGACCTCACCGTGACCGAGGGGTTCGTCCCATTGCCCCAGGGCCGGCATCACGCGCTCGATCCGCACGCCTGGGGCGTCGAGCGGGACGAGGACCATCGAGTGTCGAGCGTGCTTGGGGGCCTGCGGATCGGTGACGCCCATGAAAATGCCGACTGCGCAATCGGGGTGCCCCACGCCGGTCGACCACCACTTGCGCCCGTCGAGGACGACCTCGTCCCCCTCGATCCGAGCGGTGGCGGCCATCGTCGTCGCGTCCGACGACGCGACGTCCGGCTCGGTCATGAGAAACGCGCTGCGGATCCTCCCCTCCAGCAGTGGCTCCAACCAGGTGTCCTTCTGCTCCTGCGAGCCGTACTTCAGGAGGACCTCCATGTTGCCGGTGTCCGGGGCGTTGCAGTTGAAGACCAATGGGGCCAAGGTGCTGCGCCCGGTCTGCTCAGCGATGGGGGCGTAGTCGACGTTGGACAACCCCACGCCGCCATCGGTCCCGAACCGCGCGGCATACGGACCCTCGTGGCCGGCTGGGAGGAAGAGGTTCCATAGCCCCTGGGTGCGGGCGAGGGCCTGCAACTCGGGGATGACGGGGTGAACCGTCCACGGGTTCTCGCCTCGATCACGGCGGGCCTGGACGTCGGCGAGGATCGTGGCCTCGACGGGGTCGATCCGGCTGTCGATGAAGTCCCGCACGCGGGCGGTGAGGTCGGCAGACCTCGGTGACGGGGTGAAGTCCACAGGCCGACCTTAACCCCGCACCGATGCGCGCTTCCTGCCGCTCCCCTGAGCGCCCGCCGCCGTAGGGCTCGCAGTTCATTACAGTGGAGTGACTATGGGCGAATGGCTGTTGGTGCTCCTCGCGGTGATCCTCACCGTGGGGACCGCGATCTTCGTCGCGACCGAGTTCGCCCTGGTCGCCCTCGACCGGCCGACCGTTCAACAGGCCATCGATGCCGGCGACACCCGCGCCCGAGGAGTGCTCGCCTCCCTGCGTCGGCTCTCGACGCAGTTGTCCGCGGCCCAGGTCGGGATCACCGTGACGACGCTGCTCGTCGGTTACCTCGCCCAACCCTCGATCGGTCACCTCCTCGAGGCGCCGCTGGCCGCCGTCCTGCCGGCCGGGTCCGTGGAGTCGGTCGCCGCGATGCTCGCCCTGGTGCTGGTGACCCTCTTCTCGATGGTGTTCGGCGAGTTGGTCCCGCAGTTCCTCGGCATCTCGGCGCCCTTGCCGACGGCCAAGGTCGTTGCCGCGCCGGTCCGGTGGTTTTCGATGCTGGCCAAGCCGCTCATCTGGGTGCTCAACGGCTCGGCCAACGGGTTCCTACGCGGGATGGGCATCGAGCCGCAGGAGGAGTTGTCCGGCGCTCGCACCCCGCAGGAGTTGGCCAGCCTGGTCCGCCGGTCCGCGCTCGTCGGGACGATGGAGCGCGAGACGGCCGAACGCGTCACTCGCACCTTGGATTTCGGCGACCGCACCGCCGCCGATGTCATGACCTCACGGGTGCGGGCCGTCAGCATCGATCGCACCGCCAGCGCCGCCGATGTCGTGGCCTTGGCCCGCCAGACCGGGCATTCGAGGTTCCCCGTCGTCGGGGACGACTGGGATGACGTCGATGGCATCGTCCACGTCAAGCGGGCCCTCGCCGTGCCGCCGGAGCGTCGCGTGTTGGTCCCGGTGTCCGCGCTCATGGTCGCGCACGTGACGGTTCCCGAGACCATCCGCCTCGACGCGTTGCTCGTCCAACTCCGCCAATCAGGTCTTCAACTGGCCGTCGTCGTCGACGAATACGGCGGCACGGCCGGAGTCGTCACCCTTGAGGACGTCGTCGAGGAGATCGTCGGCGACATCTCCGACGAGCACGACTGGTCGGGGGTCAGCGGTCGTCGGGCCAAGGACGGGTCCTGGTCGGTGCCGGGCACCTGGCGCCCTGACGAGGTGCGCAGCCGGCTCGGTGCCCCCGTGCCGGACCACGCGGCATACGCGACGCTTGGGGGCTTCCTCATGGCCGCGTTGGGGCGGGTCCCCGAACGTGGTGACACGGTGTCGCTGCCCGGCTGGAAGGTGCGGGTGCAGCGGATGGAGGGGCGGCGGGTGGCTCGGGTCCGCCTCGTGCCGGTGACGCCGGCAGTCACCGACGATCCGGCGAACGCCACAGGGCGAGAAGGTGACGCGGGCGCGCCGGGCGCCTCCCGAGGGCCGGGTGTCCAGCGAGATCCGGGCAGTCCTCGGGCGCCGCGCGGACCGCTGCAGCCGAGCCAGCCCGCGTCACCACCTGGGGAGGTGACGGGATGAGTCACTCGATGGCGCTCTGGATCTCCCTCGGGCTCCTCCTGGCCAATGCGTTCTTCGTCGGCGCGGAGTTCGCGGCGATGGCGGCTCGACGCTCGGCGCTGGAGCCGTTGGCCGCTGCCCGCAGCGCCCGAGCCGCGACCTGCCTCGCCGCCCTGGAGCAGATGGGCTCGATGCTCGCCACCGCCCAACTCGGGATCACGGTGTGCTCGGTCGGCCTGGGCGCGCTCGCCGAGGCGGCCCTGCACGAGGTGCTGCACCCGGTCTTCGCGGCTCTGCCACTGGGGGAGGCCTGGGCCAACGGTCTGTCCTTCGCCGGTGCGCTGTTGATCGTCGTCTATCTGCACGTCGTTGCCGGCGAGATGATCCCCAAAAACCTCGCCCTCGCCGGGCCGGAGCGGGCGGCCCTCGTGCTCGTGCCGGCGCTCCTCATGGTGTCGCGCGTGCTACGCCCGGTGGTCGCCGTCATGGAATGGGTCGCCAAGGGGCTGGTGCGGGCGATCTTCCGGATCGAGCCCAAGGACGAGATCGCCTCGGCGTTCACGGTCGAGGAGGTCACCCACATCCTCGCCGAGAGCGAGCGCGAGGGGCTGATCGAGGAGCATCGCGAGGGGCTCGTGCGCTCGGCGCTGGAGTTCTCGGCCAAGCTGGCCGCCGACGTCGCCGTCCCCGTCGATCGGCTGGTCACCGTCGCCAAGGGCGTCACCCCGGAGGACGTCGAACGGCTCGTCGCCCGCACCGGCTTCTCGCGCTATCCCTTTCTCGACAAGGAGGGTCACGTCGCGGGATACCTGCACCTCAAGGACATCCTGTATGCCGCGGACGCTGCCGCCCGCACTGAGCGCGTCCCCCGCAAGCGGCTGCGCCGTCTGGCCACCGTCGCCCCCACGGAGGAGATCGAGGACGTGCTGGCGACGATGCGCGGCAACGGCACCCACCTGGCCCGGGTTGTCGACCCCACCGGTGAGGTCATTGGGGTGATCTTCCTCGAAGACATCGTCGAAGAACTCGTCGGCACCATCTCGGACGCTGAGACCCGCTGACCCGTCGGCCAAGCCGCCACACACCCGGAAACGCGAGAACCGGCCGTCCGCACTCTCGTGCGGCGACCGGTTCTCACTACGTGCCCCCGGCAGGATTCGAACCTGCGCCCCCGCCTCCGGAGGGCGGTGCTCTATCCCCTGAGCTACGGGGGCCTGAACGTTCGGTGTCCATCATGTGGACAGCTCATCAGTGGATGATGCCGATTGTCACGCCTGGAGGAGGGTATCAGCCTAGGCTGACCAACGTGGAACCCACGCTGGGGGCAGGGTGGGGGGGGATTGGTGTTGTGCTCGTTTGCGACGACACCGAATCCATCCGACGGCTGCTCAGAATCAACCTTGAGCTTGATGGCTTCGAGGTTCTTGAGGCATGCGACGGCGCCTCGGCCATCGCCCTGCTGCGCGCGCTCCAGCTCGAAGATCGCCTCCCCGACGTCATCCTGCTGGACGCCCACATGGCTCCGCTGGACGGGTGGTGGGCGCTCTCGGAGATCCGTTCCTGCCCGCGACTGTCGCGTATCCCGGTCGTCATGGCCACGGCCGACACGGTCTGCGAAGACAAGGCGGCCATGCTCGCCCGCGGCTTGGACGCCTGTGTCCAGAAGCCGTTCGACCCCGAGGCCGTCGTCGACCTCGTCGCCGGTTTCGTCCGGGAGGGTCGGGCCCACGTCCCGCAGTTGATGTGACACTGGCGCGTGTGGCTGATGCGGTCGCCGAGGCGGCGGCATACCTGAGCGGTATGCCGGCCACCCCCGTTCCCCTCGAACGCACCGACCGCGCCCCCTGGGTCTGGGCCAGCGCCCAGGCCCTTCGCAGCCGCGTGGACGCCCATGGGTTGGCCGATGCGGTCCGTGAGCACCCCGCCGTCGAGGCGGTGACGGTCCGCGCGGACGGCTGGCTGGAGATCACCCTCGCCTCCGAGTGGGTCGACCGCACCCTTGCCGATCTCGCAGCGCCCGCAGGTATGCCGCCTGCTCACCTCCCAGCCGCGCCACCGGCTGTCCTTGGCCGGCGGACGTTGGACAACCCCGGCTTCGTTGTCCTGCTCGCCCACGCCCGGGCCTGCCGGGTCGCCGGTCAGGCGCTCGCCGGTCCGGAGCGCGCCGGCCAAGCAACCGATCAGGACGACGCGGGCGCCTTCCACCCGCAGGCCCTGCGCGATCTGAGCGATCCCCTCGACGTGGTCCTGCTCACCGAGATCCTCGATGCCCCGCGTCGTTTGGTCGCCACCGCGCCGCACCAGTGTGCGGCGGCGCTGCTGGCGGTCGCGGCGGCATACCTGCCCTGGGAGGAGCGCTGCCCCGCGATCGCGACCCGACAGGGGGAGTCGAGCACTCCCCAACACTGGGCCCGAGCGCGCATCTCAGCAGCCGGATTGGGCGTCTTGGAGCGTGGAATGGCGCTGCTCGGGATCACCGCCCCCGAAAGGATATGAGGCATGCGCGCACACGAGGCCGGTGCCCTTCACGCCGATGGCTACCGGGGACCGACCTGGCTGCAGAAGCCGGCGGACGTCAACGCCCTGCACCCCAGCCTGTGGGCCACGAGCGTGGGGCGTTCCCGCGACGGTGTCCTCTCGGTCGGGGGCGTGTCGGTCACCGATCTGGCAACGCAGTTCGGGACGCCGGCCTACGTCGTTGACGAGGCAGACTTCCGGGCCCGCGCGGCGGAGTTCGTGCAGACCTACAACGAGATCTTCGAGGACCTGTGCGGCGGAGCCGACGTCTACTACGCGGGCAAGGCGTTCCTGTGCACCGAGATCGCCCGCTGGATCCGTGACGACGGCCTGTTCCTCGACGTGTGCAGCGGCGGCGAGTTGGCGGTCGCCATCCGGGCGGGGATGCCCGGGTCGCGAATCGGCATGCACGGCAACAACAAGAGCCTGGCCGAGCTCGAAGCGGCCGTCGACTACGGCGTCGGGCGGATCATCGTCGACTCCTTCGAGGAGATTGATCGGTTGGCCGCCGTCGCCGCTCGGCTTGGTCGCACGGCGTCGGTCCTCGTCCGGGTCACGGTCGGCGTCGAGGCTCACACCCACGAGTTCATCGCCACCGCCCACGAGGACCAGAAGTTCGGGTTCTCCCTCGCCTCGGGTGCTGCGGCCGAGGCGGTCCGGCGGATCCTCGCCCACGCCCCCCAGCTGCGGCTGCTCGGCCTGCACAGCCACATCGGCTCGCAGATCTTCGACACCTCCGGCTATGAGGTCTCGGCCCGCCGGATCCTGCGCCTGCACGCCGAGATCGCCCGCGAGCACGGCATCGAGATGCCCGAGCTCGACCTCGGTGGTGGGTTCGGCATCGCCTACACCAGCGAGCACGACCCGCTGCCGCCCAAGTCCTTGGCTGCGGAGATGGCCGACATCGTCGACCGGGAGTGTCGGGCCAACGGGGTCGGCATCCCGCGCATCTCGATCGAGCCTGGCCGGGCGATCGCCGGGCCGAGCACCTTCACGCTCTACCAGGTCGGCACGGTCAAGCAGGTCCGCCTCGACGGAGGTGCCAGCCGCAGTTACGTCTCCGTCGACGGGGGCATGAGCGACAACGTCCGCACCGCGCTCTACGACGCCGACTTCTCCTGCACGCTGGCCGGACGCGCGTCCAACGCGACGCCGGTGCTCACCCGCGTCGTCGGAAAGCACTGTGAGAGTGGTGACATCGTCGTCAAAGACGAGTTCCTCCCCGCCGACATCGTGGCGGGCGACCTGCTCGCAGTGCCGGGTACCGGCGCCTATTGCCGCGCCCTGTCCAGCCAGTACAACCACACGCCGAGGCCGCCGGTTGTCGCCGTCCGGGACGGCAAGGCGCGGGTCATCGTCCGCCGCGAGACCGTCGAGGACCTCCTGGCGTTGGACGTCTGAGGGATGCGGGATCATGGTGCCTCGTGGTGAGTAAACGCAATGGTGAGTGAACGCGAAGACGTGCAGGGCGCCCCGGTGCGGGTCGCCCTCATCGGCTGTGGAGTGGTCGGCTCGGCGGTGGCCCGGCTGCTCATCGAGCACGCCGACGATCTGGCCGCCCGGGTGGGTCGCCCTCTGGAACTCGTCGGCATCGGCGTCCGCCGGCCGGGGCGCAACAGGGGTGATGGGCTGGACCCGGCCCTCTTCACCACCGACTCCGCCGACCTCGTCACCCGCGCCGACGTCGTCATCGAGGTCGTCGGCGGCATCGAGCCCGCCCGCACCCTCATCCTGCGCGCCATGGCGCACGGTGCCTCGGTCGTCACGGCCAACAAGGCTCTCCTCGCCGAGGACGGCCCGACCCTGTATGCCGCCGCCGCCGAGCATGGCGTCGACCTCTACTTCGAGGCGGCGGTGGCGGGCGGCATACCTCTGCTGCGGCCGCTGCGCGAATCACTCGCCGGCGACTCCGTGCGCAAGGTCATGGGGATCGTCAACGGCACGACCAACTACGTGCTCGACAAGATGGACACGACCGGGCAGGGCTTCGCCGACGCGGTGAGCCAGGCCCAGGCGCTCGGTTATGCCGAGGCCGACCCGACGGCCGATGTCGAGGGCTTCGACGCGGCGGCCAAGGCGGCGATCCTCGCCAGCCTCGCCTTCCACACTCGGGTCGCCGGCAAGGACGTCCACCGCGAGGGCATCACCGAGGTCACCGCGGCCGACATCCAGGCCGCCAAGGACATGGACTGCGTCGTCAAGCTGCTCGCGATCTGCGAGCGCACCGATGGCGAAGACGGCTCTCCTGCAGGGGTTTCCGTGCGAGTCCACCCGGCGATGATTCCTCGGCGGCACCCGCTCGCCGGCGTGCGTGAGGCTTTCAACGCCGTCTTCGTCGAAGCCGAGGCGGCCGGCCAACTGATGTTCTACGGGCGCGGTGCCGGTGGCGAGCCGACGGCCAGCGCCGTCCTCGGCGATGTCGTCGCTGTCGCTCGGCACCGGGTCCTCGGTGGCCGCGGGCCGGGGGAGAGCGCCTATGCCGACCTGCCTCTGCTCGACATGGGCCAGGCCCTCACCCGCTACCACATCAGCCTCGACGTCGCCGATCGTCCTGGCGTCCTCGCCCAGGTGGCCTCGGCTTTCGCCGACCACGAGGTGTCGATCGAGACGGTTCGCCAGCAGCAGGTCGTTGGCGGCGCTGCCGCCGATGCCGCGAGCGGCTCGGGCGGGTCGACCGCGCGGGCAAGCCTCGTCGTCGTCACCCACGTCGCCCCCGAGGCGGCCCTCTCGGCCACCGTCGACGCGCTCGCCGCGTTGCCCGTCGTTCGAGGCGTCAATTCCGTTATGCGTGTGGAAGGTGTCTGACATGGCCCACCAGTGGCGCGGGGTCATCCGCGAGTATGCCGATCGGTTGCCGATGCTCGCCGGTGCCCCGGTCGTCACCCTCCTCGAGGGCGGCACCCCACTCATCCCCGCGGCATACCTCTCCGAGCGCGTCGGCGCGCAGGTGTGGCTGAAGTTTGAGGGCCTCAACCCGACCGGGTCGTTCAAGGACCGCGGGATGACGACGGCCATCTCGGTGGCCGCCGCGCGCGGTGCCAAGGTCGTCATCTGCGCCTCCACCGGCAACACGAGCGCAAGCGCGGCCGCCTATGCCACCAAAGCCGGGATGGCCTGCGCCGTCTTGGTGCCCGACGGCAAGATCGCCATGGGCAAGCTCAGCCAGGCGATCGCCCACGGGGCCACGTTGCTGCAGGTGGCGGGCAACTTCGACGACTGTCTCACCGTGGCTCGCAAACTCGCCGAGGCCTACCCGGTCGAGTTGGTCAACTCGGTCAACCCCGCCCGCATCGAGGGGCAGAAGACCGCGGCCTTCGAGATCGTCGACGCCCTGGGCGACGCCCCCGACATCCACTGCTTGCCGGTGGGCAACGCGGGCAACATCACCGCCTATTGGCAGGGTTACCAGGAGTATGCCGCGGGCACCCCCGGCGCTCCCGGCGAGGCGGGCACCGGTGGCCCGGCCACCCACCTGCCCCGAATGTGGGGGTTCCAGGCCGCCGGTGCGGCGCCGATCGTCCTCGGCCACCCGGTCGACGAGCCCGAGACCATCGCCACCGCCATCCGGATCGGCAACCCGGCCTCGTGGGCCCAGGCCGTCGCGGCCCGCGACGACTCCGGCGGCCGGATCGACGCGGTCACCGACGAGCAGATCCTCGACGCCCACCGGATCCTCTCGGGCAAGGAGGGCGTGTTCGTGGAGCCCGGCTCGGCGGCCTCGGTCGCGGGCCTGCTGGCCCGCTCGGAGTCCGGCGACGTGCCCGCGGGGGCCCGCATCGTCTGCACGGTCACCGGCCACGGCCTCAAGGACCCGCAGTGGGCTCTCAAGCGCGCCGACGGCACCGAGGTCGTCCCGACCCAGATCGCCGCCGAGGCGTATGCCGCGGCCGTCGCCCTCGGTCTCGAAAGCTGACCCTGATCATGCGCAAGGTCCCCGTCGGCACGGCGATCCGGGTGCGGACCCCGGCCAGCAGCGCCAACATCGGGCCGGGTTTCGACTCCGTCGGCCTGGCTCTCGGGGTCTGGGACCAACTCGACGTCACCGTGGTCGCCGAGCCGGGGTTGCGCATCGAGGTCACCGGATCGGGCGCCGACGGGGTGCCCCGCGACGAGTCCCATCTGGTCTACCGCTCGATGGTCCGAGGCCTGCGCGAGCTCGGCGTCGAGGTGCCGTCGGGACTTCTCGTGCAGACGGTCAACGCGGTGCCGCACGGACGTGGGATGGGTTCGTCGGCAACGGCGATCGTCTCGGGGGTCGCTGCGGCGCAAGGACTTTCAGCGTGCGCTGCGGCGGTGGCGGCGGCTGCGATCGAGGGGCGCCTGGGCGCGGCAGGGGAAGCCGTCACGATCGACCTCGAGGCGGTCAACTCCCTCGCCAGTGAGCTCGAAGGGCACCCGGACAACGCCTCGGCGACCGTCTTCGGGGGGATGACCCTCTCGTGGTCGGCCCAGGACGACCTGCCCATCGCGGTCGGGGCGTCGGAGGGGGAGGCGGGCACACGGCATACCGTCACCGTGCGGTTGCCCCTGCACCCCGACCTGACCGCAGTCGTCTTCGTGCCGGAAACGACCTTGGCCACTCACACGGCCCGCGCGCTGCTGCCCGAGCGCGTGCTGCTGCGCGACGCGGCCCGCAACTCGGCTCGCGCGGCGCTGCTCGTCGAGGCGGCCACCCGCAGCCCCGAACTGCTGGTCCCCGCGACCCACGACTGGCTGCACCAGGAGGCGCGACGCCCCTCGTATGCCGCGTCGATGGACCTCGTCGACCGGTTGCGAGCTGACGGACACGCGGCGACCATCTCCGGCGCCGGGCCGAGCGTCTTGGTCCTGACGACGACCGATCGGGTCGATTCCGTGCGTTCCGGGGCCGACGAGATCTGGACCCGCCTGGTGCCGGGCATCCCCGCCGAGGGTGTGACGGTTCGGTTGCGTTGACACGCGTCTGCGGCGGGACGCGGGCAGGGCGACGGCCGAGGTGTTACATTGAGCGTGCACCGCACCGGAGGGCCGAGTGGCCCGCGACGGCGCGGCGGCACCACCCCCACGCGACAGGCCTTGACAGCCTCGGTCCGCCTTGCGCGCGTCCACCGTGGGGTCAACTCACCGGTCAGCTGATGCTGGCCGCAGCACCCGGCTCCCGTCAGGGGATGCCGACGAACGAGGGGAAGGATCCTTCGTGACAGACACCATTGAGGCCGCGGCCGACCGCAAGTCGACCAAAGCAGGCCTCACGGGGCTCAAGCTTGCCGAGCTCAAGGACGTGGCATCGAGCCTGGGCATCACCGGCACGGCGAAGATGCGCAAGGACGACCTCGTGGCCGCCATTTCGGCGAGCCGAGGCGGGGGCTCCTCCCGCGGTTCGGGACGCGCGAGCGCGGGTTCGGCCGCCACGTCGGCCGCAGCGGCTCGCAGCGCCGAGCCCGCCGCCTCCAGTGACAGCGCAGCCAGTGGCAACAGCGCGTCCGGCGGCAGCAGCGCGTCCGGCGGCAGCAGCGCGTCCGGCGGCAGCGGCGCGTCCGGCGCTCCGGCGGCGACCGCGTCGGCCGAGGGCGGCTCTAGCGCGCCGGCCCGGTCCCGTTCCGGTTCGCGCCGGGTCCGCACCGGTGCCGGTGCCCCCCAGAGCGGTTCGACCGGCGGCGCTCAGGCCAGCCTCCCGATCGGCGACGGTGCGTCCGACGCCAGCTCGGCCGCGCCTGCCGAGCAGGGCGAGCGGGCCGACCGGCCGGCCTCGTCCGGGTCTTCCGAGCAGGGCGAGCGCGCCCCCCGGGAGCGCGCCGAGCGTTTCACCCGCAACCGCGAGGGGCAGTCCGGCGATCAGCAGGGCCAGCAAGATCGCCAGCAGGACCGCCAACAGGGCGGCCAGCAGGACCGTCAGCAGGGCGGCCAGCAGGACCGCCAACAGGGCGGCCAGCAAGACCGTCAGCAGGATCGTCAGCAGGATCGTCAGCAGGACCGCCAACAGGGCGGCCAGCAAGACCGTCAGCAGGATCGGCAGCAAGGCCAGCAGGGCGGTCAGTACCGTCAGCAGGGTGGCCAGGGCGGCCAGCAGAACCAGTCGCGCTACGACGATGACATTGACAGCCGCACCGGCCGTCGGCGCAATCGCCAGCGCAGCCGCGACCGCAAGCGCGGCCGCGGGACGATGGGTATGCCGATGGGTGGGCAGGAGCTCACCGAGGCGGACGTGCAGATCGCCGAGGACGACGTCATCGTGCCCGTCGCCGGCATCCTCGACGTGTCGGACAACTACGCGTTCGTCCGGACATCGGGCTACCTCCCGGGGCCTGGCGACGTTTACGTGCCGCTCGGCCTGGTGCGTCGGCACGGGCTGCGCAAGGGCGACGCCGTGACCGGTGCCGTCAAGGCGCTGCGTGAGGGTGAGATCCCCGTCGGTCAGACCGGCAACCGGGCCAAGTTCAACCCGCTCGTCCGGCTGGACACCGTCAACGGCATGGATCCTGACCAGGCCAAGTCGCGGGTCGAGTTCTCCAAGCTCACCCCGCTCTACCCGCAGGAGCGGCTGCGTCTGGAGACGTTGCCCAACATCATCACCACCCGGGTCGTCGACCTCGTGTCGCCGATCGGCAAGGGTCAGCGTGGTCTGATCGTCAGCCCGCCGAAGGCCGGTAAGACGCTTATCCTGCAGGCGATCGCCAACGCCATCACGACCAACAACCCTGAGGTCCACCTCATGGTCGTGCTCGTCGATGAGCGTCCTGAGGAAGTCACCGACATGCAGCGGACGGTTCGTGGCGAGGTCATCGCCTCGACCTTCGACCGTCCGGCCGACGACCACACCACGGTCGCCGAGCTGGCCATCGAGCGGGCCAAGCGCCTGGTCGAGTTGGGCCACGATGTCGTCATCCTGCTGGATGGCATCACCCGCTTGGGCCGCGCCTACAACCTGGCTGCACCCGCCAGTGGGCGCATCCTCTCCGGTGGTGTCGACTCAGCCGCGCTCTACCCGCCGAAGAAGTTCTTCGGTGCGGCGCGCAACATCGAGGACGGCGGCTCGCTCACCATCCTCGCCACGGCCCTCGTCGAGACCGGCTCCAAGATGGACGAGGTCATCTTTGAGGAGTTCAAGGGCACCGGCAACTGGGAGCTCAAGCTCTCCCGCCAGCTGGCCAACCGCCGGATCTACCCGGCCGTCGACGTCAACGCCTCGGGCACCCGGCGTGAGGACATCCTCATGTCGACCGAAGAGTTGCGGATCATGTGGAAACTGCGTCGGGTGCTCTCCGCCCTCGACGAGACCCAAGGCATTGAGTTGCTGCTCGACCGGCTCAAGAAGACCAAGAGCAACCTCGAATTCCTCGTCCAGGTCCAGCGCACCTCGTCGATCAAGCTCGACGGCGAAGAGGACAACTAGTCAGATCGGTGTCGGCCAGGCCAACTCGGCGAGTGTCGAGCTGGCCTGGCCCTTCCGCGCTATCCAGCCCCGCGCAACTCAGCGAGTGTTGAGTTTCCTGGCCCTTCCGCGCTATCCAGCCCGCGCAGCTCAGCGAGTGTCGAGTTAGCCGGGCGGCAACCGTCAGAACTCGCCAGCGCAACTGTCAGGCCGGGCGCTCCCGCTGAGAGAAGTGCTGTCGCCAGCGCTCGCTCAGGCGCGGCACCGGCATACCTCGTCGTTGCATCACTCGCGCGACCCGGGCCAGGACGTCCCCCGGTGTGCCGTTCAGGTGTTCGGTGACGACGACGACAAATGCCCAGCCGTCGGCCTCGAGGTCCTCGCGTCGCAGCAGGTCACGTCCTCGGTAGGGGTCGCGCTCGTGATGGCGACCGTCGTACTCGATGGCCAGTTTGATCTGCGGATAGCTCAGGTCGAACCGGTAGAGCAGCTGCCCAACCTCGGAGTAGATGCGGTGGTCGACCTCTGGCTCGGGCAGTCCAGCGAGGCACAGCAGCAACCGCAGCCGCGTCTCCGGGGGCGAGTCGACGCCTCGACGCACGAGCGCGGCTGCCGAGCGGGCCAGCCGGGTCCCGCGCCCGCGCCTGTGAGCAGCGGCTGTGATCAAGGCCTCCGCAGTGGTGGCCCCCGCGCCCACGAGGCTGTCACCGAGCACGACGAGCTCGACCAGCGCGAGGTATGCCGCGCACGCCAGGAAGGTCTCCTCGGGCCGGGTGACTCGGACACGACGTCTCGTACCAACGGCGGGGAGGGTGTGTGGCCGATGCACGATGACCCCGGCTCGACTGAAACTTGTGCCTGGCGGGATGCTCACGTGGACGGCTGAGGTGTCAGGAACGACGCCACCCCACAGCTTGGCCGCGGTGTGGTGGCTGATCATGGCCCCGGCTGGCGCCGCAGTGAGCGCGGCTTGGGCGCGCAGCGTGAGGGTGATGGCACGTCGGCAGTCACGTGGACACCGCGGAAGATGGCTCGGAATCCAGGTCCTGCCAAGTGATCGTCGCTGATGCCGGCCTGCTGCGCCCCTCGGCGAAGGAAGGGCTGGCCGGGCCGTGGTGACCAGGGTTGCTCGTGCGCAGGTTGGCTAGGACCACGTTGCCCCGGGCCAGATTCGGCATGGGAACTCATAGCGGCACTGTGCCGCCTCGGGCGGTTGTTCTGCAGAGGTTATCCACAGGGTGCCACCAGGCCGCGTCAGGCTGGGCCAGAGGGGCCGACCGGTGAAAGGCCGCGAGTGTCGAGTTGCCCGACCGGGTCAGCCTGGGTGAGGCGTGGCAACCCCGCGAGTGTCGAGTTGCCCGAGTTTCGGCCGAAGCGCACTCGCTGAAGTGGCGTGGTCGCGCCCCACCGGCCCCTCAGTCAGGATCGAGCCAGGCTCGCAACTGGGCATAGACACTCGGGTGGTTGAGCAGGTCCAGGTGGTGCAGGCCGGTCACGACCACGGTGTGCTCAGACGGGTCGGCCGGCACTGGCACCAAGCCGTCACCAACCCGCGGGACGGCCGGGTGCCAGGAGTCGGGCGTGAGCGTGGCGAGGACGGCATACTCCTGCACCCAGTCCGGCAGGGGCGGGTGGTCGATCGGGTGGCGGAGGTCACGGATCCCGTCGCTGCGCATCCCGACCAACCCACCGAACCACCGTCCGTGGCCGCTGCTCTCGGCGACCTCCTCCGCGACGACCGCGAAGCGTTCCAGTGGCGCGCCCTCGCGAGGGCTGCCCACCGTGATGACGGCACGCACCGCGCGGGTCCAGGCGGTGTCGCCGTGTGCGAGGGCCCGCAACGCCACGAGGCCACCCATCGAATGCCCGACGATCACCACCTCGCGCAGCGGCCCTGGCCAGCACCGAACCACCTCGCCCAGCAGATCGGCGAAGGCGTCGGCATTCGCCGGGATCGGGGCACCAGAGTTGTAGCGCACCATGAGCGGCACCCAATCGGTGTCCGCCGCGAGTTGCGAGGCGTAGCTCACGCCCGCCTCGCCCCACCGCTGCCGCGAGCGGAATCGCCAGGCGTGCTCGGTCTCGACCAGGCCGTGGACGAAGACGACGATCCGCTCATGGCCCATCCCGTATGCCGCGCGCAGCCCCTCCGCAGTCGGCGCGACATTGCGGCCCTCGTGTCGCAGGCTCATGGGGATCGCCAACGTCGAGGCGTCTGCGGCCAGTCGGTCGCCGGTGACCCCGTTGACGATGCCCAGGGCCAGCTGCGCCCTCACGCCATCCAAGCCGCTGCGGCTGCTGCGTTCCCCGCCCATGGCGCGAGCCGCGATGACCTGCGCTGCCCAGGCGCCCGCTTCCAGCCCCCGCTGCACCCAGAAGAAGGTATGCCGTGCCACCAGGTCGTGGGTCACGTGGATCGGCCGGCTCGCCCCACCGGTCAGGCGGCCCACCGTGCGGTAGACCCGTTCGGTGATGCCGTGGTGAGTGTGCTCCACGAGGCCGGCGATGCCCGTGGCAGCGCGTCCGCCGAGCCGGGCGATGTCGCGCGCCTCGTCGGGGGTCATGACCGGGATGCTGACGTCAGCATCTCTTCACTGTACCTACGGTCGCGTAACTTAGGGGGTGACCTGTGGCACCCCCGACGGTCACCCCACGTATGTCAACCCCACGGATGTCACCCCACGTCGAGGTCGAGGTCCCGGGGGCTGGCAGCCCGCCACCGGAAGCGCAGCGAGGCGATCCGGATGGCCGACACGGTCGCAGCGACGGCCAGCAGGGCGAGCAACGAGAAGTGCCCCGCACTCCACAGCGCGGCCGTGATCCCACCGCCGGCCAAGGCCGGGATGACATAGAGCCGGGACCCGTGGCGGAACACGGACGGGATCTGTCCGGCCAACACGTCCCGGATGACGCCACCGCCGACCCCGGTGAGCATGCCGACCACGGCGGAGGCATAGGGATTGAGCCCGAAACCCAGCGCCTTGACGGTCCCCTCGACACAGAACAGCCCCAGCCCGAGGGCATCCAGGACGAGCATCGGCCGCCTCGGCACCGTCCACCGACCGTGTGACCAGAAGACGATGAGGGAGCCGACTAACGCCACCGGAACCAGGGTCCAGTCGGTGAGGGCGGCCGGAGGCACCGCGCCGATGAGCAGGTCGCGCAGGATCCCTCCCCCGACGGCGGTGACCACGCCGAGCGAGCAGATGCCGACGACGTCCATCCGCCGACCGACCGCCTGCAGCGCGCCGGACATCGCGAAGGCCAGGACGCCGGCGAGCACGAACACGTCGTGGGCCACGTCGATCCATCGGGTCACGGCGCCCCACGGTAGTCCCTCGCGGGTTCCTCACGCCTCCCTCAGCGGTCCCTCACGGGTCCCTCACGCGTCGCTCGCCAGGCTGCGGGAATGCCGCAGCGCAACGCCGCGTTAGGTCACCCGTCTGGGGTCTGGCACACTTGACCCTCGGCCCGGTTCACGGCATACCAAGGCACGACCCAGCCGACCCGGCGCCATCACCGACAAGGAGAGAACCGTGAAGAAGGACATCCACCCCGCCTACGGGGAGACCCAGGTGACCTGCACCTGCGGCAACACGTTCGTTACCCGCAGCACCGCCAAGAACGGCGTCATCCACGCCGACGTGTGCGCGGCCTGCCACCCGTTCTACACGGGCAAGCAGAAGATCCTCGACACCGGTGGCCGCGTGGCGCGCTTCGAGGCGCGTTACGGCAAGAAGGCTGCCACCAAGTAGCGTCCCGTCCGCCGGCCCGGCGCATCCCCCGCACCACGCGGAGGGTATGCCGCGGGGCCGGCGTTCGTGTTCCTGCGGCGGTGTGTCCGCGTGCCGCCTGAGCCACTGACTGACCGGATCGGAGCCTGCGATGAGCGATCACACCACTGAGGCGGCGCACGCACTGCTCGCCTCGGCGGCGCCGCTCGTCGCCGAGCACGCCGAGCTGGAACGCTCGATGGCCGACCCGGAGTTGCACGCCGACCAGAGCGCGCTGCGCCGCACGACCAAGAGGTATGCCGCGCTCGGCCCGGTCGTCGCGGCATACCGGGCGCTCGCGGCGGCGCGCGCGGATCTGGCCGCGGCTCACGAACTCGCCGGTGAGGACCCGGACTTCGCGGCGGAGCTACCGGCGATCGAGGCGGTCTCGGCGCTGGCCCAGAGCCGCCTGCACACCCTCCTGCTGCCGCGCGATCCCGACGACGACCGGGACGCGATCCTCGAGGTCAAGGCGGGGGAGGGCGGGGATGAGTCGGCCCTGTTCGCCGGTGACCTGCTGCGGATGTACCTGCGGTATGCCGAGCGTCGCGGTTGGAAGACCGAGGTGCTCGACGAGACGCAGTCCGATCTCGGAGGCGTCAAAGAGGCGCGAATCGCATTGCGCGCCAAGGGAACTCCCGACATCGGCGAAGCGCCGTGGGCGCGGTTGAAGTTTGAGGGCGGCGTGCATCGGGTCCAGCGGGTCCCCGTCACCGAGAGCCAGGGGCGCATCCATACCTCGGCTGCCGGGGTGCTCGTCATGCCTGACATCGACGAGGGTGACGACGAGGTCGAGATCGCGCCGGCCGACCTGCGGATCGACGTCTACCGCTCCAGCGGCCCCGGCGGGCAGTCGGTCAACACGACCGACTCGGCGGTGCGGATCACCCACCTGCCGACCGGTGTGGTCGTGTCGTGTCAGAACGAGAAGTCCCAGCTGCAGAACAAGGAGTCGGCGCTGCGGGTGCTCAAGGCCCGTCTGCGTCAGGCCGCCCGCGAGGCCGCCGAGGCGACGGCGTCGGCGGCGCGCCGCAGCCAGGTCCGCACCGTCGACCGTTCCGAGCGGATCCGCACCTACAACTTCCCCGAGAACCGGATCGCCGATCACCGCACCGGGTTCAAGGCCTACAACCTCGACGTCGTCCTCGACGGCGAGCTCGATGCGGTCATCCAGTCGTGCATGGATGCCGACGAGGTTGAGCGGATGGCCGGCGTCGGCGAGGTCGGCCGCTCGTGACCGGCGCATGACCTCGCTGCGCGAGGCGGTCCGGGAAGCGACCCACGTGCTTGCCGAGGCGGGCGTCGCGTCGGCCCCGGTCGACGCGCTGGTCCTCGCCGCGCATGCCCTCGGCGTCGAGGTGAGCGAAGCCCGTCGGCTGCTCATCGTCGGCGGGGTCGAGGTCCCGCCGGAGTATGCCGCCCTCGTCGCCGAGCGCGCCCGGCGGGTCCCGCTGCAGCACCTCACGGGAGAGGCGCACTTCCGGGGGCTGACCCTCAGGGTTGGGCCGGGGGTGTTCGTCCCGCGCCCGGAGACCGAGACGCTCGTCTCGCTCGCGCTGGACGCCATCGACGCTGTCGGCAGTGACGGGGCGGGCGACCCAGTTGGCCCGGTCGACAGGGCGACGACTGTCGGGGCCGGCGGGGCCGATGGGCCGGCGACGGTGGTCGACCTGTGTACCGGCTCGGGGGCAATCGCCTTCTCGCTCAAGGCCGAACGCCCTGATCTGGTCAGTCGAGCCATCGAGGCAGACCCTTTGGCGCACGCCTGGGCTGTTGCCAATCGCGACCGGCTCGGCCTCGATGTCCAGGTGGACTTGGGAGACGCGCGGACGGCATACCCCGAGTTGGTCGGGACCGTCGATGTGGTGACGTGCAACCCGCCCTACATCCCCGACGACCAGGTGCCCGTCGACCCCGAGGTGCGCGACCACGATCCTGCGCTGGCGCTCTATGGCGGAAGTGCCGACGGGCTCGCGCTCCCGCTCGCGATGGCTGCGCGGGCCGCACAGTTGCTGCGCCCCGGCGGTGTCCTCGTCATGGAGCATGCCGACGTCCAAGGCCCGGCGATCCTGCGGGCGCTCGCGGCGACCGGGTCGTGGCGGGACGCTGCCGATCACGCCGACCTCACCGGCCGCCCCCGGGTGGTCGTCGCCCGTCGCTAGACCGCCCGTCGCTAGACCGCCCGTCGCTAGGCCGCTCGGCGCGCCCCTCATCGGTTCGCTTTCGTCGGCGCCGTTCGACAGACCGATCCGGGCCGTGATGTGCTCCGCCCATGACCTCAAACCTGCCGATGTCCGGTCAGACCGCGCTCGTGACCGGTGCAACGGGCGGGATCGGCCTGGCGACGGCGGTGGCGCTCGCCGGTCTCGGGGCTCGCGTCGGCGTCGTCGGACGCGATGAGAAGCGCACTGCCGCAGCGGTGCAGGCGGTGTTGGCGGTACCCGGGTCGGGCGGCGCCGACGGGTTTCTCGCGGACTTCTCCGACCCGCGCGAGGTGCGGGCGCTTGCGGCGGAAGTGCTCGCGGCATACTCCCGCCTGGACGTGCTGGTCAACAATGCCGGCGGCTACTGGAGCGATCGGCACGTGAGCGCCGACGGTCTGGAGTGGACCTTCGCGGTCAATCACCTCGCCCCGTTCCTGCTGACCAGCCTGCTCGAGGAGCGTCTGCGCGAGAGCGCGCCCGCGCGAGAGCGCGCCCGCGCGGATCGTCACCGTCGCCTCGGATGCCCATCGGGCCGGGCGGATCGAGTTCGACGACCTGCAGGCGGAGCGCGGTTACGCGGGCATGCGGGCTTATGCCCAGTCCAAACTGGCCAACATCTTGTTCACCCGCGAGTTGGCGCGGCGGCTGTCCGGCTCCGGCGTGGCCGCCTACTCGGTGCACCCGGGCACGGTGCGGACCGGGTTCGCTCGGGAGGACGCCGGTCGCCTCTTCAGCCTGGTCCTGCGAGCGGGCGCGTTGCTGATGAAGTCCCCCGAGCAGGGGGCCCACACCTCGGTGTATGCCGCGTCGTCGCCCGAGTTGGTAGGGCGCACGGGGGAGTACCTGGCCAAGTCACGGGTCGCCAAGCCGAGTGCGCGTGCTCAGTACGACGTTGCCGCCGCCCGGCTCTGGTCGGTGAGCGAGGACCTCGTGGCGGGGTCGGCCTGAGGGTGCGCCGGGTTTCGCGCGCTGGTTGACGAACGCCTAACGGTCGCCGGTCGTCGTAAGGTGGGCGCCATGCCCGAGGTGTTCGACTGCTCTGCCGCCGATGGTCTGGCGCTCGGTGTTGCGGCAGCAGCCCTGGCAGTCCGGGATGGTCAGGTCGTGGTGTTGCCGACCGACACGGTCTATGGGATCGGGTGCGACGCCTTCGACTCGTCGGCTGTCGCAGCGGTGCTCGCCGCCAAAGGTCGCGGGCGAGAGATGCCGCCGCCGGTGCTCGTGCCCGGTGTGCGCACGATCGACGGGCTGGCTCGCGAGGTGCCGGACTACGCGCGCGCGCTCATCGACCGGTTCTGGCCGGGGGCCTTGACGCTGGTCCTTCGGGCGCAGTCGTCGTTGCAGTGGGACCTGGGGGACACCAACGGGACGGTTGCCGTGCGGATGCCGGACGACCCGGTCGCCCTGGCGCTGCTCAACGAGATCGGTCCGATGGCGGTCACCAGCGCCAACCGCACCGGTATGCCGCCCGCCACCACCGCTGCCGAGGCGCAGTCCCAGTTGGGGGAGTCGGTCACCGTCTATCTGGACGGCGGCCCGTCCAGCGGTGGGCCGGCCTCGACGATCCTCGACTGCACCGGTGCCGAGCCGATCGTGCTGCGCGAAGGTGCCGTCGCCGAGGCCGAGATCCGCGAGGTGGTGGCGGCGATCCGAGCCGCCGCTGACCAGGCTGCGGCAGAGGCCGCCGCGAGTGTGGCGCTCGAGCAGGCCAAACGGCGCAAGATCACCGAGCAAGAGCAGGCTGAGCGCGATCGGGCCGCCGACCCGCGTCGTCGCCCAGGCTCGGCCAAGAAGGTCGCCGGCTCCCGCCGCCGCCCCAACTGACCCCCCGGCTTGGCCCGGAGATAGCGCTCGCATGGTCATCTTTGCGGGGCTGGGCCAGGTTTGGGGCCGGAGATAGCGCTCGCATGGTCATCTTTGCGGGGCTGGGCCAGGTTTGGGGCCGGAGATAGCGCTCGCATGGTCATGTTTCCGCCTGGATCCCGGGGTTCGGCACGGAGATAGCGCTCGCATGGTCATCTTTGGGGGTCCGGGCCGGGTCTGGGGCCGGAGATAGCGCTCGCATGGTCATGTTTGGGGGGCTGGGCCGGGGTTGGGGCCGGAGATAGCGCTCGCATGGTCATGTTTCCGCCTGGATCCCGGGGTTCGGCACGGAGATAGCGCTCGCACGGTCATCTTTGCGGCGGGGCGGGGCGGGGCGCCGCGCCACGCTCCGTGAGCGGACGGGGCGGGAGGTGCGGCACACGGCATACAGTGGCTTCTTGCCGGTCCCCCCTTCCCCGAGAGGCGCAGCGAGACCCCATGAGCGAGTTCTACGGCAGCGATTTCGACGCACTGACGGCCTTCGACCCGGACATCGCGGGCGTCCTGCTGTCCGAGCTCGCCCGGATCCGCGGCGGCCTGCAACTCATCGCCAGCGAGAACATCTCCAGCCCCGCGGTGCTCACCGCCCTGGGCTCGACCCTCTCCAACAAGTATGCCGAGGGCTACCCCGGCCGTCGCTACTACGGCGGCTGCGCCGAGGTCGACAAGGCGGAGCAGATCGCCATCGACCGTTGTGCCGCGCTCTTCGGCGCCGACCACGCCAACGTCCAGCCGCACAGCGGGGCCAGCGCCAACCAGGCCGTCTACGGCGCGTTCCTCAAGCCCGGCGAGACCATCCTCGCGATGAGCCTGCCGCACGGCGGCCACCTCACCCACGGCAGCAAGGTCTCCTTCAGCGGCAAGTGGTTCAACGCGGTGCACTACGGCGTCGACAAGGACACCGAGGACATCGACTACGACCAGGTCGAGGCCCTCGCCAAGGAGCACCGGCCCAAGGTCATCCTCGCCGGCGGCTCCGCGATCCCGCGGCTCATCGACTTCGCGCGGTTCCGCGCCATCGCCGACGAGATCGGTGCGATCTTCTGGGTCGACGCGGCGCACTTCATCGGCCTGGTCGCCGGCAAGGCGATCCCCAGCCCGGTGCCCTACGCCGACGTCGTGTCCTTCACGACCCACAAGGTGCTGCGCGGCCCCCGTTCGGGCGCGATCGTCTGCACCGCGCAGCACGCCGCCGCTATCGACAAGGCCGTCTTCCCGATGATGCAGGGCGGGCCGCAGATGCACACGATCGCGGCCAAGGCGGTCAACTTCAAGGAGTGCGGGACCCCGGAATACGCGGAGTATGCCGCGCAGGTCGTTCGCAACGCGGCCGTCCTCGCGACCGAGTTGGGTGAGCACGGGATCCGTCCGACCACCGGTGGCACCGACACCCACTTGTCGCTGCACGACCTGCAGGGTGTGGGCGTGACGGGCAAGGACGCCGAAGCCCGGGCCGACGCGGCCGGCATCGTCCTCAACAAGAACGCCATCCCCTTCGACCCCGCGCCGCCGAGCGTTGCCTCGGGCATCCGGGTCGGGACTCCGTGTGTGACGACTCAGGGCATGGGGGAGGAGGAGATGCGTCGGATCGCCCGGCTCATCGCCACCGCCGTCACGAAGGGCGACGCCGACCCCGAGCACGCCGTCTCCAAGGCGGTGCGCGCGGAGGTGACCGAGTTGGTCACTGCCTTCCCGGCATACCCTCGCCCCTAGTCCTCCACCGCCCTGCTGGGCGATCCCGACCAGACGAAGCGGCCACCCTCTGTGCGCGAATACCTGCTCATCTGTGTGGTGGCGCTGGCCGTCACCTACCTGATGACGCCGTTCGTCCGCGCCCTGGCAGTGGTCATCAAGGCGGTCACCCCGCTGCGGGAACGTGACGTGCACACCGTCCCGATCCCGCGGCTGGGCGGGGTGGCGATCTTTGCGGGGCTCGCTGCGGCGACCGTCGTCGCACGCCAACTGCCTTATCTCAAGGGCGTTTACGTCAGTGGGCAGATGACCGGCGTGCTCCTGGGCGCTGCGGTGATCTGCCTCATCGGCGCCATCGACGACGTCCGTGAGTTGGACTGGATGACGAAGTTCGCCGGTCAGGTGCTGGCCGCGGGGGTCATGGCCTACAAGGGCGTGATCATGCTGCACGTGCCGTTCTTCGGCACGAGCACCGTTCTGCCGCAACCGGTTCTCATCGGTGTCACCGTGCTCATCGTGCTCGTGACGACCAACGCGGTTAACTTCATCGACGGCCTTGACGGGCTGGCGGCGGGCATCGTCGCCATCGCGGCCCTGGCGTTCTTCATCTACTCCTACTTGTTGAGCTACACCTTCAACCCACCGAACGTCTTCTCCACTGCGACGTTCGTCACCGCGGCGACCCTGGGCTGTTGCCTGGGCTTCCTGCCGCACAACTTCAACCCCGCCCGGCTCTTCATGGGCGATTCGGGCGCGCTGCTGCTCGGCCTGCTCCTCGCCGCCGCAACGATCTCGATCACCGGCAACGTCGATCCCAGCGCCGTCAGCGGCGACCAGGTGACGGCGGCCCTGCTGCCGATCATCGCCCCGCTGGCCGTGTTGTCGATTCCGTTCCTCGACATGGTGCTGGCCGTGTTCCGGCGCGCCCGGGCCGGCCAGAAGCCGTGGCACCCCGACAGCAAGCATCTGCACCACCGCATGCTGCAGATCGGCCACGGGCACCGAGGAGCGGTTCTCATCCTCTATCTGTGGGCCGCGGTCCTCGCGTTCGGGACGGTGTCGTGGGCGATCGTCGGCGGTTGGCCTACCCTGGCCGGCATCGCCGTGGCGGTCGTCGTGGCGGTGACGCTCACGGCATACCTGCCGCGTTGGATGCGCACCCGACGCTTGTGATACCTTTCACAAGCTCCCCTCGCAGGCCCCACGACCACCCCCAAGGCGGACGATGACCCCCACCCCTGGACCGTTGGACGGCGCCACCGCTGGCCCGGCCGATGAGGCGCGCGAGAGCGACGCCTTCGCCGAGTTGCTGCGCGGGGCCTTCCGTCCCACGGCCCTCGTCGGAGTCCTGGCGGTCGTCGGATCGGTGTTCTCGGGCGTCACCGCCGCATGGTCGGCCGCCCTCGGCGCGGCCATCGTCCTGGGCTTCTTCACCGCCAGCCTGCTCGTCATGAAGCGCACCGCGCACCTGCCGCCGA
>Ga0208196_1001189_pt1 | contig 29304 bp, 27 predicted proteins | sample AD_JPNNA7_MetaG_FD_184443 | JGI IMG/M metagenome (GOLD analysis project Ga0208196, IMG submission 184443) | Active sludge microbial communities of municipal wastewater-treating anaerobic digesters from Japan - AD_JPNNA7_MetaG (SPAdes) (version 2) | ecosystem: Engineered > Bioreactor > Anaerobic...
CGGACCCGAAGATTTTCTTACCCTTATACGTTTCCAGGAAAATGCTGTTCTGATTGATGTGCGACTCCCGTTCGAGTACCGTAAAGGACATATAGAAAATAGTATCAATATACCCATTAAACTGAGTCCGAAAAAGTTCATCAGAAAAGTTGAACAGTTCCCGAAAGAGAGCGTTCTTCTGCTTTATTGCGAAAGCGATGTGAGAAGCATCAGTGCAGCCCGTAGACTTTACGATGCAGGTTACAAAAAAATTTACATCCTCAAGGGAGGTACAATAGCCTGGAAAAGAAGACTGCTTCCTCTTTACACGAAAAAAGGTGTTAAAACAATCCAATAAATATTTTGTGACTACTTCATATACTTTTTTATATACCCTTCAAGCTCTGCCTTCACAATCTTTGCAATATACTTGCCGAGTATATCGAATTCAATATTTACCACTGTACCAGGTTTTATCTGGTGAAAATTAGTCACTTCATATGTATAAGGTATAATTGCCACCTGAAACGACTTGGGCTGGGAATTAACAACAGTAAGACTTACTCCGTTGACAGCCACTGAACCTTTTTCCACGGTTATATAGTCTTCTTTAAAAGGCTCATATTCAAACGTATAATACCAGCTTCCACCTGCCTCCTTTACTTCTGTACAAACGGCTGTCTGATCAACATGTCCCTGAACCATATGTCCGTCGAGGCGTCCATCGGCTTTAACACTGCGTTCCAGGTTAACCTTATCGCCTACCTTCAGCAAACCCAGATTGGTCCTTTCGAGAGTCTCCTTTATGGCAGTTACAGTATAAGTCTCATTGTCCTTTTTCACAACAGTAAGACATACACCGTTATGCGATATACTCTGATCAATTTTAAGTTCATCTACAAAAGAACACTTCATGGTAATATGAAGATTGTCCTGCTCCTTCTCGAGCTTTACAACCGTTGCGGCTTCTTCAACAATTCCCGAAAACATTTTTATTAACTTTAATATCCTAACATTGCAAAAATAAACATTTTAACACTTCAACCCGCAAACCAGTTAACCCGTTAACCAGTTAACCCTTTAACCCGTAAACCCGTAAACCAGTTAACCCTCAAACCAGTTAACCAGTCAACCCGTCAACCCTTAAACCAGTTAACCCGTCAACCCTTCCTCCAAATCAACTTTTTCCCAAACCCCAACCTGTTATCGGTCATTTTGATAAGGGTGAGGTCAACTGCCCAGAGACAGGTATCCATTAGTGCAGCCACTGGAAAGCGTTTCAGGTAGGCACTCTTTGCCTTTTCAAGCCTTTCTCCCTGCAGTTCTGTCACAATACCCTGAAACTGTATACCCTGTATCTTACCTGTTATCCATGTTTCGAGAACCACTGAGCCTGCCACAAAAGGGTTGGCAGCGAATTCTTTTCCATGACGTGTTTCCCTGTCGGTTGTGAAAACCAGCGCATTCTCATCTTCCATGTATACATAGAAACAGTTTGCGCACCACGGTTCTCTACCGTTTACTGTGGCAATTGTAAGTACATGATGTTTCTTAAAGAATTTTATTATTCGCTTTTCAATCATTTTCCATCCATCTGAATCCTGGAACATAGAAGCCTGCAAGTGCAAGTACCCTGTTGACTATTGTATCAACAAGTTCTTCAACATTAGCAGGTTTGCTGTAAAATGATGGTGATGCAGGACAAATTATTGCTCCGGCAAGTGTCAGTGTCTCCATATTTTTAATATGAATGAGGTTGTATGGAGATTCGCGCGGCACAAGAATAAGTCTTCTTCTTTCCTTCAGAATAACATCGGCAGCCCTGGCTATAAGGTCATCTGATGTTCCGCCAGCTATTCTTCCTATTACACCCATTGAGGCCGGACAAATTACCATTGTATCGTAAAGGGCAGAACCTGATGCGAATGGTGCAAAAAATGAATTATTGTCATATCCTTTCGCAGGCGGTTTAAGCTCAGGTTGCCCTCCCTGCTCATGTTCCCATATCTGTAATGCCGTCTCTGAAAAAATAACTGCAACCTCTTCCAGAACCGGAGAAACCTCCCCGATCCTTTCAAGGAGCCTCTTTGCATAAACAGCTCCGCTGGCTCCGGTAACTGCAATAATTATTTTCCTTGAAAATCTATCTTCTTCCAGTTCCATATCAAGTTTTTAGTAGCACACTGATTGATGCCGGTTCCGGACAAACCGGAAAGGCGGATTGTCGCTGATATATTAACTGCCAATAAGCTTTTTGCGGAGAATTGCCACTCCCACGGAAGCCTTTTCCTTTATAACCTCAACTTTTCTGCCGGCAGGCAGATTAACAACATTGGGATCTATCAGATATACAGGAACATGTTCAGGCACATAGGCTACAAGTCCGGCGGCAGGATAAACAATTAGAGATGTTCCGATAATTACAAATATATCAGCTGTGGTAGTTATTCTAACGGCCTCATCCATCATCGGCACAGGTTCACCGAACCACACAATATGGGGCCTTAACTGGCTTCCTTTTTCACATTTATCTCCAGGGTTAATATCCCTGTAACCAATGTCATAAATTAGCGAAGGGTCAACTGTACTTCTTGCTTTCGTAAGTTCCCCATGAAGGTGCAATACCCTGGTGCTTCCAGCCCTCTCATGTAAATTATCCACATTCTGTGTAATAATGTGTACATCGAAATACTTTTCCAGCTCCGCAAGGATTTTATGTCCTTCATTTGGCTGAACTCTCTCCAGCTGACGCCGGCGTTCATTGTAAAACTTCAGAACCAGCTCCGGATTCTTTTTCCACCCCTCTATAGAGGCAACCTCCATAACATCATATTCCTCCCATAAACCACCCTGATCCCGGAACGTTTTTATCCCGCTCTCGGCACTCATCCCGGCACCGGTGAGCACTACAAGCTTTTTCTTTTTTCTCATAATACAAAAATAGTTAAAAAGAATTTCCTGTGCCCTGCTTCCTGAGAGATATGAGCCTGAAAATATTTTCTTCAACCATTTTCACTGTCTCGCTAAATCCTGATATATTTGAATTATGATTGACCATCTGACCATACAGCGTATTCTAGATGCAGCTCAGATAGTTGAGGTTATTCAGGAGTTCGTTCACCTGAAAAAAAGAGGGGTTAATTATCTTGGTCTGTGTCCTTTCCATAATGAAAAGACTCCTTCATTCACCGTTTCCCCTTCAAAAGGAATATTCAAATGCTTCGGGTGCGGCAAGGGAGGAAACGTTGTGAACTTCATAATGGAACATGAGCATCTGAGTTACCCCGAAGCCTTAAAATACCTGGCAAGAAAATACAACATCGAAGTAGAGGAAAGGGAAATTACCCGGGAAGATATTGAAAAACAGAATGAAAGGGAGAGCATGCTTGTGCTTACCGCCTATGCCGGAAAGCAGTTTATGTATAACCTTTTCAATACCGACGAGGGCAAATCAGTAGGACTCTCATATTTCAGAGAAAGGGGTTTCAGACAGGATACACTTAAAAAATTTGAAACAGGTTACTGTCCCGAAAAACGTGATGCCTTCACCAGTAAAGCTCTTGCTGACGGTTTCAGCGAAGAATATCTTGTCAAAACAGGCCTCTCAATCAAGACTGAAGACCGCCTGTTCGACCGCTTCAGCGGAAGGATTATCTTCCCCATCCATTCACTTTCGGGCCAGATACTGGGTTTTGGAGGAAGGATACTCAGATCAGACCCTCGCGCTGCCAAATATATCAACTCACCCGAATCGGATATATACCACAAAAGCAGGATAGTTTATGGCATTTTTCAGGCACGCAAAGCCATTACAAAAGAAGACAAATGCTACCTGGTGGAGGGCTATACCGACGTGATGTCACTGCATGAAGCAGGAATAGAAAACGTGGTTGCTTCAAGCGGCACATCACTTACATATGAGCAGGTCAGGCTAATTAAACGCTTTACAAGAAATATCACAATTATATACGATGGTGATGAGGCAGGCATAAAAGCCTCCCTGCGTGGAATAGATATTGTCCTTGAAGAAGGAATGAACGTGAAAATTGTCCTGCTGCCCGACGGTGAGGATCCCGACTCTTATTCAAGAAAAGTTACCAACGAAGAATTCAGGAATTACATAAAATCTCAGGAGACTGATTTCATAAGATTCAAGACAAAGCTGTTGTTAGCAGAAGCAAAAAACGACCCGGTCAAACGGGTAGCACTCCTCCGCGATATCGTAAACTCAATAGCCGTCATTCCCGAAACTATCACCCGCACAATATATATCAAGGAGTGCAGCACTATGCTGGAAGTTCCTGAAGCTGTAATATACAACGAAGTCAATAAACTCAGAAGGCAGAAAACCTTCCAGGACCGTAACAAATATCCGGCACCTGAAGACCTGCCTGTTCCTGTGGCACAACCACCCAAACCGGTAATGCCCCCTGAAGGTTCATACCACTCGGAAAGAGAAATTATCAGACTCCTTCTTAAATATGGAAGCGAAGTATTCGACAGGAAAACCAGCCCTGAAGACGGATCCGAAATAATAACAACCGTCGCAGATTATATCGTAAACGAAATTACAGCCGACAACCTCGAGTTTGACAACAAAATCTTTTCAGAAATCTTTAACGACTACAGATTTCATGTAAATCAGGGTATTTTCCCCGGCGACCAGCATTTTGTTATGAATCCTGATCCCGATATATCAAGTATCTCTGCCGACCTGCTTGCCGATACATATGAAATAAGCAAAATATGGACAGAAAAGCAGGCTTACTTTCAGACAGAAGTTGATTTGCTGAAAAAAATTGTGGAAGACACAGTACTTAAGTTTAAAGGGGATAAAATTAAAGCCATCCAGAAGATGATCCTTCAACAGATAAATGAAGCCTCAAAGAACGGCGACATACAAAAGACCCTCTCTCTTCAGAAAAGGTATGATTACCTGCAGAAAACACTTTCAATCATTTCCAAAAAACTGGGAGACAGAATTGTTTTATAAATTTTTCATAAATTAGATTTCAAAAAATACCTTGAATGAAAAATATTTTTTATTCCATCCTGGTTCTTCTTACAATCAGCTTACTGCTAACTGAAGGATGCAGGCATAAAAAGCCTGAAGAAAAAACTCCGAAACGAACTTTTTCAACATATAGAAGCGGAACCGGCAATGAGGCAATAAGAGCAAAAAAGGAGATTTTCTATGGCCTCCTCACTCCCACTGAAATTACCACAATATTCAACCGCCTGGGTGTACCTCACGACAATTCAGTTCTCAATCCTGTTTCAAACGCCGACCTTTACACCAGCAACGCCAAAGCTGCAATTAACCTTGGAATATACGGCGTCGACTTTGGATATGTCAAAATTTTCGGAATAGGCCAGCAGATGATAGATTATATCCTGACGGTAAGAGAAATGAGCAACAAGCTTGGCATACCGGAAAAATTCCTTATCGAACCCGTACGGAAGCTTGAAAGCGGAATGTCAGACCCCGATTCGGTGATGGCACTTGTCAATAAATCATACTATGATATCGAAAACCACCTCCGCAAAGATGGACGTGAAAGCACTGCCGGCCTCATGCTGATGGGAGGATGGATAGAAGCAATGTACATAACCACCCAGCTGCTTTGCGATCCTGAAAACCCGGATAAGGAAGTGGTAGAAAAAATTGCCCAGCAAAAATACACTCTCACCTCACTCATTGGATTTATGCGCAACTACTACGACGATCCTGTGGTGGTTTATTATACCAAAAAACTCATCTACCTGAGAAGATTTTACGATACCTTCGATATATACTTCAAAAAAGGAGACCTCGAAATAGACACAACACGCAAAGTGCTGCTCGCTTCAGGTAGTGAAACAAATGTAACCCTTGAAACCCTTTTGAAAATAAGAGATTACGTGAACAAACTGCGAACTGAAATTGTAACCCCCTGAGCTTTAACCTCAATTATAATATTTCCAACATTTCCTGCTCCGGAGATATTTTATAATTTTGCCCGTCAATTTTTATTATGGATTTCTCTCTTCTGAAAAAATTATTACCGGGTCTTATTCCTGTTTTCATTTTCATTATTGTTGATGAATTATGGGGAACTGAAGCGGGATTATATACAGCCGTTGCTTTCGGAACAGGAGAGTTTATATTCTATTACCTGAGAAACAAAAAGGTAGATTTCTTCATAATCTTTGATATTCTTCTTCTGGTTTTACTCGGAGTTGTTTCAATAGTACTTGATAATAAAATCTTCTTCAAACTCAAACCTGCACTTATTGAAACCATTCTTATGGCTATAATTGCCTTTTCGCTGTGGGGGCCGAAAAACCTTATCCTTGCAATGTCGAAGAGATATACCGGAGAACTTACCCTCCCATCGGCAGCTGAGAAAGCAATGAGGGCGAACCTCAAGATAATGCTAACCATTACATTTTTTCACGTACTGCTGATTTTGTACTCTGCAAAATACATGTCGGATGCTGCCTGGGCTTTTATCAGTGGAGGACTCTTTTATATTATTTTCGGACTCTGGTTCGCGGGAATTTTTCTTATAAATACATACAGAAAAAGAAAATACAGAGATGAAGAATGGTTCCCTGTTGTTGACCCTGATGGTAAGATAACAGGTACAGCACCGCGCAGTGTTTGCCACAACGGGAAAAGCAAACTGCTCCATCCGGTTGTGCACCTGCATCTTCTGAACAGGGAAGGTAAAATTTTCCTGCAGAAAAGATCTCCGGCAAAAGATATTCAACCCGGCAAGTGGGATACATCAACAGGAGGACATGTTGCAGCAGGTGAAAACATAAAAGATGCGCTTAAAAGAGAAGTTCTAGAAGAAATCGGCCTGAAAAATTTCAACGCACATTTTCTGGGGAAATATGTCTGGGAATCAGAAATTGAAAAAGAACTTGTGTTTTCATTCCTCTGTATTACGGATGAGATCCCCAAAATAGATTCTCCTGAAATAACTGAAGGAAGATTCTGGTCAAAGGCTGAAATAGAAAAAAGCCTGGGTAAAGGAATATTCACTCCAAATTTCGAGCATGAGTACCGCCTTCTGAAAGAAAAATCCGTTATTAAAACATGAAAATGAATTATTCGGTAATCTTTAAGTACATTTAACCTGTTTTTGGGTCAACAGATGAAATGGCTGAAAAATAACAATACTCTCATAATTATTAATCCCAGGGCAGGGCGGAAAAGAATTATTGAAGTTTCTGAAAGGATTAAAAAATTCAGCAACCTTTTTGATTATGCTGTTTTTTATGATGTGAACGAATTCCGGAATTTCATAAGGGAAAATATTAATAATTATGAAATTTTCGTAGCAGCAGGAGGAGACGGTACTGTAAACAGTCTTGCCACCGAGCTTGCCGGCAATGACAAAACACTTGCAGTGCTTCCGGTTGGTTCTGGAAACGGATTTGCCAGAGAAATGGGCTTCAGAAAAAGTATCAGAAAGCTTATTAAAGACATTGAATACAATAAAACATTTTACACCGATGTACTTTATGTTAACGGAATCCCCTGCATAAACGTTTTCGGGCTGGGAATAGACAGTTATGTGGCCCATGATTTTTCCAACTCAGAAAAAAGAGGCTTCTGGAGCTATGTTGTTGCCCTGCTTAAAATTATAAGTTCAATTAAACCTGTTAAGGTCAAAGTTGACATTGATGGGAAACAAATTGAAGAAGAGGTATTTATGTTTTCGGTAACCAACACACGGCAGTTCGGCAACCATGCAATAATAACACCTGCTGCTGCTCCAAATGACGGTAAATTGAATGTGGTTATTGCCAGGCCTTTCCCGAAGATTTTTCTGCCTCTGTTTGCCGCAAAATTGATGACGGGAACACTGAAAGAATCAAAATACGTAAGCTATTTCGAAACTGATAATCCGGTCACAATAGAAACTTCCGAAACCAGATTTCATATCGATGGTGAACCAGTAAAAATTGATAGTCCTATTACAGTTACGATAAGAAAAAATGCTTTAAAGGTACTGGTTACCCGCCGCAATAAATGGATGAAAAAGAAACAGTTATGACAGCATCACCTGTGACTCATCCCTAAGAAAAGTCATATGCCGAGATATATGCAGGAGTTTCGTAAAAGAGGTCTTTCTCCTCATCATTGAAATTTATAAAACGGTAACAGATCAGTCCGGGTTTTGCATTAAGCATCCTGCCCAGAGCTCCGGTATCAACTTTCGTCTTCAGCATTTCGAAAAGCTGGCTTCTGTCGTCAGCCCATGTGAGAGCAGTGTTATACCCTTCAATGGCACAAACCGATTCAAAAAGTGACTCAAGTTTCTTCTCCTCACCTTCCTTGCAATATATTGCTTCAAATACCAGAAACCGAAATTTATCCGGATTAAACAGTTTTTTATATACCGGTACGTGGGGTAATACTTTCATTATTACCCATCCCCAAACACCCGGAATATTATACACACGGTATTCTGAGGGGATAACACACACTCCAGCTTTAATCTCACCGTCTTCTTTCAATACATAATACTTGTTGTTATAAAAAGCAAATTCAGTGGTAAAGAGTGAATAATCCCTGTAATAATCAGTAAGAAGTTTGGTCATAACAGGCTTCTCTTCCTCGCTGAGCAGGGTTGCTGCCGGATGACGCTCGGGTGAAAAACGGCTGAAGGCTACAGTCTGAAACGACCTTGCAAGTTCATATCCTGCCTGGCTTATCAGGTTTTTTGACCTTTCATTTGTTCCTTCAACAAAAGCATACATAATATGCTTGTCTTTTTCACCTACCTCATTAATGTTGAGAATATGAGGCTTGCTAAACAGGTCGAGAATTTTTTGCTTGAAAGACCCATCTTTTTCAGCTTTATCACGAAGTCTTTTCTCCCCGTCTGCTCTCATGCCGGTTTGATATGAACTCTGAAAAGCCAGGTACCTCATAAATGAACAATAAGCCTTTAGCCTTCCCACTCCTGTCAGACGGTAGCAGGCACCAATACATCCTATAAGCTGTTTTTTCTTGTAAAGCGAAACGAATCTTATCTTATCACCGTAACCTTCAATTTTGGGCTCAATATTACGGAGGGAATACCTCATTCCTCCCTCCGAGCCAATAACTGTATGATTAAGAAGATAGAGGATGTCTTCATTAGCATAATCGGAGATCCTTATTTCAAGGTCCTCATAATTGAACAATAATCTCTCAAACATTGTACCTGAAGTACTTTCCTTTATTTTTTATTTCTTGTCCAGACTGCCAAAAACTCTTTGCAAAAGTGGAGTTACGCGTGCTGAAACATCTTTTCTTATCTTGTATTCTTCCTGTTCAACCTTCAGAAATATCCCTGAAAGTGCCTTGTTTGTCAGATAATCATCCAGGTCGGTATTTACCGGTTTCAAACCTGCGATTTTACCTGCAACAGAATTTGCAACACTATTCCATTTTCCGGTAAGTGTTTCCCACGATTCTTTTGTTGATATCCCTGCCACTATTTTTTTCTCGGTTGCAACCTGAATCTTTGGTTTATATAACGAGTACAATTCATTGTAGGTTGTCTTCCTGAGATAATCGGTTGCAGCATTATCAGCACCATTGAGTATGTTGAAAGCATCCCTCACGGTCATCTGTTTAATACTTCCTACAAAAATCGGTGCGACTTCTTTTGCTGCATCTTCGGCGGCACGATTAATTCTCAGTATTACATCTTCAACGAGCTTTTCCCCACCCGGGATTCTTGAAATGTTGTCAACAATAATCCTGGCTTCTTCAGGAAGCAGGATTTTTACCAGTTCATCACCATAATACCCGTTTTCTGCAGCCAGTTTTTTGGCTGAATTCTGAGCTCCGATAATGAGCGCCTCCTTCAAACCGTTGATAACCTCCTCTTCAGTGAGTGGAACCCCTGCCGACTGAATAACCTTCATAAGCTCCGAACAACCGGCAAATAACACTGAAACAATAAAAACCAGTGATAAAACAACTTTTCGCATATTCAATTATTTTAACAATGCAATATACAAATTTTAAAATCAGAAGCCCGTTACCTATAAAAATTGAAATTTCAATAAAAGGTATTTCTTTATGAAACGAATGGAAGAAGCGTCTGTGCAATAAAGAGGTCTTCAGGATTGGTAATTTTTATGTTTTCCCTGTTTCCTTCCACCAGGTTTATCTTCACCCCTGTTTTCTCCAGAACGGTTGCATCATCAAGAAAGAAGGGATCATAATCCTGTTTATAGGCATTTTTGATCGCGTCAATATCAAAAACCTGCGGTGTCTGTACTATTTTTATTTTTGCCCTGTTTATTGGTTCACTTCCTTCGTCGGTTACAATACGGATCGACTCCGAAGGACTTATAACAGGAATAGCATTACCATATTTTTCTGCAGCTTCAAAACAACGTTTCAAAGTCTCACTGCTCACAAGTGGCCTCACTCCGTCGTGAATTGCAACCAGACCCGGTCCATTTACAAACTCAAGTCCGTTCTTAACTGAAATAAATCTGTGCTTTCCCCCTTTTACAAGAGTATGAGGTATGTCGAAAGAATATTTTTTCAGCAACTCATTCCAGAACCTGAGCTGGTTTTCGGGAAGAACTGCAATTATTTCAATCGAACTGCTGAATTTCCGGAAACGTTCAATTGTATGCATCAGAACAGGTTTTCCGGCAAGCTCAAGAAACTGCTTGGGAGTATCAATGCCCATTCTTTTGCCGCTTCCACCGGCAACTATTAAAGCATATAAATCCATACCAACAATTTCTTCCAGTTATTATTCTTTCGCATAAAGGAATCTCTTAATACTTCTCTTCGGTGTCTTGGCAAATTCTTCCTTCTGTATCCTTACCTTGCTTACTGCCATATAGTCAGGAAGCCGGTCGTTAACTCTTTTTCTTATATCATCAAAAACTTCAGGAATTTTATCTTCAGGAATATTGTCACTCTTCAGCTGGTCATAATCCGGATAAACAAGAGCTACAAGCCTGTTGGCCTCATCAATTACAATGGCTTCAGCAATATATTTCTCGTTATTAAATACCGATTCAATCTCTTCGGGATAAATATTTTTGCCTGAAGGACCCAGAATCATACTTTTGCATCTTCCTTTTATATAGATATTTCCTTTTTTATCCATTACACCAAGGTCACCGGTATGAAGCCAGCCTTCACTGTCAATAACAGCCTTTGTGGCTTCCTCATTTTTATAATAACCTGCCATAACATTTTCACCCCTTACAAGAATTTCACCCACCTGGTTTTCAGGGTTGGGTGAATCAATCTTTACCTCCAGTGTGTCAACCGGTCTGCCCGAAGCTCCAAGCTCTGTGGTATCCCACGAGGCGTAACTGATCAGCGGCCCACACTCCGTCATACCATATCCGACAGTAAACCTGAAACCTATTTTTCTGAAGAATTTCTCAGTATCCGGATTGAATGCTGCCCCACCTATCACAAGTTCTTTAAATCTTCCGCCGAATGAATGTTCAAGTTTCTCCCTTATCTTTTTGTACAAGAGCTTATTTATTCCCGGGATCGAAAGCAAAAGCTTCATATGAGGCTTGCTGATAACCGGCAAAATTTGCTTCTTGTAAATCTTTTCAATTACAAGAGGCACCGATAGTATCAGCCTTGGTTTAATTTCTCCAAAAGCCTGCAGTATTATCTGCGGTGAAGGCGTCTTTGCAAGAATTGTTATATGACACCCGTATGTGAAAGGGAAAAGGAACTCAAAGGCACAACCGTAAGTATGTGCTAGCGGCAGAAATGAAACCACAGGATCACCCGGGTCAAGGGGCATATGATGCTGGGCAAACCTTACGTTTGCAGCCAGACTGTTGTGCGGCAACATCACACCCTTTGAAAATCCTGTTGTCCCTGAAGTATAACTTATAACTGCAAGTTTGTCATTTGTTACATCAGAAAACTTTACGTCTTCAGGTTTAAAATCAGGATAGAATTTCCTGAATTCGTTGTCTGTCTCTCTGTAAGAAGTTTCCAGAGAAGGATCCCTTGAAACCAGAAGATTGAAAGTATCAACAGAAATGACAGATGTAATATGCGGTACTCTGGAAAAGTCAAGATTTTCCCATATTTTATCGTCAACGAATAAAAGTTTTGAATCACTGTGGTTAATAATATTGGTCATATCTTCCGGTTTAAAATCGGGCAATACCGGCACAATTACTCCACCATACGTTACTACAGCAAGGTAAACAACACACCAGTTGGCAGAGTTTCGTCCAACAAGGGCAATTTTATCCCCTTCGGCTATTCCTGCTCTTCTGAAAAATATATGCAGTTTCAGAATTTTTTCTGCAATTTCCCGGTAAGTGTAACCCTTTTCCCTGTAATTCGACAAAGCTTCAATGTTCCAGTTCCTGCGAATGCTTTGTTCGATATAGTCTATAAGTCGTTCCTTTATCATATTTTCCCTGTTTAAATTCGTTACTAAATTCTATATAAATCTAAGAAAATCAGAAAATATACATTATTAGGAGTGCAAAAATAGAAAGCAGGTTCACGGCAGTAAAAAAATAGTTATAGTTCTCCCTCTGTTTTCTGAATTGCTGAAGTTTCCTTGCAAATATGCCCATTGTAGGAACAAAAAGCACTATCAGGAAAGCAAAAAATTCTATCCCGAAAAATACTTTATCTAGACCTCCTCTTACAAGTGCAGCAAGATATACAACAATCAATAGAACAAGTACATAAACAAGATAGCTCACTTTAAGCAGAAGCGTTGAAACCGGACGTGTTCTATGCAAAATATGCGGTTTCAGATACGCATATGCAAGCGAAAATATAAGAATGATAAAAACTGCTCCAAGAATGTAACTCAGAATACTGGGGAAATTAGCCATATCTCTGGTTTTTTAGTACTATATGAAAATTATTTGTTTTCAAGTTCGGACCATACCAGTGAACTTGCCCCAAGTACTGCAGCATTCTTCTCTTCGAGACCAGAGGGAAGCAGCTTAACTTTTCCCCTGTAAATGCTAAGTAGATTTTCTTCCATATATTTTCTGGCAGGTTCAAAAATAAACTCCTTCGCATTTGCCAGTCCTCCGAAAAGGAATATTGCCTCAGGACTGGTGTGTGCTACAACATCAGCAAGTTTAATACCAAGCATCATACCAGTATATTCGAAAGCCTTTAATGCCAGCGGGTCTCCTTCAAGTGCAGCCTCATAAATAATTTTCGCATCAAGTTCTTCGAAGCTGTATCTCCTTAGCCTGCTTGGCTGAAGGGTATTTGCCATAACTTTCAGCAGTGTTCTTTTCAATCCTGTTGCCGAAACATATGTTTCCGTACAACCTTTTTTCCCACACCCGCATTCTCTGTCGGAATAGCCAGGCTTGATAGTAGTATGACCCAATTCACCTGCAAATCCATCATTGCCATAAACCAGTCTGCCATTTACAACAAAACCGCTTCCAAGACCGGTGCCGAGAGTAAGTACTACAAAATCCTTCATTCCTTTTGCGGCTCCGTAAATCATCTCCCCTACAGCCGCAGCATTTGCATCGTTGGTAACTATAATTGGAAGTGAAGTATATTTTCTGAAGAAATCTGCAAGAGGCGTTATTCCCTTCCATGGTAGTCCGGCAGGATATTCAATAGTACCCCGGTTGATATTACCCATTGGAGCACCTATTCCGAATCCGGCAAGCTCCGCTTTACCTCCGAGACTATCCAATGCCTTTATAACTTCATTATACACAACTTTCGTAAATTCTTCAGCATCAGGATAATGTGCGGTTTTAACAGAGCCTCCGGCAAGAATGTTTCCTTCCCTGTCTACAAGACCAAAAACACTATTAGTACCTCCTATATCGATTCCTGCGGCTACTTTTTTTCCAGCCATCAAGCAGAAAAATTGGTTTAAGTTCAGGATACAAATATCAATAAAATAATGCAATTAAAATATTACACCTTATTTTTTTATCATAAGAATCTAAACCTAACCTTATGAATATTATCGAATATGTTTATATTACGGTTTATTTATTTACCGATTTCTGCTGGCATGTTAACAGACAATTTAAGGACTATTATATCACTCTTTACATTCGTCATTCAACCTGTTACCAGCACTACTGATTAAATGAATCTCAGGATTCCAAAATACTCAGGTCGGTGAAAATCAGGCATAAGTGTACCTACAGGATTCCACGAAAGATAATGCGGTACTTTTAATTTATCGCCGCATTTATAAAAATTTGCTCTTATCTCCTTGCCCTCAAAAGATTCAATTGTATGATAGCAGAAAACTCCAAAAGGAATTATTATAGTAAGCTCCCAGGATATTCTGCCTTCCACTTCTCTCACAGGTTTATTTCCTGATGAAGGAAATACTCTCAATTTTGAAATTACTGATTCAGGCAGAGGCTGCCTCTCCTCCCTGTTTCTTCCTGCACCTATATAGCAGGTTCCGATTGCATTGAATTCCAGATTATAATATATCCCGTCGGCAGCAGGCTCAATGAAAAACTCTACACATGAATCTTCCCATACCCTGTCATTATGAGATGTCTTTTCAGCTTTAAAATAATTTTCAGCTACCCTGTATTTAAGAAAAATTGCCCTTTCACTATACCTTATATCAAATTCTACTTCAGGTTTATATGGAAACTCTTTCCAGTTCACCTCATCAATAAAATGTCCGGAACCCTCGAAGTTCATCCTTGATGAAACTTCTAAGGGATCCGGACACTTTTCCGGAAAGAATTCTTTTCTTACTTCAAGTATTTTAGAGAATCTCATTCCATGCGAGTGCGGCGGCACCCAGAACAGCAGCATTGTGTTCTTTTATACCTGAAGGCAGAACCTCAAACCTGCCTCTGTACCAGGGCATAACATACTTGTTTATATGTTCCCTGAGAGGTTTGAACAGAAGTTCTCCTGCATTCACCAGTCCGCCAAAAAGGAAAACTGCCTGTGGACTTGAAAAGATAACTGAGTTGGCAATACCGAGTGCCAGTTTGTCTGCTGTATAGTCGAAAGCTTTCAGTGCAACGGGATCTCCCTTGGCAGCTGCCTCTGCCACCATCTTCGATGTGAGTTCTGCTGGTGATACTTTTCTCAGTGGCGTTTCTTCCCTCATTTCGCTAAGCAGAAGCAGTACTGTTCTTACCAGACCTGTTGCTGATGCATAGGTTTCAAGGCAACCATGACTTCCACAGCCGCATGCTCTTCCACCTGGCACAATAACCATATGACCCAGCTCACCTGCAAAACCGGTGTGGCCATAAACCATCTGACCGTTTACAACAATACCACTGCCGAGACCTGTTCCAAGTGTCAGAACAATGAAATCTTTCATGCCCTTTGCAGCGCCGAAAATCATCTCACCCATTGCAGCAGCATTCGCATCATTGGTCAGAACAACCTTTACTGATGTCTTCTTTTCTATCATATCTGCAATGGGAATAATGCCCCGCCAGACAAGATTTGTTGCCTGCTCAATGGTACCCTTGTAATAATTACCATTCGGTGCACCGATACCTATGCCCCTGATATTCACATCCCCGGCCTTCTTTCGCATGTCGCTAACAGCCCCGGCAATGGCGTCGACAAACCCCTGTACCTCCGGATATGAGGTAGTAAGAAGACTGGCTTCAGCCAGAATATTTCCATCTCTGTCAACCAGACCCATCACTGTGTTGGTTCCACCTATGTCAATACCTGTTACAACTTCTTTCATAATTTAAGATTTAAAAGAATTAAACATTAACTTGTTTTATCTGTGTCTCAAATATAATAAGTCCTGATTTAAAAAAATACCAATTAAGTTTTTTTAGCATGTTACCTTGTCTGCTGCTGCTTTATGTCTCTCAACTTCCAGGATTTTTCATTTCTCCTCCCAACATCCCACTCCTGTTCAATACGCCAGTCGGTCTTAACATCAATTTCGTCAGGATAAAACGAAACTGGTTCGGGCTGCAGTTTTAAATCATAATCGCCTGTATTCCATCTGCCGTCACCATTAAAATCGTATATTACCCTCAAACGGTAGGTCCCTTTTTCAAGAAAAGGGAAAAGAACCCTTTCGTTTGCTTCAGCCTTCTGTTCAGCAATAACTTTTTCACTCTTATCAAGCAGTTGAACTATCATCTTACCTTCACCGTTATTCAGTATCACTGTAAGATGCCCGAAAGAGCTCTCAGGCCTCACAGTAAAAGTAAAAGCTGCCGAATCAGAAACTATTCCATAAATACTCCTGAACGCTCCCCGGGTGGTAATAAGCTGGTATCTCATTTCTTCGGCAAGTTTTGCCTTCAGAATATATCTCTTACGATCTGTAGTATCGGCAAAAAGCTGATAAGGTATCACAGTCCTTTTGTCTTTTTCAGCAAGATAAAGTTTTATTCCAGATGTATCCGGCTCAAGCAAAGGAATTGCTGAAGCCAACATTATATTTTGCCCCGGCTTAAGAAAACCTCCTGAAATATTAGTGGTGATACTCAATATCTCCCTTTTTTCTTTTCCCCTCACTGGCTTAACCGCAAAATACCTCATGGGTATTGTGTCCGTACGGTAAACTAAATTATCAGTAGAATCTGTAAAAGGATACTTTATTAAAGTTCTTATTTCCTGTTGCGACCACAGCAGGCTTTCAAGAATCCATACAGTCATAGTATCTCCTGTCGCATTCTTTTCAATCAGAAATTTATCTTTTTCATCTGCAATAAAATCAAATGCCAGAGAATCCGGAGGCCTTGAGAGAGTATAAACCAATTTGTACTGCATACTGCGGGTAGAAGAGGTAAGGTAATATTTTTTTACAGGAGCTGTGAAAAGATAAAGCTGGTAATCGCCTTCAACAGGTATGGGGCGCTTCAGCGAATCAACCCTGCTCCCGTTCATTAAACTGTCCTCCCCCGGTGAGAGATAATTGCTTTCAGGACTTACGTCAATAACATGGTCGTAAAATGCAAAAGCTTCATCCTGAAGATCATAAAGTTTGTTGTTATTATTGTCTGAAAGTGCATATAACCTGTATTTTCCGGGTTTTACATTATTAATCCTGAAGAACCCTGTTTCACTGGCAATAGTAACATAATCGGGTATCCTTTTCCGCGGAGCAGAATCGGCAAGTTCACTGTGAAGCATCACCAGCACATTTTTAGAAGGATTAAGAGAATACGACATAAACACATTGCCTGTTACCGAAAGGGAATCGATATAACCTCCGGTTGAAAAAACAAACTGAAAATTAACCAGCGGATTACCCTCATTAAGGTCCCTGATCGCATCCTGAAAATAAAGCGTATATGTAACACTGTCTTTCAGCTCTTCGGAAAACTCAATTTTTAATGTTTTACCCCTGAGTGAAATTTCAGGTTTTCTGTCCATCGGAGGGGAAATCATAAATTTTTCATTCAGCTTGTCAAGGGTAATATATTCATTAAAGGTTATCTGGATACTTTTGCCTTTGAAAAAAATGCTGTTCTGTGGAGGCAGACTTTTTACAACTACAGGAGGATCAACGTCTTTCGGCCCGCCCGAAGGAGCTACCATCTTCGCACATGATGCAAGGTAAACTACAATTGCGAAAACTCCTGCTGACGTAAACAACAAAGCCTTTTTCATGAATCTGAATAACAGGATACAAACATACACCAAATTTTTATTCTTTTAAGCCAGTGCTGACTCTGGAGCATAATTATAAAATTTAATACACACCTGATTCCGGATAGCGGAATTAAATATTTTCTACCTTTGAAACCGTTTAAAACCTGTCGGTATGCAATTGCTTATTATTCCCTGGGACCCTGATCCTGAAATATTTCGTATCGGTTCATTTGCTATTAGATGGTACGGATTACTCTTTGCTTCTTCTTTTCTGTTTGGTTATATAATAATGAAAAAGTTCTTTGCGAATGAGAAGGTTAATGAGGATATACTCGACCGGCTTACAGTATATATTGCACTGGGCACAATAATAGGAGCCCGTCTGGGCCATTGCCTCTTCTACGAGCCTTCATACTATCTCCGCAATCCCGTTGAAATTCTTAAAATTTGGCACGGTGGACTTGCCAGTCATGGCGGTGCAATAGGTATACTTATTGCATTATGGCTTTTCGAAAGGAAAGAAAAGAAAGGCTATTTCTGGGCACTCGACAGAATTGCAATTGTTACTGCGCTTGCAGGCTTCTTTATCCGCATGGGAAACCTGATGAACTCAGAAATATATGGCGTAGAAACTACTTTGCCATGGGGTTTTGTTTTCCTGAGAAACAATGAAGTTGTTCCTAAACATCCCACTCAGATTTATGAGGGTCTATCTTACCTTATTATTTTCTTTATTCTCTACAGATGGTACTGGAAGAAGAAAGGTAATATTTACCAGGGACTGCTGATAAGCGTCTTCCTCATCCTCGTGTTCTCAGCAAGATTCATGATAGAATTTGTTAAAGAACCACAGGTGGAATTCGAAAAATCAATGATTCTTAACATGGGACAGATCCTCAGTATACCGTTTATCCTTGCAGGAATCTGCGGAATTTTCCTGAGTCTGAAATATAAAGTACCCGGCGTAAAGCCTGTTCAGAAAAAGTAATCACTCTTTCCTTAATATCCCATAGAAAAGCATATCAAGAACAGCATTAACGCGGTCTTCAACATCAATTTCCTTCTTTTTCCAGAAAAGGGGTACTTCAAAACCTTTCATCGCAGTCTGGATTGCCATTGCCATATATTCACTATTCTTGACCCTGAAGACATTTTTTCTGTTGCCATCATAAAGTATGAGCCTTAAAATGGCCAGTTCTTCAAGGTCATACTTTGCCCTTATTTTCTCGATAAAATCAAAGTGATCCAGATTCTTGTCAAATATTGCGTTATAATAATTGGATAGTTTTTCGAATGCTTTCATTCTTACTCTTACATAATTCTTCATCTTATCAACAGGAGAATCCACCGCTTTTATTGCCCTTGTAAGCTCGCTTCTTAACAAATTTGCTTCATATCTGACAACAGCCTCGAAAATCTCTTCCTTGCTTTTAAAATAATAATAAATGGAACTTTTACCCATTTTCAATTCACGGGCAATCTCTTCCATTGTCGTCTTACGGAATCCATACCTGCCAAAAATATCCCTTGCAGTTGAAATGATTCTTTTTCTTATTTCTTCTTTATTAACCATTTATTATTTTATCAAGCCTATATACAATTCTATACAAATATAGTAAACTATTGTATGATAAAATTTTTTAGAATATTCTGGTCGATTATTCTAATATTATCAGCTTTATTTCCTTAAAAGTTCAATTCCAAAAGAATAAATTCTTTATCAACTTTTTTCAGGACGCTAAAGAAACGGGAAAGGGGTTGGATGATAAGCCCCCTCTTTACGAAGTAGAGAGGGGGTTGGGGGTGAGTACATTTTTTAAGCTTCCCCCCTGGCGTCTGTCTGACTGGCGTCAGCCGGGCAGGGAAACAAGAAAGGGGATCAATTAATCATTGAAACGGGAAAGGAGGTTATTACTCCATAAAGAAACAGGAAAATGTATAATTATTTTTTAAACTTCTTTCAGGACGACACACCTCTGTTGGTTAATAAAGTTTTCTGCCATTTTACATTTTACATTAAAAATTAACCAGTATAATTTAAATGCGATACTTAACTATTTTATAATTTTGTAAATTAATTCTTCAGGTAACCGGATATTCATATAAATGAGAATAGAAGGCAAGAGTTACCGCAGTGTCTGGATTGAAGAAAACAAACCTGAAGTTGTAAAAATTATCGATCAGGGGAAACTGCCGTTTTCTTTTGAGATCAAGGAACTTACATCGGTTGAAGATGTGTACAATGCTATTTCAGAAATGGCAGTAAGAGGGGCTCCTGCAATAGGTGTAGCAGGGGCTTACGGCATGTACCTTGCAACACTTGAAATTACGGTTCACACAAGGATACATGAACATCTTCGAAATGCTGCTTCATACCTGAGTTCTGCACGGCCAACAGCAATAAATCTTTCATGGGCCGTTAGTAGGGTGTTGAAAAATATTGAGGAATGTGAATCACGCACTGAAATTATAAGTAAGGCTTTGAAATCTGCACAGGAAATCTGTGAAGAAGAAATAAAAAAATGCATTGAAATAGGGAATTACGGATTTGAAATAATAAAGAATATCAGTCTGAAAAAAAATGGGGACTCTGTAAACATACTTACACATTGCAATGCGGGTTGGCTTGCCTGTGTCGATTATGGCACTGCCACAGCACCTGTCTATACTGCAAGAGATAAAGGTATACCGGTTCATGTGTGGGTTGATGAAACACGCCCAAGATACCAGGGGGCACGAATAACCTGCTTTGAACTCGAAAATGAAGATATCCCTCATACACTCATTACCGACAGTACAGGTGGCTACCTGATGCAAAAAGGGATGGTTGATATTGTTATCACAGGTAGTGACAGAGTGACACGCTGCGGAGATTGTGCCAATAAAACCGGAACATACCACATCGCTCTTGCTGCAAAAGACAATAATGTACCTTTTTACATCGCAGTGCCATCCTCATCATTCGACCTGAATATTTCAGACGGATTGAAAGAAATCCCCATTGAAGAAAGATCTCCGGAAGAAATAACAGAAACAGAAGGAATTAACGGTAATTCCATTAATAAAGTTAGAATATGCAATTACTCTACCCGGGCAGTTAATTATTCATTTGACATAACTCCTGCCCGCCTGATTACAGGATTAATTACAGATAAAGGAGTCATAAAGGCAGAAGAAAACAATATTGTGAAACTATTTAAGAAAAACAGTTAAATGAACGGATTGGTCAAGTTTAATTGCCACTGGACACAGACAGGTCCGGTGATATCGGACGAACAGTTCGAAATTATCAATTACTGGCGTGAAGTTCTTTATAATATGGACCTTATCGGTGCTTATGAAAATGGCGTTGGATTTGGAAACATAAGCATGAGAACGGGTCCAGGTAACCAGTTTATCATTACGGGCTCCTCCACGGGTGAGATACCAGAACTGGAACCAGAACATTATGTTAAAGTGGTTTCATTCAATATTGATGAAAATGCAGTTCAATGCATTGGTCCTCTTAAAGCCTCTTCCGAATCGCTTACCCACGCTGCCATCTACATGTCAGATCCCGATATTAATGCTGTAGTACATGTTCACGACATCGACCTCTGGAATGAACTGATCCACAAGGCTCCAACCACTAACCCTGGAATGGATTACGGAACAATGGGACTTGCAAAAGATATACTGAGGCTTTTCAAGGAACCAGAGGTATATGAAAAAAGAATAATAATTATGGCTGGCGACCGTGCAGGAATTCTCACTTTCGGTCACGACATGGACGAAGCAATAAATGTTCTTATGCAACATCTCAAGAAATAGTAATGGCAAAAGTTGGAATTATAGGCGGTTCAGGTCTGGAAAATCCTGAAATTCTGAAATCTCAACAGGAAATTAATATAGTTAATCTTTACGGAGCTCCCAGTTCGCCTCTCATATGCGGAACTATCGAAGATACAGAAGTGGTGATAATATCCCGTCACGGCAAACAGCATACCATTCCACCTTCAAAGGTCAATAACAGGGCAAATATTCTTGCCCTTAAAGAAGCTGGCTGTACCCACATTATTGCAACTACAGCATGCGGAAGCCTCAGGGAGGAAATCAAAAGAGGTGACCTTGTAATTCCCGACCAGTTTATTGATTTTACACGCCACCGAATCATTACTTTTTTTGATGAATTTGAACCTGGCAAACTGGGCCATACACCCATGGCAGACCCTTTCGACTCCCGCCTGCGTGAATTGCTTATAAATACTGCAAAAGGTCTGAAGCTCCCCATTCATGAAAAAGGCACAGTAATAACAATTGAAGGCCCCCGGTTCTCTACCCGGGCAGAATCCAGAATGTTCCGCCTGTGGGGTGCAGATATAATCAATATGTCAACTGCACCCGAGGCAATACTGGCAAATGAAGCAGGAATCCCATATGCCGTGATCGCAATGAGTACAGACTACGACTCATGGAAAAACGATGAAAAACCTGTTACATGGGAAGATGTACTGGAAGTTTTCAGACAAAACGTTCAGAATGTTCTTAAATTGCTGATTAGAGTAATACCTGAAATTTAAAAAACCAATATGTTTTCTTTACAATTTGTTTTATTTGCAACAAATTTATAATATTGCAGTCCGTTTTGAGGGCCCATAGCTCAGCAGGTCAGAGCATCTGACTCATAATCAGGGGGTCGCTGGTTCGAATCCAGCTGGGCCCACCTCCGCCCTCCGAAGCCTTGGCGCAGAAGGGCTTCATCATTTTATATGGCTTTACACACGCCAAACCTTTCTCAGGCTTCAGCGGACGAGGCACACTTAAAAATAGCTAAAGCGAGCATTTCACTTTTTTCTAACCTGCTTTTTGTCTTAAAAAGTTACAGAATTATAACCATTTCTCTCTCTATACAAATCTGAGAAAACCTTTATTTTACTTTTCTTAATCCATAATCAGGGGTCGCTGGTTCCCCACCCGACTGATGCAATACAGACACGCCTTTAGGGTGGAAATACAAAAAAGGCCTTTACGTTAATTGGTATTTTATTAAACTGTCATCCTTGTTTCAGGACAAGACATCTGTATAGATTACTATCAGAGTTGCCTGAGATTTTTTCCTGACCAAATTAAAATAAAAATCTGGTATAACTTAAAACCATATAATATTACTGGCACTTGAGATTTTTTCTTTCAGCATTGGCTGCCTGAACAAAAACTCCGTATGCTGCATTCTTAAATGAAGCACAGGCTTCAGATACTTGACCTTTGCCCGACTGTGCAAGTCCTAACTGGAAATAATATTTTGCCTTGGCTTCTGCATCACCGGTTTCGAGTTCCAGACCCTTTCTGGCAAATTCAGCTGCTTTGTCAAAATTTTTCTTTTTATTATAAACATCAGCATAAAAATAGAAAAGGTCTTTGTCATCACCATATCTGGCAGCCTTATCGAGTAATGAAAGTGCCTCATCGAGATTTCCTGCCTGATTTTCTTGTGATCCAGCAGCACGGAAATAACCCAGAGCTAGCTCCGATGCCTGCTTAATCTTCTCCTCATCATTCTGTGCCTTTACCTTCTGCAGAAATAAATCTATTGTCTTTTCAAAATCATCTGAACTGTTCTGAGCAGCGTAAATCAAAGCCTTGTTATATATCGCGGTAACATAATCCGGATTAATTGTAAGAATACTGTCGAATACCAGCAGGGCATCGGCATAATTTTTTTGTGCAAAGAGTTCCGTTCCCATCTGATAATATCCTCTGAGCAAAATATTCCGAGCATTTTCCTTCTGGGTCGCATTGTTGTACTTTTCTGCAGCAGCCATTGCTTTCTTTGCTGCAGCTATTACCTCAGAAGCCGGTTTCTTTTCATTATATGCGGCAGCAGCAACCTTCGTATACAAACCTGGTAACACCTGCATCGCTTTTTGCTTCAGGTCATTAACCGACTCTCCAACTTTTTCTGATAACACAATAACATTCTCAAAAGCTTGAATTGCAGCATTTATATCTGTCTGTATGGCCTTGGCACCTTCATTATAAACCTTTATCACATCATTGCGTTCCTGGGCAACTGCCACTCCTGTTAAACATAAGAATAATAAAACTACTTCTGCTTTAATAATATTCTTCATAAAAATTAAAATTTTAGTTAATTAATTTTCAATATTTTTACTGTGGTAAATTTATAAATAAAATTAAATTGGCAAAACTTGTTATACAATCAATATTGCCGGCTTTTTAACTGCCAGATATTAATCTTTGCATTTTAAAATCATTTTTTCTGTTGACAAATATATTTAAATTCTTAATAATTTATTAATCTGCATTTTATCAACAATTGAAAAACTTCGAAAAGAAGACTCTCTCCATATGAAAAATTTTAAGTGTAGCTCGATTTTATATGAAATTATACGGTTTATTTATTGGTCTTTATTCTTAATTTTACTGAACTAACTATTAATAATACTTTAATTATCATGAAAATATCCTCTTTATTCCTGCTTTTTGTACTGTTTCTTTTTAGTTCATGTTCTGAAAAAAGATTAACCTATCCTGAGGCAGTAATTAACGGAGATTCTATTCTTATTGAAAATATTTTCCCGTACCAGACTCAGCATTGTCATGCCTCAACAATTGTTGAACTTCCAGATCATGACCTCCTTGTTGCATGGTTCCAGGGAAGTGGTGAACGAACTGCAGAAGATGTTGTAATAATGGGTGCGCGTTACAACCGTAAAACAGGAAAATGGTCGGAACCTTTCTTGATGGCCGATACAGATGGCTTTCCTGATATTAACCCAGTACTTTTCATTGATAACCAATCACGCCTGTGGCTGATATGGTACACAGTGATGGCATATCAGTGGGAATCATCTCTTTTGAAATATCGCATCAGCACAGAATATATGCAGAAAGAAGGACCACCTGTGTGGTCGTGGCAGGATATACTCATTGTTAAAGCCGATGGCTCTGCACCCGAAGGTATAAACAGCAACGACCAGTTTGTAAAGACACTCGAAAGAAAATACAGAGAATACCACGATTATCTGGTATCAGCAGGTTATCTTTCACCGGACGGAAAAGGTTTCATTACCGAAGAACTCTGGAATGTTTCCCTGCAAAGATATATGGATATTGCAAAAGGTGTTGACTTTATTGCCGACGGTATGGAAATTAACGAAAAGGGAGAAAAGATACGAACCCGACTGGGGTATCCTCTCAGGCGCCGTATAGGATGGCAGACCAGAAACAAACCTCTCATCACAGGAGGCCGGATTCTTCTGCCCCTCTATTCTGACGGATTTGATTTTTCTTTAATCGCTATTTCTGATAACAACGGCAATTCATGGCAATTCAGCGAACCCATTGTTGGAGCCGGTTCAATTCAGCCTGCTCTTGCCCTGTGCAATGATAGTTCTATTACAGCATTTATGCGCGACAACGGACCTCAGCCCAAAAGATTGATGATAAGCAGGTCGTTCGACAGAGGTGCAACATGGAGCACTGTGCAGGATACAGAAATACCCAACCCCGGCTCTGCTGCTGACATAGTTGTACTTAAAAGCGGAAAATGGGTTCTGGTATCTAACGACCTTGAATCGGGCCGGCATCGACTTACCGTAAAACTATCTGAAGATGAAGGCAAAACATGGCCATATTCAAAAAGTATCGTAAACGGCGAACCCGGAAGCCAGACAAGAGCACACTATCCCGCAATTATCCAGGGACATGATGAGCTTATTCACATCACATTTACCAACCAGATACCAGCCGATGGCGGTAAAACAAACGTAAAAAATATAGCCCACGCTGTCTTTTCAGAAAAGTGGCTCATGAATTAAGATCTATCATGAACTACCCCGACTGAATTTTTTTAAGCAGCTCGAGAGCTTCCCTGTCGGCCGGATTCAGGCGCAGAACCTGTCTGAGGTCAGCTGCCGCCCCCTGAATATCTCCTGTTACTAGACGGGCTGTGGCTCTGTTGAAATAATGATTTGGATTCGTCGGTTCCAGCGAAATAAGATAATCAAGGTCTGGGATAACTTCTCTAAAACGGCCTGTTTCAAGCAAAAGATTCGAACGATTATTTATTATCTCTCTTTTCTTTTCAGGACTGTATCGAAGAGCCGTTGTGTAATCTTTTATTGCTTCCTCAGGCATATTCAGTGAAGTATATACCAGTGCCCTGTTGTAATAAGCACTACCATTCTGCTGATCTGCTATAATGGCAAGATTAAAATATTCAAGTGCCTTTTTGTAATCACCCCTTGAAGCCAGAATATAACCAATACCTTCATAAACATCGGTGTTTTTGGTTCTAACCTTGACAGCAACCATAAAATCGGCTAATGCCTTTTCTTCAAAATATGTTTTTTCTGATACACTTTTAGCACTCAGCGATTTCCTTGTGTAAAACTTGCCACGTGAAGCCCTGGGAGTTTCAGCCTCAGGATACTTCTTTATAACGTCAGTCCACAAAGTTTCAGTATTCTGCCAAACATCGGCCTGCCTTGAAGTCAGAAACCAGAGAAAAACTACAAAAAAGCAGGAAATAATTACGATCGTTTTCCTGGTTCTCTCCCTTAATTTTTCTTCAATAAACATCGCCGGAATGAAAGCCAGTCCGATATACGGAATATAAGTATACCTGTCGGCTTTAATAGCTATACCAACCGAAATGAACTGCAGAACAAGCATTATAGTAATGAAAAAGAAAGCTGTCCCAAAAGGCAAAATTTTTGTTTTCTTCATAAAAGCAACGGACGTGACCGCAATGGCAATGGTAATCAGTGTGGATACAGCCATGCCAGCAATAAATCCTGCACTTTTCATTACTTCTTCAGGCGGATAAGGATATATTGCTGAAAGTTTAAAAGGCAAAAAGAACTTAATTAAATACGAAACAAGACCTGCACATCCTATACCAATTCGCTGAAATACTGTAAGTTTTCGTACTGTATTTACAACATCGGGCAAATCCTTATCAATCCGCATCAGTCCAAGAAAGTTTTCTCCATTCTGCAGATGATAAGCAAGCAGGCCAGTAAATAGTGAAACTACCAGAAAAGGTAAAATCAGTAGGATTCTTCGCAAATCAGTCCATTTTTTTATTACCTGCAGGATATTCGCTCTATCAAAATGAGGTTCTGTCCAGTAATCAATAAGTACAAGCACAAGGGGAAATACCACAGCTACAGCCTTTGATAGACATGAAAAGACGAAAAGTATGAAAGTCAGTATATAAAACAGAGCTTTGTATATTGAACTTGTCGCATCTTTAAAAGCAAGATATGATAGAAGTCCAGAAAGAAAGAAAAACGAATAAAGAACGTCCTTCCTTTCCGAAATCCAGGCTACCGATTCCACGTGAAGAGGATGAACTCCGAAAACTACCGCTACAAAAAAAGATGCAAAAACTTTCTTTCCGCTAAGCCTGTAAACCAGAAGAAAAACCAGAACAGTGTTTGCCAGATGTAGTATAATATTCCACATTATGAACGGAGCAGGTGAAATTTCGTTCTGGCAAGTCTGACAGCTGTTGTTGTTAAGTCTTAGAGATAATATTGTAAGCGGATGATAATTCGAAGATACAGGAATAGAAAAGATATCATCAAGAACTGTATCGGCCTGGCTCCTGACAAGATTGTTGTTCACAACATATGTAAAGTCATCCCAGTCAACAAACTCATTGTCAAATGCCCTGCGGTAGGCCGTTAATGTAAGCACGACAGTAACAAAAAGTATTGCAATCAGAGTTGTATTTTTATACCACTTCCCCTGATTTTCTGCTGAAAACCTTCCGGCTCTTCCTTTTTTCACTGCCTGTGCATTAACTTTCTGCACTTTCTTGAAAACTGAATAACTTAAAATTGAATAAACCTGTTTTCTGCAAAACAAACTTCAACGAAACACAAATCACACCGAGGCCATAAATAATACTTCTGAAAAAATCTATTGATGAACTTTCGGGTAAATAGCGAACCGGACATGATATCTCACCAATCCTGGCTTTCAGATAAATTATTTGTGCCAGTAATTCATTGTCAAAAATATATCCATCCGAATTGTTATGATATTTTATTTTCCTTAATAATTCCACCGAAAATGCTCTGTATCCGGTGTGATATTCGGACAGTTTCTGGTTAAGAAGAATATTTTGAAAAAACGTCAAAATTCTGTTGGCAATATACTTATAAAGCGGCATACCTCCTTTAACAGCTCCTTTGCTCAGAATTCTGGAACCCAGTACAGCATCATATAAGCCTGATGCAATTAGATGGCACATGGCCGGTATAAGTTTTGGGGTATACTGATAATCGGGATGCAGCATAACAACTATATCAGAGCCCAGTTCAAGAGCCCTGTCATAACAGGTTTTCTGATTTGCACCATACCCCCTGTTTACCTCATGCCTGATAATATGATCTATTGAAAGCTTCCTTGCCAGCTCCAGAGTCCTGTCACTGCTGCCGTCATCTGTAAGAATTATAAAATCAACAATATCCCCGGGTATTTCCTCATATGTCTGCTTTAAAGTCTTTTCTGCATTGTACGCCGGAAGAACAACAGCTATTTTCTTCCCGTTAATCATTTTTCACCCGGGGATTATTATATACAAACTCAGTTCTGTTATTTTCGTAGCTTATTTTGCCATAGGATTTTCCGCTCTTTTGAAAAACTCTTCCTGCAATCTTTCAATAGAATTATCACTCTTCAGAAATTTAATAAGCTCTGCAAGCTGAACAGCATCCTGCTCAACAAGAAGTTCTCCCAGTCGTTTGTTTGCCTGAACCACGTCACCTGCATAATGGTTCGGAAAACTTGCATACCACCATATTCCTGTGTATCCATATTTCAGCTGTTTCAAGCGTCCCTGATCGAGTCCACTCTCTTTAGTCATCGACTCAGTATCAACAAGATCTGGACGTATAAAATACATCATCGATGTCTCTTCTTCACCTGCATGGCCATCGAGTTTTGCCTTCTTCAGTGATTTTATTTCACCTGCAAGTGACTGTACTTCACCAGGCCGGAAAAGAACAACAATATATCCATTATTTTTCATCAGCTGTGACTGGCAGAAAAACTGCAGGAAATTTGTATTACCTCCATGGCCATTAAGAAGTATTATCTTTTTAAGCCCGTTTCTTGCCAGTTCATTACAGGTCTCTTCAAGCATTTTCCATATCAGCTCGCTGCTATACGCAATAGTTCCGGGTTGATGTTTTGCCTCAAAAATTTGACTTCCATAATAAGGAGGAAAAACCACAGCATACTCCTTTTTCGCTGCAGTGAATGCAACTTCCCTTGCTTCAAAAAGGTCTGTTCCCAGCGGCAAATGAGGTCCGTGCTTTTCAAAAACTCCTATGGGAATCACACACACACCCCCTGCCTTTTCTACAGCCTTTACAAATTGAGGAGATGTCAATTCCTCATACTTAAATGGAATATCCCCTTTTGTTGCTTGCTGCCCTCTTGCAGTTACTGCCAGAGAAATTAATGCCAGTAAAAAAAGTGTCTTTTTCATGTCATTAAATATTTAATGTTCAACATAATATGTTTCTAATCTATTCTGGCAAGCCGGAAAGGGTAAATTTCTACCTTCTGCCAGACCCCCTCATAGAGATAAGGTTCATCTTTAAGCCTCTCTTCAAGAGACTGTCTGTCAGGTAACTCATATACAATCATCGAACCTTTCATCCTGCCTTCATCATCCAGTATTGCACCCCCGAAAAGAAATTCGCCTTTTCTTTTAAGTTCTGCTATTTTTTCAAGATGTACCG
>Ga0208196_1001190_pt1 | contig 29263 bp, 18 predicted proteins | sample AD_JPNNA7_MetaG_FD_184443 | JGI IMG/M metagenome (GOLD analysis project Ga0208196, IMG submission 184443) | Active sludge microbial communities of municipal wastewater-treating anaerobic digesters from Japan - AD_JPNNA7_MetaG (SPAdes) (version 2) | ecosystem: Engineered > Bioreactor > Anaerobic...
GGAGCCTCGATTCGTGTATCGAATTGTTTTACAAGAGTGCGTTTCCCGGTAGCAACATTAATTGTCTCGAGCCGGCTAATAACTTTCTGCTCCTGGCCAAATGAAATGCCAATAGAGAAAATACAGAGTAATAAAAGAACAAGTTTCTTCATAGGTTACAGATGAATTAGTAATTTTTAAACAAGTAAAATTTACTTAGTTCAAGAAAAATAATTGTTTTAAAATAAACAAAATTACTAATAAAATTTACCTACGGAAACTAAAAGAAAAATTTATCTTTATTGTTAGTGAGTAATCCGGTCTAAACTGAGCCACTTATTCCGGAGCAATGTGAGCCATTTATTCCGGAGTAAACTGAGCCACTTTAAGTAGGTTTGTTTCTACTGACATTCCGGCAGAAAGTGAGCCAATTCGAAAGCGGTGGATTTGTAACAAACAGTCGTGTTAATTTGGTTGAAAAAACGATTAACATGGCAAATAAACCAAAGAGTATATTACAAGTACGACGGATGATGGTTACAGTAAGCGTGAGATCAGCCGTCAGACGGGGATAAGCCGCAATACCATCGATTCTTATGAGAGACGTTTTTACGTGTCAGGTAAAAGTTACACTGATTTGCTGCAGTTGTCCGATACAGAACTTTCAGGGTTTGCTTACAATTGTGAGATTGTTAAGGAACCAGGCCTAAGGCGCAGGTATCTAGATGACCATATTGATTATTATTTAAATGAACTTAACCGCACCGGTGTAACGCGTGAACTTCTCTGGAAGGAATATCGCCAGGTGGAACCTGAAGGATACAGTTATTCGCAGTTTTGTTATCTGCTTTCCAGACACAGGAATAAAAAGAGTCCTGTTTATCATAATACATATTCACCCGGAGAGCTTCTCGAGTTCGATTTTGCTGGGGAAAAGATGAGCTATATTGATCGTTCAACAGGTGAGGTTATCGAGTGTCCGGTATTGGTATGTACATTACCTTATAGTTCCTTTAGTTATATAGAGCCTCTTGACTCGGCGAAGCTGGTTCACCTGCCTGCCGGCCATGAACCGTGCCTTAGAATACTTTGGAGGAGTTGCAAGGATAACACTTACAGATAATATGAGACAGGTAGTGACACAATCGAGCCGTTATGAACCGTCATTTACACAACTCTTTGAGCAATGGGCTGTTCACTATAACACCTGCCTGAAAGCCGCAAGAGTGGCAAAACCAAAAGATAAGCCATCGGTTGAAAAGAGCGTTCATCTCTCATACCAGAGGATAAATGCAATGATGCGCAATGAGACATTTTATAGTCTGGTTGCATGGTATGGCCAGAGCCTATGAAGCAGCTCTTTCTGTGCCATTGCATGAACAGGTATCTTTTGATATGCTTGTGCCTCAGATGGCGGAAGCTGAGTTGCAGGAGAGAGTTAACCGGAAAACACAACTTTGTCTCAGGCAAAGCAAACTTCGCTATAACGCTATCCTTGAGCAGGTCTATTGCAGTGCTGCCCGTAATATAACTTCTGAGCAGCTCATAAGGCTTGCTGATGAGGTGTTTATTCAGCGAGCCGAAAATATACTTATAACCGGAGCTACCGGATCTGGTAAAAGCTATCTGGCCTGTGCCCTGGGTCGTCAGGCTTGTTCGCTGGGTTACCGGGTTATTTACTTTGGTATGAATCGCTTTCTCGAAAAAGTGTCTCAGTCCAAACTCGATGGAACATTTATTACTCTGCTTAATCAAATCGAAAAAACTCATTTATTGATACTTGATGAATTCGGCCTGACACCCCTGGACAATATAACCAGACTGGCAATCCTCCAAATACTCGAAGACAGATACGGGAAAAAATCAACAATAATAACATCTCAGCTACCGATATCTAAATGGTACGAGTTTATATGTGGACCCCGAGTGCTCGGGGCCGATGTAATAATGGACAGATTGCCAGGAAATGCACACAGAATAGAATTAAAAGGAGAATCATTAAGAATCATTAAGAAAGAAAAAACCAGAAAAAAATGATTAAATTTACCTTGCAAATCCACCGTTAAAATAGGTGTCTCAATTTGAGCCGGAACGGTGACTCAGTTTGTCCGGAATAAACAGTTAGTTATAGATTGTAAATAAACCTATAACTTGTTCTAATTCTAATATTTTTTTTTATTAATGTTTTACTTCCATATTGAATTCAATTCAAATATCTTCAAATTTTCAGCTACTACTTTTTCATTTTTACAAATAAGTGTAAGTCCATAATCCTTTGTCAAGTCTCGTGCGATTGGCATATAAACATTCCCGTGATTGCAAAAAATTTCGATTGTATTCCTGTCAACAATTATTTCAAAAAATATTTTCCCACCTTCATTTTTACAATCTGCCTTTTTATCCATGCACTTAAGTTCATTTTTTATGGCATCATATACAATTTCGGCACCATGAATATTAAATCCTATCAATGATTTCTTCCCAATTTTGAAACTGCCTTTAATATGATATAACTCACTATTCATTCCGCTTAAAGGATTATTTCCAGGTTCTATAACCAAATTTTCTCTACTCCATTCTTTAGTATGTAATAATTCAATTTCTTTTACTGGTTCAGTGAATAACCTTATGCCATCTTTTGTTGATCTTAATGTCAAAGATGTTGGGAACAGCATACATTGGTTGAATGGCATACCAGGTGTGTTAACTTGCCCCCATGCAATCTGGATTCGACGTCCGTCTTCTTTTGGAATATTATTATATGTCTGTGATGCATAAAAGCAATTCCCATAATTATTTGGAATTTTGGACGACTCCGTTTTAAATTCCTTTCCATTAAAAGACCCGATTACATAAGCACCATCACCAGCATAAAGTACCCATTTTGATTTTAAAGGATTCCCGTCAACAGGAAGTTCAAATAATTCAGGGCATTCAAAGAAGCCTTCAACTTTAGACTGGTAAGTCCATTCTTTAAGATTATAAGAAGTATAAAAAGCAATCCAACGTCTTCCTTCTTCTTCATGATACACTGCTATAACCCAATGCTTAGCTGGTTCAAACCATATTATCTTAGGATCGCGTCCCTGATGTTTAATTACAGGATTTCCTTCATAATCGTTAAATGTTCTTCCTTTGTCATTGCTAAAAGCAATAGCTTCTCCTCTTCCAGTACTCGTAAATGCTGCAACCATGACAGCTTCATCTCCCGATTTAAAACCTGAAGTATTTTCAAAATCCATAATTGCGCTCCCTGAAAACACCCAGTCGTTAAATTTTAATGGATAAATTGCTATAGGTAACTCTTTCCAGTGGACAAGATCATTACTTACTGCATGCCCCCAGTGCATGTTTCCCCAACTCCATCCATAGGGATTATGCTGGTAGAAAAGATGATATTCTCCTTTATAATATACAAGACCATTAGGATCATTGTTCCATCCCCTTCGAGATGAAAAATGTATTTGTTGGCGCAAGCTTTCATTATAAAGGTTCTCTGAGCCTTTTATGTTATCATCAACTGAAATAAAATCAAATGCTTTACTCGTTTTCTCAAGAGAAAGTGCTGTAATTACTGCTTTCTTTCCCTTAAAGGGTTCTACATCTACAAAAACATAAAATTGCGGGAAAGAGTCTGCTAACTCAATTGTAAATTCATCAATTGTTTTATTACCAATCTCTATCTTCATACGTTTTACTGGGTCGCCGGTACGAACAGGCAAATTGATATATTTACCTTTAATCTGTAGTTCCAATTTCTTATCAATTACTGGAAGAATATTTGAAAAATAGAAACAATCTGCCTGTAAACTACCACCCCTTTCATTAATATTATCTATTAATTGTATTTTTATTTCGCTTCCTTTTAAATCTTTTAGGTCAAAGTAACGCCATTCAAGTGCAGGAGAACCATTTCCTGTAATTGACTGCACTACTTCTCCATCTTTTAATATATTAACTCCAAGCTTTCCGGGGAATTCGCCGCTTGTATATAAAAATACAAGATATCGATGTCGTACTTTATAACTTGGAGAAGTAATATTACCTGTTCCATTAGGATTTACCACTGAAGTGTTAATATAACCCTGCTTAATAATATTAAGCTTTCTTTTATTAATGTCAACCCATCTTTTGCTAATTTCTGACGCTTTCTCCTCATCCATGTTAACTTTTGCAGGAACTGTGCCAAATGCCTCTCCTTTTAAAATCCACGATCCATAATCTGGACCTTCAAAATCAGCAACTTGTATGTCTGCTTTTTGACACGAGAATAGAAAAAGACAAAAAATAAATAAAAATGATATTTCTTTATACAATTTCATGGCTGAAAATTTTTAAAATTAATTAAAACAAATTTATTCATTCTATTACAGACCAAACTCATTTTGGATTTGCTCCAGAGCTTTTCCTTTTGTTTCAGGGAAAAGCTTTTTTACTACAATAAATTGTATTAGCATCATAAGCGCGAAAAATGCAAAAGCATAGCCCGTAAAAATAGAATTGTCTTTAGTAATTACCGGAAATAACCATGAAATAAAAGCTGCTAGAATCCAGTGAGTAAATCCGCCAAGAGTTTGACCTTTTGCTCTAACTTTATTCGGAAATATTTCTGAAATGTAGACCCATATAACTGCGCCTTGTGATGAGGCAAAAAAAGCTAAAAACCCTATAAGTCCGAGAAGAATAACTGTTCCACCAATTTTTTCAAAAATAAATGCAACAGCAACCAAGGTAAGCATAACTACCATCCCTACAGACCCGATCATTAGAAGTTTTTTCCTGCCAATTTTATCAATAAATAATGATGCTAAAAGGGTAAAAATAAGATTAGTTAGTCCAAGTGTAATTGACTGGAAGAGAGAGGACGCATGGTTGAGTCCGGATATTTCAAATATTCTTGGTGCATAATACATTATAGCGTTAATACCTGAAAACTGGTTAAAGAAGGCTACCAAAATTGCTAAAACAATCGGCAAAGTAAGTTGTTTTGTAAAAAGACGTTCAGATTTAAGTGCCTTTTCGGAATTAAGAGATTTTTCTATTATTGAAATCTGTTCTTCAGCATTTTTTTCTCCCAATTTTTCTAATATCATAATAGCTTTTTCACGTTCATTTCTTATAAGCAACCATCTAGGTGTTTGCGGGATAAAAGGTATGAATGTTATAAACAATATAGCTGGAATAGTTTGAATGCTTAACATCCATCTCCATGCATTCTGCTCAACAAATAGCGAAATAACATAATTTGAAATATATGCTAATAAAAGGCCCGTAACAACATTAATCTGAAAAATTAATACAAGCCGTCCACGTTTCTCAGCTGGTGAGATTTCAGCAATATACATAGGCCCAACTATTGTGGCGGCACCCACAGCCAGTCCTCCTAGAAAACGATATATTAGAAATCCTGTCCAATGATTGGATAATGCTGAGCCAAGCCCAGATAAAAGAAAAAGCAATGCAATAATAAAAAGAGTTTGTTTCCTACCAAAAAGGTCAGCTGGTTTGCCCGCTGTTAAAGCACCGAGCATCGCACCAATTATTGCAATTGCTACAGTAAAGCCCTGCCAGAACTGATTTAAAGAAAAAATTTGTTGAATGCTTTTTTCTACACCTGAAATTACAGCCGTATTGAAACCCATTAATAATCCTGATAGCCCTGCAATTAATGCACTATATAACACTATATTTGATTTTTTCCCCATATAATATTAATATAAAATAGTAAGTTTTTCTATTATTTAATTTTTGAATACTTTGAAACATATTAAAATATAATCTATTAATCTTGATATATATTTTTCATTTGCCACGCTTCGAGGGATTTCAATTCACTATCCTTTCCATGAGAACAAATTGAAAAACCAACACTATCATCTCTGCTTGGATATACCCTTACTGCAACACATTGCTTACCATTTGCAAAAACCTCCACAATACTTTTGTCAATAAAAATCCTAAGTTTAAGTGTCTCATTTGGTTTCATAAGAAAAGAACCTGTTTCAGGGCCTCTTGGTTGGACATCAGGATGCAAAGAAGCAAATAAAGTTTGTATTGAAATCAAGCTTTCTCTCACCACTAACTGAGAGGAAGAAAAAGGAGGAGAAACAGTAGTCTGTTCTTTCAAGGTATTTGTAACACCTTGAACCCTTGCTATTTCCCCATAACGATAATCACGTCCAGTGCCCATGCCTTTTTCTCTAAAAAATAGTATTTGTGTATATTCCTCCTTGTCTGGCGAGCGCAAAACATTTATTTCTATTCCAGGAGCATCTTTCGGATCAATTTCAAGATTTATCTCTATAGCATTTCCACGTATACTTTTAAACACAATTTCTTTGTTTGCAGGCAGCTTTGTTGATTTCACTTTTTGGTTTGCACTTCTTAATGATTCAATATCTCCAGCTGGCTCCTGGAGAATCTCATTATTTGGAGAGAGCGTAAGTCTTCGAGGGAGTGAAAAAATTTGATTCCACTCACCAGTAGGTTTTCCAGGATTCATATTAAATATAACAATGATACCTCCTTTGCCGTCTGGAGTTGCTGAAGGTGCGTGAACTCCTGAAGGTGTAGCAGGTCCAAAATTGAATTTGCCTCCATGAGTAACAATAAACTTATCCCTCTTTACATCATAATCGCCTAATAAATACTGCCCTCCACTCATATGACTGAAAAATAATAAAATATGACGGTCCCCAATAGGCCAGAAATAAGGACAGGCGTAATCATCACCTATTAATGTAAATCTGTCATTTTTTACAAATTCATGAAGATATTGCCAATGAACTAAGTCTTTTGATCTGAAAAGGTAACACTCCGCAATTTGTCGTCCTCCTGGCCCTTTTGGTGCTCTGCCTGCAGAAAGTGCATAAAAAACTCCATCTTTCTTCCAGATGCACGGATCAAATACACTATAAGGCAAAGGAAATCCTGAATCCGAAAGTAGAGGGATGGCAGCCCTGTCAGTTGTTGTTTTCTTCCAGTTAAGAAGCAAAGGATCATTTGAAATTGCTACCATATTCCCAACTTCTGTGCCGTGATACATGGCGATCACTCTATTACTGTCAACTAGTGTACTACCAGAAAAAACTGCACGCTCTGGCCCAGGATAAATAGCATATGGTAGGTCCTTCCAGTGTATTAAATCTTTGCTAATAGTATGCCCCCAATGTTGTCTTTTGTCTTCTGGTGGATATCCCTGATAAAACAAATGCCAATTTCCTTGCCAGAAGCATAAACCATTAGGATCATTAAGAGTACTTTCTGGACTAACAAAATGATATATTGGGCGATAACGGTCGGAAGCCTGTCTTCGTCTTGACTCAGCAAAACGAAGCACTAATGGATTGTTTTTAAGCTGTTCTTCTTGTTCCTCTAAAGTATTTGCAAATACATATTTGGGTACTTTTGATGTATAATCAGGTATTTTATTCTGTCCTCTTAAAGACTGCAAATCTCCAAAAAATATAAGTAGAAAAATTAATATTGGAATTTGCCATACAGTATATGATATTTTTTTCTTCATAATTGGTAGGTTTTAGATTTAAATTTAATTACTTATGCAAAAAATGCTCTTGATATTTAATGGTTTTAATTATTATATTAAAATGTAAAATATGATTTTCAAATATGCAGGAAGAAGGTAATGGAAGCAGTTTATAAAGATATATTTACTAACCCTAACCTTAACCTTAAATATTCTGATACTTTAATCAAAATTAGACTTCCATTACCATAATACCTGCATAATAATTTTTAATATATTTATAAATTACCACCCATAATTTTGAGTGTAAATACCCTCAACCAGATCAATTTGCTGTTGTGGAATTGGAAGATATTCATCTCTATTTTTCTTAAAGTAAGCTGCAATAAGAAAAGAATATCTTGTTTTTTCAACTGCAAAGTATGAATTTAGTGTTTCTGCGGCAATACCCCAACGAACTAGGTCAAAGAAACGTGGGCTTTCGGTTGCAAATTCTAGTCTTCTTTCAAACTGAAGAGCTTTACGCGCAAAATCCTGTGTCCATATACAATTTACTCCATCCTGATATGTACTGATACGATAATTTGAAACAGGTAATCCATCGGAATATTTTAGCCTAGAAGTGCTATTTGCTGCCCTTGTTCTCACCTCATTAATGAGCGGTAAAGCCTCTGCTTGGCGACCCAATTCAATAAGGGCTTCGGCTTTCCATAAAAGAACATCAGCGTATCTTATAACATCAAAATTTAACGCGCTCGCATGAAATGCACCATATTTTCTAAAGGAAGGATCTTTATAATGAACTATTTCCTTCATTGGTGAATAGTACCCATAAACATGAGGAGCTCTACGCCAGTTTTTCTGCATTATCCATTCAGGATCATATTTAAACGGATGTGATACAATACCAACTGTATGATCAAGCCTTGGATCTACACCATTAGTTCTGAAATCAATTGAATCCTTCATTGAAACATCATTGAATGTATCAAACATTGGCAGACCATTTGCATCTGTTTTGAATGCATTCACAAGGTTCTGACTCGGATTATGAAAATCACAGCATCCAAACTGTGGGGCCATATTATAATTCAAACCAGTTGCTTTATTTAGACGTCCATGTAACGTCCCGTCATCAACCGAAAATTGAATAGCAAATATTGATTCTTTCCCATTTTCATATTCTCTTAAAAAATTCTCTGCAAAATCTTTTGATAATTCATGTTTTCCTGAATTAATTACGCTATCGCATAATTTAACAACTTCCTGAAGCCTTGCAGTGTTAATTTGAGTTACATTATTCTGCTCATCCTGTTCATAAGCCTGATAAAGCCTTACTTTGGCGAGATAAGCCCATGCAGCAGTTTTACTAGCCCTCCCTACCTGAGATTGTTTAATAGGTAAATTATCGGCAGCATATTTGAAATCTTCAGCAATTTTTTCCCAAAGTTGATCATTTGTAAGTTCCCTATTAGTCATCTTTTTTATTTCTTCCCTCGGAACCGTTTCATCAACCCATACCGGATATTTAAACAAAACTTTAAGAAGAAAATAAAAATGCCCTCTAAGAAAACGGCATTCAGCAGTTCTTATAGCTTTGTTAGGATATTGTGCTTCAGTTAGGTTTGAAATTCTGCTCAATGCATCATTACATCTTCCGATACCTTCGTAAAGATTAATCCATCCTAAATTTGGCTTATTCAATGACGTTGTCAAAAGCACGAATTGTTCCATTATATCAATTTCGCCCTGGTCGGGCACACTGCCTCCACCTTTATATGCATCGTCGGAACGCACACTCCCCCATTGCCACATGTGGGACATTGGTTGAGGCCAGTCATCATTACCTAATGCAGAATAAGCAGCAGTAACTAGCTTGTCGATATTTTCCGGAGTATTCAACATGTCACTGTTTATTTTGCCTTTAGGTGTATAATCAAGAAAACTTTCAGTGCATGATAATATAAAAATTACCAGTGTACTTGTAATGATATATACTAGTTTTTTCATAATATTATTTTTTATTTAAAATTATATTGTAAGATTAATTCCTATCGTATAGCTTACAGGACGAGGATAAATAGTTCCCGGCGTTTCGGGATCGGGACCTGTAAATGCATCATCACCTTTCGGCCTCAGAAGAATAAAGTTTTCTCCCATAATATAAACTCTTAACATTCCTACTTTAATTTTGTCGGACACAATTTTAGGAAGTGTATAACTCAAAGTTGCATTTCTTACTTTAAAGTAATCTCCCTTAACCCAGAAATAGTTCGATGTCCTGGTTTCATTATTACTATTAACTAGTGATAACATTGGTATTTTAGAGCTTGTATTTTGAGGCGTCCATGCTTTCAGAACACGTTTCCCGAAGTTCATACCTTGTCCAAACGTGAAATCTGTTGAGCCTTTTACTCCATCATATACTGTTATTCCATAAACTCCCTGCCCAAATATTGTCAAAGAAAAGTTCTTGTAAGATAAGTCTGCGTTTATCCCATATTCAAATTTTGGAAGCGACTCTCCAATCCAGTCCTGATCGTAAGTATCTATTTTACCGTCATTATTCAGGTCTTTATAGCGCAACCTGCCAATTCCTTTCCCAGGTTGATTACAATGAGCATCAACTTCTGCCTGGTTCTGGAAAATCCCATCGGTAATATATCCAAACACAGATGTAACTGACCTTCCCAGTATTGTCTTTTCAACATTTCCAGGGTATGATCTTACGACTGATTCAGGAAGGTATGTAATTTTATCATGAAAAGAACTTATTGATCCCTGAACATTATAAGAGAAATCATTAGTTTTACCACGGTAACCCAGAATGAGTTCAAAGCCCTTGTTTTCCATAGTGGCACCGTTAACATACTGATAGGAGCCTTCTCCCATAGCGCCGGGATAAGGTGGCCTTGTAAGTATATCTTTTGTTTTCCGAAAGAAATAATCAAAAGATCCTGTAATTCGTTCATTCAGGAAGCCGAAATCTAATCCTAAATTTACTTCATCAGTTGATTCCCATTTAAGTTTTTTGTTTTCCAGTTGAGTCAGAACATACCCTGATGGTAAGCTACCTGTTCCGGCTCCGTTCAAATCATAAGCAGTGCCGCGTGTTAGATTACCTGATGTAGCACCATAATATGTTGAATATAAACCAAACCTTGCCTCATCACCTATTTCCTGGTTTCCAACTGTTCCAGCACCAGCTCTTAATTTGAGGTTGGAAATAAATTTAACATCAGCCAAAAATGGTTCCTGATTGATTCTCCATCCCAATGATACTGCCGGGAAAAGCCCAAACCTATTCTCTTCCCCAAAACGAGATGAACCGTCGTAACGAACAGTTGCTGAAACAAGATACCTGTCAGCCCAGTTGTAATTAATTTTTCCAAAATAAGATAATAGCTGATTCCCTGTCCATGTTCCATAAACATTGTCAACACCAGTACCTGCAGAAAACACCGTAAAATATTCATAGCTCTGATCGGCAAACCCTTCCTTATATCCATGCATTGTCTTATAATCATTCGCAATAGCTTCCATACCCAAAAGAATATCTGCAGTATGTTTGTTGAATACAAGTCTGTAATTAGCTGTATTTGTCCAATTCCAGTTGAATTGATCACCCCTGAATTTTTCATAATAATTTATCGAGCGTCCTAAAAAACCAGCTTGCCAGGTTCTTTCCAATGCCCATTTTGTATTATCGTCATAATTAATCCCAAAACTTGACCTTAACTTTAAATTCTTTATGAGATCTATTTCAAGATAAAGATCCCCGAACAATAATAGGTCTTTTACTCTGTTATCTCTTCCTAACCAACATATCTGTAATGGGTTGTTTCGATCTGAGAATCCTGAGCCATAAGGACCGGAAAAGTGAGGAAATCCATCTACATAATAAACAGGTAGAATAGGTTGCATAAAATAAGTATTACTAATTACAGTTTGACTATTAAAATTTGCTATACCTGGCCCATTATGATCTCCTCTTAAAGGAATTTCAGATGTATTCGCGATGCTCAAGTTTTCTCCAAAAGTGACCTTTTTATTAAAGAATGAAGTTGAACTGTTAATTCTGCCTGAAATCTTTTCAAAATCGTTATACATTATTACTCCTTTGTTCTTAAGATAGCCAAGATTTACAAGTAATGAACTTTGTTCGGTTGAGCCAGAAATCGTAAGATCATTTGAATTTATCCATCCCTGACGAAAAACAACATCCTGCCAGTCTGTGTCCGCACTTTTCATCCCGCTTTCTTCTGTTCCACCTATCCATTCAACAGGGATAACCTTATCCAAAACAGCTACTCCACTTGGATCTACATGCCATTCATAACTATAACGTGATGCATGAGCAGTAGGAGAAGTCCCATCATTTATAGAAGCCTGCCATAGAGCCCTTCCATATTCCTCAGTATTACAGACTGCTAACCGACGAGTGAGATTTTGGGCAGTTTGACTTGAACTAAAGTCTATTTTTAATTTACCCTTTCCTTTTTTTGTTGTAACAATTATTACACCATTTGATGCTCTGGATCCATATACTGATGCTGCTGCAGCATCCTTAAGAACTTGCATTGATTCTATTGCGTTTGGATCTAGATAACTGAACGTTTTTGCGTCTTTTGTAGGTACACCATCTATTATATATAGAGGTGACCTATCTCCAAGAGTATTTATTCCTCTAATAAGGAGAGTTCTGGTTCTTCCAGTAGGATCCCCTGATGTCTCAATATAGAGACCTGGAACACGTCCTTGTAATGTCTGCATAGGATTGGCAGCAGGACGTTCTGCTAATTCCTTTACATTCACAACTGAAATTGAACCTGTAAGATCTACTTTTCTCTGTGTTTGATAACCTGTAACGACTATTTCTTCAAGTACTCCTACAGATTCAACCATAGAAACATCAATTCTCGTGGACTGACCAACAGGTATTTCCTGTGTAACCATGCCGACAAATGAAAAAACCAATGTTGCATTTGGCTGTACATTAATTTTATAGCTCCCATCAATTCCCGTAGTTGTTCCATTTGTCGTGCCTTTTTCAACAACTGTTGCACCAGGTAAAGGTTCATTAGTTGATGCTATTGTCACTTTACCCGTAATAGAAATCTGCTGTGCATAAGTGTTTGCATTTAACATTATACACATAAATAAAAGAAAAATGGTGAGCAACTTATTGCTCCTGATTAACTTTTTTTTCATGGTCATCTTTTTATTATTAATAATATGTGGGTTATAGTTGATAACTTCATAATTAATTTTCATTATTACTATATTACTATATTACTATACTACAAAACATTCTATTTCCAAAAATTTTATAAACAATAAAATAACAAATATTAAATAAAACCAAATTAGCATCGCCTTACCATGTCATTCATGTTTATTATTGTAAATCTTCTTATTAGTTATCTTTAAAATTTCGTTTATTCCATATTCAGGCGTTGCACCTTCCTTTGAAGCAACAAAAGCGCCTGTTGCACAAGCAAAATCCAATGATTTATCAATTTGCTCTCCTGACAGCCTCATTGCAAGGAAACCTGCCAAAAAAGCATCTCCTGAACCAACTGTATCTACTACTTGAACTTTATATCCTGGATGTTCATAAAATTTCTTTCCGTCAAAAATTATAGCGCCGTTCGCCCCCCGTGTAACACAAATCATTTTACAATTATACTTTCCTAAAAACCATTTAATAAGATCCCTTTCATTATATCTTTTATCATACCAGTTTGATATGAATTTCAATTCATCATCATTTAATTTTACAATATCAGCTCTGGAAAGAAGGTCCTCAACAACATCTTTTTTATTATAGGGGGGCCTCAGATTAACATCAATAAGTTTTAGATTAGAATTATCATCCAGAATATTTATTATAGTATTTCTGGTAAAAGAGTGTCTGGACGCAAGAGTCCCATAAATAATAACATCTGATTCTTTGGCGGCCTTCTTTAATTCTTCTGTAAGTTCAATCCGATCCCATGCAACATTGTCAACAATTTCAAACCGAACCAAGTGATTATCTCCCAAATATACTTGCACAGTACTTGTAGGTAATTCATTATCGATCTGCATTAAACTTTTATCCATACCCTGAGATTCCAGAAATTTTATTAAATCAAGGCCCAACTTATCATTCCCGACTTTTCCCGCAAAAATTGCGTCCATACCAAATTTTTTCAAATGAAGTGCAACATTCATAGGAGCACCTCCTGCCTTTGGCCCTGTGGGCAACATATCCCAAAGAATCTCTCCTATACATAAAATCCTCATCTTCTTAACTTCTTTATTTTTATTTTTATTTTCTGATAAAAGCATAATTCTATAGGCTTAATTCTAAGTATTATAAAAATAAGAATCAAGCTTTAACTAAATGGCCTAAAAAAAAATCAAAATAGTAGGGGAAAATGCTATTAAATGGAGAAAATGTATTCAAAAAAGTAGTAAAAATTGTTAAATTATACTTTTGTTAATAAGTAACTAAATGATTTATTGTGTTTAAATGAATATTTTTTAAAGCAGCACTTTAACAATAAAGACATTGATATTTTTATTGATGAATACTATTAATTGATAAAAATGAACTACTCCGCAGCAAGCTACGGAGTATCTGAAAACAAATCCAACTGTTTTTCTTGATGCAAAACAATATAATCTTCTTCTACTCCTTGCTCCCTGACGTATTTTGATATCGTTGACTCATCTCCAAACTTGCTGACTGTGTTGACAAAATATCCATCTGTCCAAAACTCCCCTCCCCACAGTTGTGTTTTCACCTCTGGGTGAATTCTGAATATCTCTCTGGCTATGATACCTTTCAACATCCTGATGATTTTTGTCGGACTCTTGTTCGGTACTGATTGAATCAAAAAATGAACGTGATTTTTGTCAGTCCCGATCTCAAGAAAATGAACCTCATAGCGCTTCTCAATTTCAAGTCAGACATCTTTCAGAGTTACATCCACCGCTCTGTCAAACACAACTTTCCTATACTTCGCTAGACACACAAAATGATACAGTAATACCGATACATTGTGTGATTTATGTATATATTCGCTTTCACTCATATATGCAAAGATACAAAAAACGCTGCAAGCAGCGGGGAACTAACCCCTCATGAGATTAGAATAAGAAAAAACTATAAGAGAGAAAAATTAAAGCCCCTTTAAATGATCAATTAAATCATCCAAATTAACTTCTTTACTGTAATATTTTTTAATCAGATTCCCTTCTTTATCAAATAAAGCTATAAAAGGAAATTGCTTAATATCATAATATTTTAGTACAAATAGATAATTACCTTCTGTTCCTATATAAATATTAGTATATTTTCTAAGGTTATTGTCTATAACAAATTTGGATACAGATTCTACAGAAGTGTAAGTAATGAAAACCATTGAAACATTTTTCAAATCATTAATTCTGTTTAGTAATTCATATGTAAGTTTGTGGCATTCCTCACACTCTGGAGAAAAATAAACAATCAAGATAGGCTTTCCAAAAGGCAATTCCTCTGCCTTGAATATTTTTCCATCTGGCTGAATAATCCTGAAAGGAGGAACTTTACCAGATTGAGCATTAACCCTTAAATAGAGCAATAATGCTAAAGTCCCCAGAATGGATACTTTAAAATATAATTTCATTACTACTTTTTATATATTTATAAATTTTTGCAAACAGTACTTAATCATACAATAATATATCAGACAAAAATATCTGAAATATTCTATTAAACATAATTATATATGATATTAAAAACATTTTTGTTACATAAATTTTAAATTTTACCAAATTAACAATATTTTTCTTATTGTTTTCCTATTGAAAAAGCATTTACAAGATAAAAATTAATTGAAATAAACCTTATTTTTGTTAAATCTAGGCCAAAATGTAGAAGTTTAACTTTAGAATGAAACAATTAAATATTAATGAGGGAGATTTATAAATGGGAAAAATTAAGAATTTACTTATGGCATTTTTAGTTCTTTTGACATGTTGTACGAACGAATCCGGAATTAAACCAAAGAAAAAAATAATAATAGGATTCTCTCAATGTACCATGATTGATGATTGGCGTAAGACAATGGTAGAAGAGATGAAGAGAGAAATTGCTTTTTTTAACGACTATGATATAAAACTGATTGTTAAAGATGCCAACGATAACAGTGACACTCAAATTAAAGATATAAGAGAACTTATTGCCCAGGGTATTAACATTCTTATTGTTTCTCCTAATGAAGCTGCAGAATTAACTCCAGTTGTTGAAGAAGTTTATAAAAAAGGAATCCCTGTAATTGTAATTGACAGGAAAATAAACTCACAAATGTATTCGGCATTTATAGGGGCAGATAATCTTTTAGTTGGCAAAGAGGCAGGTTATTTTGCAAGTGAGTTGCTAAAAGGTAAAGGTAAGATTCTTGAGATTACTGGTTTAAAGGGTTCCACTCCGGCAATTGAAAGGTCAAGAGGATTTCATGAAATTATTGACAAATATCCAGAAATAATCACAACAAAAGTTATTGAAGGCGCATGGCTTGAGGAAAAAACTCTGGAAATTACTGACAGCCTTTTCAGAACGTTTACAGACTTCGATCTCATTTTCGCCCATAATGATTTCATGGCAAATGCCGCTTCGATTTCAGCAAGAAAACACAAAATCAAAACATTTATTATAGGAGTGGACGGTATGAATACACCTAACGGAGGTGTGAACATGGTAATTAAAGGCTTTATTGATGGTACAATTTACTATCCAACAGGCGGTGATAAAGCTATTCAGCTTGCGATAGATATACTTTCAGGGAAACCTTATGAAAAAAATATCAGTTTAAGTTCATTCCGGATTGATAATACTAATGCACGAACTATCTGGCTTCAGGGTCAGCAGATCCGCGAGCAACAGGCTAAAATTGACAAACAAAACGAACAGCTTAAGAATATTTCGAATTTGCTTTATAGAAGGAATATTATATTACTGATGTCCTATTCCATAATAATTATGATGATTATAATAATGATAATAACCTTTGTTTCATGGAAAAACAAAAGCCGGATGAATAAGATACTCGACGAAAAAAACAAAACAATTAGAGAACAAAATCAAATAATAACAAAACAACGTGATGATTCAATAAACTTTTTGATGGTAGCTGAGGAGGCCAAAGAAAATAAGCTTCGATTGTTTACAGATCTTTCTCATGAATTACGGACAGTTGTTACGTTGATTACAAATCCTATTAATGATATTCTTAATGCAACTTATGATGAATCTCTCAGAACAAAAATTAAAGTTTTGCAAAGAAGTACTGACCGGCTTGCACGTTTGACTGACAGTATACTAAAATTCCGCAGTATCGACGAAAATAAGTATCAACTTACTTTTTACAGTGCTAATATATCTCATTTCATAAAAAATATTGCTGAAACATTCGAGGAGCAGGCAAAAAATAAAAATATCACACTTCGTACTGAAATACCTGAAGAAATATATGCAGAATTTGACCTTGGCGTTATTGAAAAAGTTATGTATAATCTTTTATCTAACGCAATAAAATATACCAACAAATCCGGTATTGTAATTGTGTCACTTAAAGCTGAAAACTCAAAAATTAATATTAAAGTACAGGATACAGGCGTTGGAATTCCAAAAAGAGAATTACCACTTTTATTTAACCGCTTTTACAGGATAAATAATTCCAGTTATACATCAGATAATGAAAAAATTGGGGTTGGGCTTGCTCTATGCAAGGAACTAATAAATCTTCATGGTGGACAGATTACGGTTGAAAGTATCGAGAACCAGGGTACAACATTTTTTATCTCAATCCCTCAATTCCATTCTTTTACAGATGCAATTAATAATAAAAAAATTAAAAAGACTGATATTCTTAATATTGAAAATGCTACCGCTGTTGATTATGAAAAAACTGTGCTAATTGTCGAAGATAATCCGGATGTTCAGTCTGTAATTGTTAACATTATCGGAAAATACTATAATGTACTGACAGCACGTGATGGCAGAGAAGGTTTAAACTTGTCTATTAAGAAAATACCTGATTTGATTTTGAGTGATATACTAATGCCCGTTATGGACGGGATGCAATTGTGTATAGAAGTAAAAAAGCATGCGGCAACATGCCATATTCCTGTCGTTCTGCTTACAGCAATAGACTCTCCGGAAAATACTATTAAAAGCTTCGACATCGGCGCTGATGCTTATGTTACCAAACCATTTAATGAATTTGTTTTATTATCCAACATAAGAAATCTTATTGAAAACAGGGAAAAACTAAGGGAATTTTATTGTCCCTCTCCATTTTTCAGAAACCTCATTTATACAAAGGACCAGGCAGAAGGCGACTTTATAAAAGAATGTCTCAATATTATTTATGAAAATATTGAGAATGATAACTTTACATTAACAAGCCTTTCAAAAAAGATGAATATGTCCAGGTCTTCATTCTATCGTAGAATTATAGAAACAACTGCAATAAAACCGGTTGATTTCATAAAAAAAGCAAAACTTAATTATGCTGCAAAACTAATATTGTCAAATGGCAATAAAACAATAAATGAAATTTCATGGCGTTCCGGTTTTTCTGATCCAAAATATTTCAGTAAGTGTTTTATCCAGGAATTTGGAATTAACCCAAGTAGTTTTTCTAAAGATTATCTGAACAAAAGAACAGAAGAAAAGAATGTTTGATGATTAACATTTAGAATCCAGAGCCAAATTGATTTATTATTTTTTAAAAAATCATTTTATTGGCTGATTATATTTAACTTTAAGTTTCATTTTTTTAGAAAGCGAATTCATTATTTCACATTCATTATTTGTATTTTATACGAAGCTTTAACTGCTTCATTTCCTGCATATTTTGACAGTTCGTGAGGATCGATCTGAATTTTCGTTGTAATGAATTCCGGTCTATTATACGACTTAAGAAATGCATTATAATGGTCTGGATTCTTTTGAGGCATAATAAACGGTTTACAGGCTTTACCGGAAGTATCAAAATATGATATCCACAGACGTGTGAACAAACCATCGGTTCGTCTGCTGGTAAATACTATCCATCGGCCGTTTGAGGACCATGAGTGATAACTCTCCGATCTGTCACTGTTAATGTCAGGCTTTATTATTTTATTAGTGGAAATATCTAACAAATATATATCGCTGTCGGAATGCCAGATAGTAAAATTCCCATACTGTGACATGCAAAATAAAATGTACTTCCCGTCGGGTGAGACACACGGGAAAGAAACGCTTAAGCCGGTTTTTGCAGAAGAAATAATTGTGTCTGTTTTACCAAACTCTTGTGTTTCAGGATTAAATTCGATACGCAGCAAGTCGTATTTGATTTTATCATATTGGCTTAGAGGTCTGGCCTTCGCACTGCAAAAATAAAGATAATGTCCGTCGGGAGACCAGGCAGGAAATGTTTCGTAACTCTCTTTTGAGGCTATTGCTTCACACTGACTTACAATATTTGCTTCAGCATCATAAAGAATAAGGTCAGATAGAGTGTCGGCAACTTCTATTTTCTTATCCGGAACTGCATGAAAAACCTGTGTTATTAAATTTACTGAGAATGCAACCAGACGTCTGTTTGGATGCCACGACGGATATACACCTGCCGAAATAGTCTGATCAGTTTTGGTATTTACTTTACTTATTTTACCATTTCTATAAAAAACAGTCCCTGCCAGTTTGCCACGCATGTGAAACAACATGCAACGGCTGTCATTACCCGAAAATGAATGACAATTCATGCAGTTGTTTCCACTCAGTGTATTTACCATTACTGGAGTTTCCTTAAAGTTTTCTATACAACGTTGATAAATTCCCATTTCACCCCACATTTCAAATCCCGGATAAATCAACCTGTAAACCAGATAACTATCAATAGAATCGGTTGCAACATGGTTTACAATCGGTTTATTTTTTATCCACTTTTTCTCTTTTTTAATATTAATATCTATATAAATATCTTTCCCAGCCGATGCAGAAAGTAGTTTTTTCCATTTATTAGCCGGGATGCTAATAAAATTATCAGCCGATTTAATTATTATCTCCCTGCCGTTCAATGAATGAATTACTACTTCATAACTATCGCCTTTTTCATTAATCAAAAAATTCATTGGTGCAATATTAGGGGGAATAGTGACATTAGAATAATCGGGCGAAATATCAGGAACATGATCGGATGCAGGTGATTTATCAAAACTGCCAGAACATGCAAATATTAAACCTGATAAAGTTATCAAACAGATATTTAATATGCCGTTTATCTTTCTATAATACATTATGTTACAATTGTCCAAATCAATATCCAAATTGTAAATAAAACAAATAAGTTTTACCAAAACGCCTGTAAAGGTATTGTTGGAGTTTGTCGGGATTTCCTGTGTAAGTCGAAAAGGCAGTAATATAATCGTCAAACATTTTCCTTGTCGTTTCCCGAATAGTATATCCTTCCGGTACAATATTTGCTTTAGTGATTGCCATATACACTAAAAGAGCTTCTTCGTAATGAACGGGGATTTCTTTTATCCCGGTTTCTTTTATTCGGTAGATGTTCGCAGCAAGACTTTCCAGATCTTTTTTCAGAAGAAAATAACTCATAAGGTACTCGAAAGCCATCCTGTTATCCGGGTGATTTTCAAGAAGGCGTATAAGTACGAATTCATAATTATTTACATTTGCAAAAAAATCAGAATGAACCAAAAAATGGCGTTTTTTTCTTATTTCACTATCAGCATTTAGTAATTCCGAATCATTTATACATTTTAAATAATACCTGGCCCATTTTCTGTAAAAAATTGTCTGTTCCAGTTTATGAAGATATTTCTCAGCTATTTCATAATCACCGTTTATTATTGATGTAAGAGAAAGTTTTTTCAAAATACGAGGCGACGGACCGCTGGCAACCATTGCTTCAAAAGCCCACCTGTATGCTTCGTTGATGTACCCAAGCTGGTAAAAAAGTTCATTTCCAAAAAAAGGAGATGTCTCATTGCCCCACCCAAGAAATAACCCTGCAGTACCAATCTGATTATAGTGAAACATTTCATTGCCAAGCCTTCCTGCATTGTATAAAGCAATATTTGTAAGAAATATAACTATCTGGTTGTTCCCTGGCGCTCTGGATGAAAAAAGTAAGGCTTTATCCCATTCTGATTTCTGAATTTTATTGTCTATCCCAAGTAAAAGCTCGGTTCTGTAATCATATACATATTTTATCAGTAAAAATGAAAAAAATATAATTATTAACAGGTTTATTGTAAGTATCCCCCATACACTGTTAATCTTTAATAATGGTTTATTCAAAAGGTTTACCCATATTCCGGAAACAGCCATCATAAGAGGCAAATAAACCAATAAAATAAGCAATCCGTATTTTGTTGTGGCTTTACCAAAGATAAGAACAGGTTTTATCCATACATAATTCCGCGGCAAAAGCCATAAAAATCTAAAAAGTAAATAATGTGCCAGGGCACATATAAAGATAAAAAGGAAAACAAAAATAATTGCCTCTTTAGCTTTTAAATGTAACAATTCATACAGAATAATAAGAATTGCCGTTAGAATTGCAAATTCACCCGCTATAATATAAAGCAAGACAACTCCGGCAGAAGCTGAAATAAAACGTATATATTTATTATGCAAAGAAATATAAAATAAAAAAAATGCAACTGCTAATAAAAAGCCAATAGTATAACCCGTATAATATACATAATCGCTTTGCAAGACAGCAATCATAAAAACTGGAATTAATTGCCATAAAATCCCTGTTATATTCAATTTCTTAAATATCTGCCGGAACAACAGAAAGGTAATGAATCCTATCAAAGTAATAATTAATGCTCCTACAAACGAATTCAAATAAAACTGGATCAGAAATAAACCTGCATATTCAGCTATCCCTCCCGGTTTTGAGAGGAATTCCACAAAATAATCACGACTTAATCGGAACAACTGAATTTGTTCCTGGTATGCTAAATGATAACGGTTAAAAGCTGCAAAATATAAGAAGTGTAATATAAACACTATAATTATGGTAACCCGGTAAAAAAGTACTGAGTTTTTTAAATCTTTTATTTTAATGTCGATTTTCTTTATGGCAACCACCCTTAAAAAGAATAAGAAGGATTTTCAAAAATAATATTTTTATAATCAGACAGGTTGAATCCAATTTAAATTTATTTTTTATTTTTATATGCAAAATTCTGGTAAATTATTAATCTCATGAAATGGAATATTGTTGTCATATTATTACTCTCTTTAATTTCGATTCAAGTTGTTGATGCACAGAAATCTGTAAAAAAAATAAAAATTACAGGAGTAGTCGTTGATGCCAATAATAGGCCGGTTGAAGGTGCCGTTATTCTTATAGATGATGTAAAAACAGATGCTATAACCAATTCAAAAGGTAAATACAGTATTAAAGTTTCTCCTGATGCAAAAAAATTAACTGTATTAACTTCCTATAATGATATCAAAGAAATTGAAATAAATGGCAACAGGGTTATTAATTTTAAACTCGACAAAGTAATTCCTGGTTCTGTCGAACAGAAAGAAAAAGAAAGTGAAAGTGTGGATATTGGATACGGGACGGTTAAAAAAGAACAGTCTGCCGGTGGGGCAAAGAAAATTAACGTAAATAAAACAAGAACAAGAACATATTCTAATATTTATGAAATGATTAAAAGTGAGGTCCCTGGAGTTCAGGTTGTTGGAAACTCAGTAAGACTATTACAGGGATCAGGATCATTTACCTCAAGTGAAGAACCACTTTTCGTCGTGGATGGAACAATTGTCAATCAGATAGGCAATATTGATCCCTCACAAGTACGTTCAATTAGTTTGCTTAAAGGTGCAGATGCTTCAATTTATGGTTCAAGAGGAGCTAATGGAGTTATTGTAATAACCACCATAAAATAAAAAATCAACCTGCATTATTTATTATAAGCAAACTTTTAATATGAATTATAGAAATTTAATCACAACTGTTCTAATTTTTTCATTTATTAAATTTACAATTTACAGTCAATCAAGGGCTGTAAACCGCGATAAATACCGTATTCACATCACTTATACTGAAGAGAAAATTGTAATTGACGGTTTGCTTAATGAAAATGTATGGAAGATTGCGGAAAAAGTAAATCATTTTCAGCGTGTTACACCAACTGATACAGGTTATGCCATTGCTCAGACCGAAGTAATGGTAGCTTATGATAAGTTAAATCTGTATGTAGGGGCAATCTGTTATGACCCGACTCCGGGTAAGAGACCCATTCAATCGTTGCGTCGCGATTTTACTTTTATGGGCAATGACAATTTCGCTTTGTTTCTCAACCCTTATAATGATCAAACAAATGGATTCGGTTTTTATGTGTCTGCTGCTGGAGCACAATACGATCATCTGGGATATGATGGTAACAAGTTCGACGTCACCTGGGATACTAAGTGGAAATCGGCTGTTAAAAGTTATGACGACCGCTGGGTAATCGAAATGTGTATTCCTTTCCGGAGTCTAAGATATATAGAAGGATATACAGAATGGGGAATAAATTTTGGCCGACTCGATCTTAAAACGAATGAAAAGTCGGCATGGGCTCCCATGCCTCGACAATTCAATCATTGCGATCTCGCTTACACAGGAACCCTGGTATGGGATAAACCTGTTATTAAAGCATCAGGCCTTGGCTTCTCACTAATCCCATATATCACAGGAAAAGTAATCGAACGGAACCAACCGGAAGAAAAGACAAAATGGGATAATGGACTCGGCACCGATGCAAAAGTAATGCTTTCCACATCAATGAACCTAGATATTACAATAAATCCAGATTATTCGCAAATTGAGGAAGACAGACAACAAACAAATCTGGAACGTTTTGAGCTGTTTTTCCCTGAACGACGGCAATATTTTCTTGAAAACAGTGATTTATTTGCAAATCTCGGCACCAGTAACATTCGTCCATTTTTCTCGAGAAGAATTGGTCTGAATGTTCCTGTATTTGGAGGGATAAAGTTAAGCGGCAAACTGGGCAATAATTGGAGAGTAGGTTTAATGGATATTCAAACAGGAGAAAAAGATATTATACCTGCAAGTAATTTTGGAGTTATGACCTTACAAAGAAAGGTATTCAGCAGGTCGTATATTACAGGTTTCTTGATTAATAAAGAAATTACCGGAAATTATAATGATTCGCTCTATAATGGATTTAATTATAACCGCACCGTCGGATTAGAATATAATCTTGCAAGTTATGATAACAAATGGACAGGGAAGGCATTTTATCATAAATCATTTTATCCGGGGTCATCTGGAGATGATGCAGCGATAGCCGGTAATCTCACATTCTCAACCCGATATTTCAAAGCAAGTCTCAACTCGGCATGGATAGGTGCAAATTATATAGCAGAAGTTGGATATATAAGAAGAAAAGGATATTTTGAAATAAATCCGACGCTGAAATATACTTTTTACCCATCTGGAAGTTTTATCCTCAGCCATGGCCCCAGTATTACATTTGATGTTATAACTGATCCCTCATTTGGCCTAACCGATAGAGAAACGTTATTGGATTATACAATTGGATTTCAGGACAGAAGCCAGATATCAATTGATGTGGCAAAAGATTATATTTTGCTCGATCGTAACTATGATCCTACAAATACAGGAGGAGAAACTCTCCCGGCAGGAGATTCATTTAATTGGGTAAATGCGAGAATTGGATATACATCCGATTCGCGAAAGTTATTTAATTATTCCATCTCTGCCGGTTATGGAAATTATTATAACGGTACAAAACTTAATTTTAATGGTACTGTAACCTACCGGTTCCAACCTTATGGGAGTGTTTCGATTTCAGCTAATTACAATAATATCAAATTACCCGACCCATATAACAGCGCCGAACTTGTTTTAATCGGCCCAAGAATCGATATTACTTTTACCGATAAAATTTTCCTTACTACCTTCGTACAATACAATAACCAGATTGATAATCTGAACACAAACATAAGGTTTCAATGGAGGTTTGCACCTGTCTCCGACTTCTTTATTGTTTATACAGGAAATTCATTTACAGGAAATTTTGAAAATAAAGACCGTGGACTTGTTGTTAAACTGACCTACTGGTTCAATTAACAATTCTGTCTCACGGTCAATAAAGCTTATACTTTTCAGCTTTATATTTCAAAATTGTGATGCGCAAATTAAAGACAAAAGACAAAGCCTATATAGTCGTTCCTTAAAAAGTCAGTTTTTTCAATATTTTACCAAAATTAAGCAGTCGGTAAGTAAAAAATCCAGGATTTGATTTAAGACAAAAATAATAGATTCACGGATTTTCCGTAACATCTTCATCATATTGAAGGCAGTTGCTGCCAGAAGAGTGTTAATCATATCACCTTCAACACCTTTCAAATAGTTCCTGAGCATTCTGTGATCCTGTTTTATGTGCCCTATGATTGGTTCTATTGAAGCCCTTCGACGAAACCGCTCCCTTTCCATGGCTTTTTCATACGCCGTCTTGCCTTTACCTGAACCAGGTATTTTTATTGCGACACCCATAACGCTCTTCCGCCCTTTACACCCTCTGTCAACTATAGCATACTTCGGTAAATACCCTGTTAGTTCTTCAACCTGCTGTAATTGAGGCTCTATCGCATGTCCGTCATAAATGTTATCTTCAAATGCTAATGCTCCAACAACTATACCGCTATCCCTGGTCAAAGCAAAACTGCTCTTGTTCCCAAATTCGTATTTCTTGTGCTCTTTACCCTTCGAAATGCATTTTACTTCCGGTGCATGTAAACTGTATATCTTATTCTTATCATCCCGCTTTTGTCCAAGTACACAGTAGTATAACCATAGTCGTTCATCATAGTAACTCAACCTGTCATTATCGTCAAGCTTCCGCTCAACATCTCTTACCAACCGACCAGCTATCGTCTTTAACTTCCGCCCTGCAGCAACAGCCTTCTTCCTCCTGCGTGGATGCTCCCGAAACCTCTGATCTATCATCAACTGCTTTACTGTCCTTGTATAACGCTGCCTTAACTTTATATCCTCCTGATCAGCTATCCTCAAACATCCTTCTATTATCTTCTTGTGAAGCTTCGAATCTGTTGGAAACGTTATATTCTTCTCCTGTACAGTGGTGTCTATCAATATCTCCTTCTCCTTAACCTCTGAGGAGTCAAACAAACTGATACTGAGCTTCAGTAACTTCTGCGCTCCACACTCTCCAATACGCTTGCGAAAATGAACAAACTCACTCGGATCAAATGGCTGCTCATACTGAAAATATGTCTCCCCACAAAAGTATTGCCAGTATGGATTTTCTATCCACCTATCAACAAATGTCTCATCTCCAAGATTATACATTTGCTTTAACAACATGCTCCCAACCATCTTACGTATCGGTACTGCCGGACGTCCCATATCAGAATAATATCCAGAAAAATCCTTCTCAACCTTATCCCAGTCAATCCTCTCTGATAGAAGAACTAACTCATGCCTCATGTTGATTACATTTACCAGTGGAACACGAAATACTTCCAACTGCGGATTCTTACTAATTTTACCTTCCATTTTACAAGCTTTTCCTCAAAAATACCGAAAACCTTGCAAATTATAATAATAACTTATCAACATTAACAGTTAATAATCAACAATTTAATATGTTCTTAAGGAACGACTAAATATGTTCAATATAATTAGTCGTTCCTTAAAAAGTCAGTTTTTTCAATATTTTACCAAAATTAAGCAGTCGGTAAGTAAAAAATCCAGGATTTGATTTAAGACAAAAATAATAGATTCACGGATTTTCCGTAACATCTTCATCATATTGAAGGCAGTTGCTGCCAGAAGAGTGTTAATCATATCACCTTCAACACCTTTCAAATAGTTCCTGAGCATTCTGTGATCCTGTTTTATGTGCCCTATGATTGGTTCTATTGAAGCCCTTCGACGAAACCGCTCCCTTTCCATGGCTTTTTCATACGCCGTCTTGCCTTTACCTGAACCAGGTATTTTTATTGCGACACCCATAACGCTCTTCCGCCCTTTACACCCTCTGTCAACTATAGCATACTTCGGTAAATACCCTGTTAGTTCTTCAACCTGCTGTAATTGAGGCTCTATCGCATGTCCGTCATAAATGTTATCTTCAAATGCTAATGCTCCAACAACTATACCGCTATCCCTGGTCAAAGCAAAACTGCTCTTGTTCCCAAATTCGTATTTCTTGTGCTCTTTACCCTTCGAAATGCATTTTACTTCCGGTGCATGTAAACTGTATATCTTATTCTTATCATCCCGCTTTTGTCCAAGTACACAGTAGTATAACCATAGTCGTTCATCATAGTAACTCAACCTGTCATTATCGTCAAGCTTCCGCTCAACATCTCTTACCAACCGACCAGCTATCGTCTTTAACTTCCGCCCTGCAGCAACAGCCTTCTTCCTCCTGCGTGGATGCTCCCGAAACCTCTGATCTATCATCAACTGCTTTACTGTCCTTGTATAACGCTGCCTTAACTTTATATCCTCCTGATCAGCTATCCTCAAACATCCTTCTATTATCTTCTTGTGAAGCTTCGAATCTGTTGGAAACGTTATATTCTTCTCCTGTACAGTGGTGTCTATCAATATCTCCTTCTCCTTAACCTCTGAGGAGTCAAACAAACTGATACTGAGCTTCAGTAACTTCTGCGCTCCACACTCTCCAATACGCTTGCGAAAATGAACAAACTCACTCGGATCAAATGGCTGCTCATACTGAAAATATGTCTCCCCACAAAAGTATTGCCAGTATGGATTTTCTATCCACCTATCAACAAATGTCTCATCTCCAAGATTATACATTTGCTTTAACAACATGCTCCCAACCATCTTACGTATCGGTACTGCCGGACGTCCCATATCAGAATAATATCCAGAAAAATCCTTCTCAACCTTATCCCAGTCAATCCTCTCTGATAGAAGAACTAACTCATGCCTCATGTTGATTACATTTACCAGTGGAACACGAAATACTTCCAACTGCGGATTCTTACTAATTTTACCTTCCATTTTACAAGCTTTTCCTCAAAAATACCGAAAACCTTGCAAATTATAATAATAACTTATCAACATTAACAGTTAATAATCAACAATTTAATATGTTCTTAAGGAACGACTATATATCTTTTATCTTGCGACTTTTGTCTTTTGTCTTTAATAAATTTATAGTTCTCTTATCCAGATATTCCTGAATGCAACCGGATTGCCATGATCCTGCAAAAGAATCGAACCGGCTCCATGTTTTTTAATTGCATATTCTGGTATTCCTATATATAATGTTGGCCCTCTGAGCGATACATTATTTTGTATTAATACGCCGTTATGTAATACGGTAACCCTGGGAGGAGTGAAATATGAAGTGCTATCATTACCAAACCTGGGAGCAGTATAAATAATATCATAAGTCTGCCATTCACCTGGTTTCCTGCATGCATTTACAAGCGGAGCATACTGTTTATATAGACTTCCTGCCTGGCCGTTACGATAAGTACGATTATTATAGCTGTCGAGTATCTGAACTTCGTAAAGTTCCTGAAGATACACGCCGCTGTTGCCTCTGCCCTGGCCTTCGCCTGTCACCTCTGCCGGCGTTTTCCACTCAATATGAAGCTGGAAATCATTGAATTTCCTTTTAGTTTTAATCGGGCCTGAGCCTTTTACACAAATAAGCTCACCGTCTTTAATAATCCATTTGGTCGGGTTCCCTCTGCTGTCTTCCCATTCTTTGTTGACATCGGTTCCATCAAATAAAATAATTGCATCAGATGGAGGCATGCCTGGTTGAGCGGCAGGTTCAATGATCTTTACCTCTGGTTCCCAAATTTCGGTCATTTCCGGAGTCATTCTTGCAGGTTCACGTGGTGATTGTGTCTGTTGTTGTACAGGCTGAGGCTGTGCCGTCCGTGCCTGTTTTTGCTGTGTATAACCCGTTAATGCTATGAAAAGCATCAAGTTGAAAATCAATAGTTTTTTCATAAATATGAATTTAATAAGTTGAAAGAATTATATTTTATTTTTTCACTATAAAAATAAACTTTTTATGAATTAATTTTTGTTTAAAGTCTAAGATGTGAAATAACAAATTGAATAAAAAATATTTTGAAAATTAAGAAGAAAGTGCGTCTTTGTTAGATGTCTCAAAACCACCTCAGACGCACTTTCCTTTATTGCCTATTCTTATAATAAGAATACGTTATTTTCAGGACATTAATATCCAGGATTTTGTTTCAAAGAGGGGTTTGCGTCGATTGCTGTTTGTGGAATAGGGAACAGCTTACGGAATTCTGGAATTGTTCCTCTCCAGCCTGGAATAGGATCACAAAATGTACCGAACCTTATTTGATCCTGCCGGGTAAAAGATTCCCATGCAAACTCAAGGCGGCGTTCAAGATAAATATCATCAAGTGTAACGCTTGTTTTGAGTTTTGCAGGGTCGTCAAAAGCTCTTTTCCTGATTTCATTCACCAGCCTGGTTGCTTCATCATTATCCTTATTTAATCTCACAAGGCATTCTGCTTTCATCAAGTAAATGTCGGCAAGTCTGAAAATTGCACAATCATTTTGCATATAGTTAACACCCTTTTCAATCTCCCATTTAAAGCATCTTGCACCATCTTCCTGTTCGCATTGTCCCCATCCATCAGAATCTATGCCATATTTCATTACTATATCAATAGTATGTATCAATGGCCGTCCATGAGCT
>Ga0208196_1001193_pt1 | contig 29232 bp, 30 predicted proteins | sample AD_JPNNA7_MetaG_FD_184443 | JGI IMG/M metagenome (GOLD analysis project Ga0208196, IMG submission 184443) | Active sludge microbial communities of municipal wastewater-treating anaerobic digesters from Japan - AD_JPNNA7_MetaG (SPAdes) (version 2) | ecosystem: Engineered > Bioreactor > Anaerobic...
ATTCGTGGAGGAAGCCCTTGCCGTGAAAAACATCCTTGCACCCCACCGGATTCCCCTGATGATCAATGACCGGATCGATGTGGCGCTGGCCTGCGGCGCGGACGGCGTTCATATCGGGCAGGAGGATATGCCGTATGAAACGGCCCGTCGCCTGCTGGGGCCGAAAGCGATTATCGGCCTGTCCGTAGAAACGTGGGAAGACGTGCAGGCGGCCCAGAAGCTGGAAGTGGATTACATCGGCGTCAGCCCCGTTTTTGCCACACCGACCAAAACCGATACGAAAGAGCCGTGGGGACTCGAAGGGCTCAGAAAAATCAAGGCGTTCAGCCGCCATCCCCTGGCGGCCATCGGAGGAATCAGCGAGGCAAACGCCCGGGAAGTGACCGAAGCCGGCGCGGATTGCCTGGCCGTTGTTTCGGCCATTTGCAGCGCCGAAAATCCGGCCGTGGCGACCGCGAGACTCAAAAATGTCTTTGATGACGTGCTGCGCCGTCGGGAAAATCGGGGCTGAAAAAATTTTCTTGACAAGTACGGAGCGCTCGTTTATAGGGCAGGCAACGAAAAGGACGGTTTTTTTAATGAACAGACAGATCAACGCAAACAGCAATGCTTTTGGTTACTGGTTTTATTACGATGCGTCGGTCTGCCTGTCGCTGGAGAGGACTTGGTAAGGTAACAAAACCAAAACAGCCATGGGGAGATCGAGCGAAAGCTGCCCATGGCTTTTCTGTTTTAAAAGGCCATGGCGGCAGAAGCCATGGCCTTTTTTTTTCAAGGGGGATGTATGATTATTGTCATGAAGAGCCGCGCAACGGAAAAGCAGATCGAGAATGTGATTGCCTGGATTGAATCGGTCGGCTACAAGGCGCATCCGTCCAGCGGCGTGGAACGAACCATTATCGGGGCGGTCGGGGACCAGCGCGACAAAGCCGCGCTGAAATATGCGGAAAACCTTCCGGGCGTCGAAAAGACCATGCCGATTCTGAAGCCTTACAAACTGGCCAGCCGGGAATTCCATGAAGAAGACAGTGTGGTCCGTGTGGGCGCCGCCGAGATCGGCGGACCGGAATTCGTGGTCATGGCGGGGCCCTGCGCCATCGAAAGTGAAGAACAGCTTCTGGAAAGCGCCTATGTCGTCAAAAAAGGCGGCGGCCAGATTCTGAGGGGCGGCGCCTTCAAGCCCCGCACGTCTCCTTACAGCTTCCAGGGCATGGAGGAGGAAGGATTGAAAGTCCTGGAATCCGTGAGCGGGAAGACCGGCCTGCCGACGGTGACGGAAGTGGTCAATCCGGCGGATGTGGATCTGGTGGAATCCTACGCGGATATGCTGCAAATCGGTGCGCGCAATGTTCAGAATTTCGCGCTGCTCAAGAAAGTCGGCCACGCGCGCAAACCGGTGCTGCTGAAGAGGGGAATGATGACGACCATCGAGGAACTGCTCATGTCCGCGGAGTATATCCTTTCTTCCGGCAATCCCAACGTGGTCCTTTGCGAGCGCGGCATCCGCACGTTCGAAACGGCCACGCGCAACACGCTGGACATCAGCGCCGTGCCGGTGCTAAAGAATCTGACACATTTGCCGGTGGTGATCGATCCCAGCCATGCGGCCGGCAACTGGAAATATGTGATTCCGCTTTCCCGCGCGGCGCTGGCCGTGGGTGCGGACGGCATCATTGTGGAGGTGCACCCGGAGCCGGAAAAAGCGGTTTCCGACGGGGCGCAATCGCTCAAACCGGAAAAATTTTATCAGTTAATGGACGACGTGCGCGCGCTTGCGAAAGCCATGCGCGGCTGATGACCCGGAGTGGATATGAAAACGCTGAAAGTTCATTTGGATAAAAAAACCCTGTCCTCCCATGAAATCCGCATCGGACGGAATATTCTGGACCGGGTGGTTCTGCTGATCGCGAAAAACCATAAGGCTTCGCGCTACGGAATCGTGACGGATACGCATGTGAATCGTCTCTATGGAAAAACGCTGCTGGAAGCCATGTCCGGCGCGGGGTTAAATGCCTTTCTTCTGGAAATTCCCGCGGGAGAGTCTTCCAAGACGATTGCGACCGCGATGGATCTCGCCGGACGTCTGCTGGAAGCCGGCGCCGATCGCGGAACGCTGCTGATCGCGCTGGGCGGCGGCGTGGTGGGCGATCTGACGGGCTTTGTCGCCTCGGTCTATATGCGGTCGGTCCCGTATGTTCAGATACCGACCACCCTGGTTGGACAGGTGGACAGCGCCATCGGCGGGAAAACCGCCGTGGATCTGCCGCAGGGAAAGAATTTGCTGGGGACTTTTTATCAGCCGCGGGCGGTGTTTGCGGATTTAAAGTTTCTCGACACGCTGCCGGAGCGGGAATTCGTGGGCGGTCTGGCCGAAATCATCAAGTACGGCATCATTGATGATGAAAAGTTGTTTCAGCGGCTGGAAGAGGATATGGAAGCGGTCAAACGCAGGGATCCCGAACGGCTGCTGACGCTGGTCGAAACCTGCTGCCGGATCAAGAAATCGATCGTCGAGATGGATGAGCGGGAGCAGGGGCTGAGAAGAATCCTGAATTTCGGCCACACGCTGGGGCATGCCCTGGAGACCGCGTCCGGCTACGCGCTGTCGCACGGTGAGGGCGTGGCGCTGGGCATGATCGCGGCTGCCCGGCTGTCGGTGCAAATGAAATATCTGCCCCAGAGCGAGGCAAAAAGGGTGGAAAAGGTTATTGCCGGGGCGGGGCTTCCTGTGCGAATCGCCGCTACCCTTGATACGAAAGCTGTTATGGACAGCCTGAAGATGGACAAAAAGAAAAGAAATAATGTGGTCCATTTTGTCCTGATCCGGAAAATCGGCATGCCGTTTGTCAACGGCAGCATCCAGGATGAGACGATCCTCAGTGTTCTGGAGGGCATGAAGGCATGAAACAACCGTTGGAAACGTTGCGGGAAGAGATGAGAAAGAAGGACCGGGACATTGTCCGGCTGCTCAACGAACGCTCGGAAATATCCGTGAAAATCGGCCGGGTGAAAGGGCAGGCCGGTTTCCCGGTGTACGATCCGGCGCAGGAAGCCAGGGTGCTGCGGTATCTGAGCGAACTCAACGGCGGCCCCCTGTCGGACAGTCAGGTCACGTCCATTTTCCGGGAGATCCTCTCGGCATCCCGCGATTTGCAGAAGCCCACGCGCATCGCCTACCTTGGGCCCGAGGCGTCCTTCAGTCATCAGGCCTCCCTTCTGCATTTCGGAGCCTCCTGTCAATTCTTCCCGCAGCAGGGCATCGCGCGGGTTTTCGATGAAGTAGAGAAGGGCGAAGTGGAATGGGGCGTCGTTCCCGTGGAAAATTCGCTGGAGGGTTCGGTCAATGTCACGCTGGACCGGCTGGCGCTGACGCCGCTGACGGTTCAGGCGGAAATTGATCTTCGCATCAGCCAGTGTCTGATTTCGCAGGCGAAAAGCCTGAAAGGCATCAAAAGGGTCTATTCGCATCCGCAGGGGCTGGCGCAGTGTCAGTCGTGGCTTCGCGCGCATCTGCCCAACGCGGCGACGGGTGAGATGGAAAGCACGGCGGCGGCCGTCGCGATGGTGCGGGGGAAAAAAACGGCGGCGGCTATCGGAAGCGCGCTGGCGGCCTCCACCTACGGATTGAACCTGCTGGCCCGGGGCATTGAAGACAATTCCTCCAACACGACGCGTTTTCTGGTGATCGGCCGGGGCGACACGTTCCCCACCGGCGATGATAAGACGTCGATCATATTCGCCACACCGGACGTTCCCGGGTCGCTGCACCGGGCGCTTTCGTGTTTTGCGAAGCGCAGGATCAATCTGACGAAAATCGAGTCGCATCCCGTGAAAGAGAGGCTGTGGGAGTATTTCTTTTTTGTGGACATGATCGGTCATCTGCGCGACCGGTCAGCGCAGAACTGCCTTGCGGAATTAAAAGACAAAACCATTTATCTGAAAACACTGGGGGCCTATCCGCGGGCCAAGGACGGAAGATGATCTGCATACCGGTCATGGACCCGACGCATCGGGAGGCTCTCCGGTCGGCGCAAAAAAGCGCAAGTCTCGCCGATCTGATCGAATTGCGCATGGATTGGATCGCGGATGGAGACGTGTCGGAGTTGATCCGCGCGGCAAGGCGCGCCTCGGCGAGCGTCAAAATTATTGTGACGTGCCGCAGGAGGGAAGAATCTGAACTTGCGCGGGAAGGCCTCGAAGCCCTTTCCGTGAAAGAAAGAACCAACGCGGCCAAAATGAAGCTGCTGCGGGAGGCTGTTGTATCGGGAGCGGATTTTATTGATATCGAGCTTGCGGAAGGGACCAGAGCCGTTTCGCGGATGCGATCCTGGTGCCACAGCCGCCCAAATCCTGCGCGGCTGATCGTTTCCTGGCACGACCCTTACAAAACCCCGTCGCTGGCCTCTCTGAAGAAAATCTTTGAGGCCTGTGCGCGGGCCGGCGCCGACATCGTGAAAATTGTTTCGTACGCCCGAAGTCTGTCCGATAACGCCGCCGTGCTGAATCTGATTGACTATGCGAAACACCAGGGGCGGGAAATCATCGCCATGTGCATGGGGGAAAAGGGGCAGATCAGCCGGGTGCTGGCGCCTTCGCGGGGAAGTTATCTGGGGTTTGCCGTTTTACCGGGCGGCAGGGCTTCCGCACCCGGCCAGTTGACGCTCAGGGAGATGAGGACTTTTCAGAAACTTCTGCGCCCGCATCGACCATCGATTGAGCCGCGGCAGAACCAACTTCATTTCGTCCTTCTGGGAAACCCGGTTCGCCAGAGCCTGTCGCCGCTGATGCATCAGGCGGCTTTCCGGACAATGGGCATCGACGCTTCTTACAGCGCCTTTTGCATCGCCGATCCGGCGGGCGCCGTATCCGGCATTCGGGCGATGAACATCCGGGGTGCATCGGTCACGATTCCTTTCAAGACGGCGGTCATGGAGTATCTTGACGACATCGACGCGGACGCAGCCTCTGTGGGGGCGGTCAACACGATCGTGAACGATTGCGGCCGCCTGATCGGCCATAACACGGACTGGCTGGGACTGATGGCGGCGCTGAAGGAAAAAACGCAGATCAGGGGCAGGAGATTTGTGATTCTGGGCGCGGGCGGCACGGCGCGGGCGGCCGCATACGGAATCCGGAAAGAAGGCGGGCGGCCGGTCATTGTCAACCGGACGCCGGAGAAGGGCATGGCGCTGGCCATGCAGTTTGGCTGTCCGTTTTATCCGTTGGCACAGATCAGTAAAATCAAGGCCTTCGGCCTTATTAACACGACGCCGGTCGGCATGTTTCCGGATATACAAAAATCGCCCGTCCCTCCGTCCGTTCTTGCGAATTACCGGGTCGTGGCGGATGTCGTCTATAATCCCCTGAAGACGAAATTGCTTCGGGATGCGGAAGCGAAGGGCTGCAAGGTCATCCCGGGACTGGAAATGTTTGTCAGGCAGGGAGCGGAGCAGTTGATGTTATGGACGGGCAGAGCAGCGCCGCTGGCGGTGATGAGAAATGCCGTCCGGGAAAGGTTAATGCAGCATGAATCCTGAGAAAGACCTGCCGGGAAAAGTTTCCAGCGTGGAAGTGCCAGGTTCGAAGAGCCTGACGCAGCGGGCTCTGATTGCCGCGGCGCTGGCCCGGGGGGAATCGTTGATCCGGGGCGCTTTAATCGCGGAGGACACCCGTCATTTGATGGAAGGACTGAATCTGCTGGGCGCCCGTCTGGAGGGGGTTGACGGCGGAATCCGGGTTGTCGGAACCGGCGGGGCGATTGCCAATCCGGACCGTGCAATCTTTCTGGGAAACAACGGCACGGCGCTGCGGTTTTTAACGGCGCTGGTTTGCCTGGGACGCGGGACGTATGTTCTGACCGGGGAGCCGCGTTTGCTGGAACGGCCGGTCGGCCCTCTGGTTGAGGCCCTGAAGGGCATGGGGGTAAACATCGCGTGCAAAAACCAGTGCCCGCCTGTCACCGTATCGGCCAACGGACTGAGGGGGGGGCAAATTACACTGACCGATATCGAAAGCTCGCAGTATGTTTCGGCGTTGCTCCTGTGCGCTCCTTACACAGCCAAGGGGATCGAGCTTTCCCTCACGGGAAATATTGTCTCCGCGCCTTACATTGATTTGACGGTCGGCGTCATGAAGGATTTCGGCGCAAAAATTTACCGCACGGGACGCGATTTGTTCAGCGTTGGAACCCAGTCGATTTACGAGGGTCGGGCGTATGATGTGGAAGGAGACGTCTCCAGCGCCTCGTATTTTTTTCTGGCGGCGGCCCTTTTGAAAAGGCCGGTCCGCGTTTACGGCATTCGCCGGGAGAGCGCCCAGGGGGACATCGGCCTGCTGGATGTTCTGGAGAAACTGGGCTGCCGGATCGAAAGCGGCGAGGCGTGGGTGGAAGTTTCCGCGCCGAACAGCCTTGCCGCAGGCGATGTGACGCTGGACATGGGAAATATGCCGGACATGGTGCCGACGGTCGGGGTTCTGGCGGCGTATCGCAGGGGAAAGACGGTGATGACCAATGCCGCCCATTTGAAAATCAAGGAAAGCAACCGCCTGGCGGCGATGGCAAGCGAACTGAGCCGTGTGGGGATCGCCGCGTCCGAACGGCCGGACGGTTTGACGATCGAGGGAGGCATTCCCCATGCCGCGGACATTGAAACGTACAACGATCACCGCATTGCAATGAGTTTTGCCGTTGCGGGGCTGGCCACGCCGGGGATTGAAATCGCCGACAAAAAATGTGTGGACAAATCTTTTCCGGGCTTCTGGCGGGAGCTGGACAAATTATGAAAATCATCCTGATCGGCTGCCGCGCGTCTGGAAAGTCCACCGTCGGCAGGCTTTTGTCGCGAAAACTCGGCGTGCCTTTCGTAGATGCGGATCAACTCGTCGAAAAAACGGCGGGCATGTCCATCGCGGAAATGGTCGCGTTGAAAGGCTGGCAGGAATTCCGCAGGAGAGAAACGCAGACGCTGGCTTCTCTTCAGGATCCGTCGGTTTGCGTCCTGGCCACCGGCGGCGGAGTGGTTTTGGCGGATGAAAACCGGAGGCTGCTGAAAAAAACGGGTGTCGTGATTTACCTGAAAGCAGACCTGCCGGATGTCGTGGAGCGGCTGCGCCGCGACGCGAAAAATACACAGAGCCGCCCGCCGCTGACAGACGGAGATCTGATCGAAGAAACCCGCTCTGTGTTATTGCAGCGAGCCCCGCTGTATCGGTCGGTTGCCGATTACACGGTGGAAACGCGAAACAAAAATGCCGAACAGGCGGCGGAAGAGATTTATCGGCAGCTTCTGGAGGCGGGCATCATGTCAAAAATGCAGACCTTGAAACAGAAGACGATCGAATAACGATTATTGGGGGACGTATGGCAGGCAATAGGTGGGGAACCTTGTTTTGCGTTACGACGTGGGGGGAGTCGCACGGCCCCTCGCTGGGCGCGGTGATTGACGGCTGTCCGGCCGGGATCCGGCTGACTCCCGAAGAGATACAGCGGGAGCTGGACCGACGCAGGCCTTCCACATCAGCGGCTTCGACGTCCCGCGCCGAGAAAGACCGGGTGGAAATCCTTTCCGGCGTTTTTGAGGGTCAAACCACCGGCACGCCGATAGCGCTGCTGGTCCGGAATACCGACGCGCGATCGGAGCATTACGACGAGTTGAGGAATGTTTTTCGCCCCGGCCACGGGGATTACACGTACTGGAAAAAATACGGCCTCCGGGACTGGCGCGGGGGTGGACGCGCTTCGGGACGGGAAACCGTCGGGCGCGTCGCGGCAGGCGCGGTTGCACGCAAAGTGGTCCGGGCCGCCGGCATGGAGGTGATTGCCTATACCCGGAGCATCGGCGGCATCCGGATTTCGCCGGATGCTCTGACGCGGGATCAACACTGGGAAAAAAGAGTCCGCGAAAGCCCCCTGTATTGTCCCGATCCGCAGGCGGCGTCTGCCATGGAGGAGCGCCTGGCTGCCGTCCGGAAGGAAGGGGACACGCTGGGCGGCGTGGTGGAAATCCTTGTCCGGGGATGCCCGGCCGGTTTGGGGGAGCCGGTCTTCGACAAGATGGATGCGGACCTGGCCAAAGCCCTGATGAGCATCGGAACGGTGAAGGCCGTGGAAGTGGGCGAGGGCTGTGCGGTCGCGTCAAAAAATGGGTCCGAGATCAATGATCCGATGGATGCCGCAGGCTTTGTCAAAAATTCCGCCGGAGGCATCCTCGCAGGCATCACCACCGGTCAGGACCTTGTTTGCCGGGTGTACTGCAAACCCATCCCCTCCATCGCCCTGCCCCAGCAGACGGTGGACGAAAGCGGCCGGGAGCGTTCGATCCGGGTCGGCGGCAGACACGATATTTGCGTGATTCCGAGGATCGTTCCGGTTTGCGAGGCGATGGTCCTGCTGGTGCTGGCGGATCACTGGCTTCGACAGAAAGCGGGTGGCCGATGAAAAAAATGACGGCGGGCATTATCGGCGGAACGCACGGCATGGGCCGCTGGATGACCGGACTGCTGCGCGCGCAGGGTTTGGCCGTGAGCGTGGCGGGCCGGGCAACAAAAACCACGGCGGTGGATCTGGCCGGCCGATGCGATGTGGTGGTGGTTGCCGTGCCGATTGCGGCGACGGCAGGTGTCATTCGGGAAGTCGGGCCGAGGGTGAAACCCGGCCGGCTGCTGATGGATTTAACGTCGCTGAAAACAGAGCCGGTGGCGTTGATGCTTTCGCATTCCGAAGCGGACGTGGTCGGCTGCCACCCGCTGTTCGGTCCGTCGGTCAGCGATCCAGCCGGACATTCCGTGGTTCTTTGCCGGGGGCGGGGCGAGAACGGCTATGCTTTGATGAAGGCCGTTTTTGAAAAGGCCGGTTATCGGGTTTTGGAGACAACGCCCCGGAGGCATGACAAGATGATGTCGGTCGTTCAGGCCCTCAACCATTTCAACACCATCGTCCTGGGTATGGCGGTTGCCGAAGCGGGGATTCCGTTTCCGGAGCTGCAGCCGTTTTCCACGCCGATTTTTACAACCAAAATGGAGATCGTCCGAAAGGTATTTACGGACACACCCGGACTTTATGCGGATATTCTTGCCGGGAATCCCCACACGAAGAAGATATTGGCGTCTTACGCGCGCGTCGCGCAAAAGATTCGCGCCCGAGCGGATGCCCGCGACACCGCAGGCCTGACGCGGGCCATGGAGGATGCCGCAAAGACGTTGTTCTGAGGCGGGCCGGACGGAAGATTTCCTTTGGATTTTTGAGGCGGATGGTGTATTTTTGTCACGCTGCATAACGTTTCGATCAAAGGAGCGGCCTTCTTTTATGGATCAAAAAATCGATCAAGTCGCGAGACTGGCGGCGAAAGCCGGAAAAATTGTCGTCTTCACCGGCGCAGGCATCAGCACGGAATCCGGCATCCCTGATTTTCGCGGTCCCGGAGGACTCTGGACCAAATACGATCCGGACGATTTCACCATCGATAAATTTCTGGGATCTCATGCAACGCGCAAAAAAATGTGGCAGCGCCTGCGGGAAGGCGGCCTGATGGAAGACGCACGGCCCAACGCGGCGCATTATGCCGTCGTGGAGCTGGAGAAGATGGGCAAACTGCTGTCTCTGGTTACGCAGAACGTGGACAATCTGCACCAGAAGGCGGGGAGCTCGCCCGCACTCATCCGGGAATTGCACGGCAATATGCAGCGGCTGGTTTGCCTGAACTGCCGGGAGAGTTACCCGATTGCCGTGGTCAAGGAAAAGTATGCCGGTTCCGACGATGCGCCGACCTGCGACTACTGCCGGGGCATCCTCAAGCCGGATGTGATTTTCTTCGGAGAGGCCCTGCCGCAACAGGCCCTGGCACAGGCGATGCGGGAAGCGGAAAGCTGTGATTTGATGATCGTGATCGGTTCGTCGCTCGTTGTGTATCCCGCGGCCTATGTTCCGGTTCATGCCAAGCAGTCGGGGGCCGATCTGGTGATCATCAACAAAGGCGAAACCGAACAGGATCACCTGGCCGACGTCCGCATTGACGCCTCGGCAGGGGAGACCATGACGAAAATACTAAACAGGCTGAAGGCTGAAGACTGAAGGTAAAGGAACGGGCGCGAAACGCGCCGTCATGCCGGCGAATACCCTGGAGGGCACGAGTGCCGGCATCCAGAAAAAATTAACCACGTCGCAGCAAACTGCCAAGAAGTAACACCCCATCCCGCAACAGGGGGATTTAAAAAGCCGAAGGCTTACAAAACAGATCTTCAGCCTTCAGTCTTCAGCCTTCGGTCTAAGGATCCTTATGTGCCTGATCCTTTTTGCCTGCAATGCGCATCCGGACTACCGCCTGATTCTGGCGGCCAACCGCGATGAATTCTACGACCGGCCTTCCGCGCCGGCGGATTTCTGGACCAGCCATCCGCAGGTGCTGGCGGGAAAAGATCTGAAAGAAAAAGGGACGTGGCTGGGCGTCACCAGGGAAGGCAAATTTGCCGCCATTACCAATTATCGTGACCCCGCTTCCTGGAAAGCCGACGCGCCGTCCCGCGGAAAGCTGGTCAGCCGGTATCTGACCGGATCGGCCGGTCCTGAAAAATATCTCCGGAATGTTGCCAAAAAAGCCGAGGCTTACAACGGGTTTAATCTTCTTTTGGGCGACGGTGCGGACCTCTTTGTGTATTCCAACCGGGGAGATATCCGGAAACTCTCATCCGGGATTTACGGCCTGAGCAATGAGCTCCTCGATACGCCCTGGCCCAAGGTTCAACGGGGGAAAAAATTACTGAAGAGAGCCCTGGCCCAAAAAGGAAAAGAACTGGAAGAGGCACTGTTTGATCTTCTTGCGGACCGACGCGTCCCCCCCGACCGGAATCTGCCGGACACGGGCATCGGCCTCGAATGGGAAAGGCTGCTGGCGACGATGTTTATCAAAAGCCCCATTTACGGAACGCGCTCTTCAACACTGCTGCTCATCGGGAAAAACAAGCGAGTCAAACTGATAGAAAAAGTTTACAACGGCGAGGAGGAGCCCTGGCTGATCAGTCGGTTTGCGTTTCCTGTAGAGGATCGGACATGAAAGGAGGATGCCATGAAGGTGGTTTATTCCGAAGAGTATAAACAGGTTTACTCATACGACCCCGCCTCCAACCCCGGTAGGATCGAATCCATCGAATTCGCTCTGGCGGGGAAAGTGAACTATGTGGAGCCGCTGCCCGCCACGGAAGAAGAAATCCGCGCCGTGCACACGCCGAAACACGTTGCCGAAGTCCGGCGCGAAGGCGTCTATGACATCGCCGCGCTTGCCGCGGGCGGAGCGATCAGGGCCGCGGAAATCGGACGGTTCGAGCCTTGTTTCGCCGTGATCCGCCCTCCGGGGCATCATGCCTCTGCCGACAGCGCCTGGGGGTTCTGCTATTTCAACAACATGGCCATAGCCCTGACCGCGCTCAAGCGGAAAAATAAAATCCAAAAAGCCTTTATTCTGGATTTTGACCTCCACGTCGGCGACGGCAATATCAACATTCTCGGCAAGACGGGGTATGTGACAATTCTCAATCCTGCGGGTCAGGACCGCAACGAATACCTGAAAACCGTTGCGAACGCTCTGGACAAAACCGACGCGGACATGATCGCCGTTTCGGCCGGATTCGACAATCATGAAGCCGACTGGGGCGGGCTGTTGGCGACGGAAGACTACACGACCATGGGGAGGCTGGTCCGGGAAGCGGCGCGGCGCAATGGGGGCGGCTGCTTCGGCATTCTCGAAGGCGGCTACAACCATTCTGTTTTGGGGAAAAACGTTTGGGCGTTCATTGAAGGTATGAGCGGCTAAAAGGGGAAATCCTGATCGGATGACGTCCGGGATTCGCCGGAGGTTTCCGGATGGATGTATTTTTGAGCCTTTTTGTGCTCCGGCCTGGCGTGGACCACGATGGAGCGGGGCGTCGTCGGACAGGCCAGCTGGCAGGCGCCGCAGCCGATGCAGTACTGCCGGTCGATTTCCGGATACAGGATGGTTTCCTTTTCGGTAAAGCGGATGGCGTGCGTCGGGCAGACTTCGCCGCAAGCGCCGCAATTCCGGTCATCGACGTATACGACGCAGATATCCTTCAGCAGTTCGGCCTCGCCGATCTGCGTGAGTTTCTTTTCGGCAAGCCCGATCGGCAAAATCGCGCCGGTGGGGCAGACCCGGCCGCAGACATCGCATTCATAATTGCAGTAACTCTTCTCGTAGTTCATTTTCGGCTGCAGCGGACCGGATAGTCCAAACGCCGTGAGCGTCGGCGTCAACACGCGGGTCGGGCAGGCGCTGACGCACAGGGAGCAGGCGGTGCAGGCCTGTGAAAAACGCTGCGCGCTGATCGATCCGGGGGGAGTGACCGGCGGGTTTGCCCCGGCGTCGCGGGCGCTGAAGCATTCGCGAAGATTCGCGTTCAGCGCCCAAAAGCCGGATGCAGCGGCAATGCCTGCGAGGATGAGCCTGCGGCGCGAAGGAGACCAGCGGCTTGTTTTGGGCTGCCGTTGTCTTTTTTGGTAGCGAATGACGCCTGATGAGCAGGCGTCGAGGCAGTTGAAACAGCCGACACAGCGGCTCATGTCAACAGCGGCGTTTTGCGGATCGATGCAGGCTGCCTTGCAGGCCGATTCACACCGACGGCAGGCCAGGCAGGTTTTTGGATGTAAGGCAAAGTGAAAAACAGACGCACGCGACAGCAGGCCCAGCAGCGTTCCCACCGGGCAAACCGTGTTGCAGTAAAGGCGTCCGTGCCGGAGGGCGAGGATGGAAACCAGGAGAACAAACCCGCCTGTCGTGGCCCCAACGGCAAGAGGGATAAAAGTCGTCTGTTTCGGATGCAGGTAAAGATCAAAGGGCTTCAGGACCAGAATAAACAGGTTGTAAGCATGGGCTGCGAGCGGTTGAAGAAAATGGGTGAGCATCCTTCCCGTCAGCGAATAGGGATCCAGTAGAATGACCAGCGACAGGGACCCGAAAAGCGCCGTCGCCGCCGTCAAAGCCAGAAGACCATAGCGCAAAACGTTCAGGGGCTTTGCATAAGAGGGCGCGGGGCGAAGGCCGAGTCTTTTCGATCCGGCCATCAGCAAATCCTGCAGCGTGCCCAGCGGACACAAAAAAGAACAGTACACCCGGCCGAAAAGCATCGTGATCAGAAGGATGAAGGCCAGGCCCGCAAGAAAAACGACGTCGGGCCTGGTGAGGGTTCGCAGCAAAGCCGGCACGAATTGCAAAGGCGGCAGGATTCCGGAAAGGACGGCGGACATTTTTTCCGCGCCTGCGAACAGCAGAACAAAAAGGATAAAAATGGCGAAAGACAGGATTCTGCGTGTTTTAATCAGTGTCAATGAGGGTTTCCCCTTGTTTCGATCCTGAAAAAGTTGCCGGTGTTGCCGGTCTTTGAGCGGCGGATTCGCCGCCCGGATGGCCTGTAAGGCTTGAGCACGGTCGGCCGCAACGGTTCTCTACATCGCGTAGGTGGCGATTTTCAGCTCTTTCAAGTTCATGTTCCCGATTTTCTGCGCGTGGGCGATTTTGATATAGCCGATGGACTCCGGCTCTCTGCCGAAGATTTTGGCGGCGGCCGCGTCGATGGCCACGATGTCGCGCGAGATCAGCAGGGTCTTTTTCATCTGGATATCGGCGGATTGCGGATTGCCGGGGCCTGAAGGTCCATGGCTCATCAGCACGCGGTAAGCATCCACCACGTTGAGGTCCGGTTTGCGGTACAGACAGAAATCCGCAATGCACTGGTCCAGTCCGGTCAGATGGTACGCCATGCGATTTTTGACGACGCCCATCAGGTTTTTCATGGCAATGGTCAGGTGCGTGGAGCTGTGGTGTTTGAGGACCGGCACATTGATGAAAACATCGCAATCCAGGATCAGACTGTGCACGTCCGCGGTTTTGAGGATTTTGCCTCCGGGAATCCGGACTTCGCGATAGCTGAAATTATCCACGGGGACCACGACGGCGCGGGCGGCTTTGGCGGCTTCTTCGATGCCGCTCAGTTGATAGCAGTTGCGGGCGTTTGACACAGTGGGCGAGACCACGTTGTCGAAAACGTAAACGCGCCTCGCGCCGGCCGCCCAGCAGGATTCGACGATTGTTTTGACGAGCAGTGGATTGGTATTGGCCCCGACTTCCGGCACCCGCGGCCAGCCGATGTTGGGTTTGACAACCACCGTCTGCCCCTTCTTCACAAACTGCTCCATGCCGCCCATCAGTTCGATCGCTTTTTTGAACATGGCATCCGGCTCGCCGTTTTTGACGGCAACCAGATCCGGGATGCGGGCGGATTTTTCTTTGGCCCAGAGGAAATCAGGCTTGCCCGGAATCAACGCGCCGCCCGCGACCAGACCCAACGAAAGACCCCTGAAAAGAATTTCCCGCCGTTTGAATTTTTGTTCCCCCGCCATGGTTGCCTCCTGCCGGTTTTTGACCCGGCGGCTATCGGTTTTTCAATCCGGCGATTTCAGCCAGCAGACGCGAACGATCGAAATAGACCTCATTTCGACGAATTTTTCCCGCATCGTCCAACTGAACAAAACAGACGCCGACGATTTCCAGCGTCGCGCTTCCCACGGGGATTCTGGCCAGCCATTTGTTTAAAAAACCGTCTTCCAGCGGGATGCCTTCCGTCTGCCGCCAAACCCAGTTGGGGTTGACCGCCAGCAGTTTGCGAAAATAAGCCAGCAAATCCTTCTTGCCTTTTACACCATGGGGAATGCCCGGATCCAGGTAAAAGGCGTCGTCGGTATAAAAATCCGCCAGACGTTCGGGATGGTTGCCGGACCAGGCCGGCAGCCATTGTTCGGCAAATTTTCTGGCTTCCTCAGCGGAGAGATATTTCATATGGCCTCCATCTTTGTGATGAAACACCTGTTGTGTCGCCTTCGGCATTTCTGTGTTCGCTCTTGCCTTGGATTCTTACTTAAAAACCGTCTTTTCGTAAAGAATAACTTTTTCCATCGCCCTTTCAAAGGAATCATGATTTTTATGTTATAATTCCTTTGACACAAAAGCGGCAATCTCTTATACTTCGCCGCAAATTCTAACGTATTCTTAAAATTGATTGGGGTCATATGACCGTCATTGCGCTGATTTTATTTTATCTGTTTTTCCCCGTGTTGGCCGTTTACCTGGCCAGGAAAAACGCTCTCTGTAACAAACTCGGCGCCGTCGTGATCTGTTACATTTGCGGAATCGTGATCGGCAATATCGGCGTGCTTCCCGCGAATCTGGCTCCCATTCAAAATCCCCTGATGCTGGTTGCCATCAGTCTGGCTCTGCCGCTGATGTTTTTTTCCATTGACGTGCGTCGCTGGAGCCGGCTGGCCGGCAAGTCGCTCCTTTCTTTCGGTTTGCAGACGCTGGCGATCCTGATCGTGGCCGCTCTGGGCTTTTTCATCTTCCGCGGCCGGGTGGGGGAAGAAACCTGGAAACTCGCCGGCATGTTTGTGGGGCTTTATACGGGCGGCACGGTGAACCTGGGCGCCATCGCCACGGCACTTCGCATCGATTCAACTCTGTACCTGGCCGCTCACACATCCGACGTTGTCGTGTCCGCGGTCTATTTGCTTTTTCTGATGACGGTCGGGCGGCGGATTTTGCTTAAATTTTTACCCGCTTTCCAAACGGCCGGAGTTGTGTCGCCTGCCGATCATCCGGATTTCGATTCTTACGCCGGCATTTTTGAAAAGAAAACTTTTGTTCCACTCCTGGGCGCCCTGGGACTTTCCGTGCTTATTTTTATAACGGGAGGCTTGTTTTTTCTTGTGTGGCATGAGGATATCGCTTTTGTCGCGGCCATCCTTTCCATATGCACGCTGGGGATCGCTTGTTCGTTTGTTCCCCGAATCCGGAATATAAAGATGACCTATCAGACAGGCAATTATTTCATTCTGATCTTCTGTCTTGTGGTGAGCTCCATGGCGGACTTTAACCGCCTTGTGTCCACTGCCCCGGTTATGCTGGTTTATGTCACTTTCACCATATTGATCTGCCTTGCGCTGCATGTGGCGCTGGCGAGAATATTCAGGATCGACGCGGACACCGTCATCGTGACCTCTGTTGCGGGAATTTGCTCGCCTCCGCTCGTTCCGATGGTCGCTTCGGCTTTGAAGAATAAGGAAATCGTACTTTCCGGGGTTATCACCGGCATCATCGGCTGGGTCATCGGAACCTACCTCGGAATATCGTTGTCGTATATTCTGCGCGGAACAGGCGCTTAATCGATCAATTTCATTAGGGGAGGCTGTCATGAAGCTTTATGAATTTAATGAATCGTACCGGTTGTTCGAGGAAGCGCAGCAGTACGTTCCCAACGGCATTTACGGTCCCCGCACTCCGGCCTTTCTCACCTTCGGGTCATATCCCGCCTTTATCCGGCGGGGAGAAGGATGCCGGATCTGGGATGTGGACGGTAACGAATACATCGATTACATGTGCTCCTTCGGAACCAACCTCCTGGGATTGAAGCATCCGAAGGTCGATGCGGCGGCGAAAAAACAATGGGAAAACGCAGACTGCTTCACGCTGCCGTCCGATCTGTGGCTTCCGCTCGCCAAAAAAATCGTGGGAACGATTCATGGCGCGGACTGGTGTGTTTTCGGAAAAAACGGCTCCGATGTGACGTCGTATGCGATCACGCTGGCCCGGATATTCACCGGAAAGCAGGACATCCTGCTGGCGCACGGGTCCTACCACGGCTCCCACTTCTGGTGTCAGCCCCACGGGCAGGGGGTTCCGGAAGAATGGAAGACGCATGTCCATTATTTTGAATACAACAGCGTGGAGGATCTGGAGCGGGTCGTTTCCGAGCACGAAGGCGCCGTCGCCGGAATCATGCTGACGCCGCACCGGCACGATTCCATGAGGGACCAGGAGCTGCCGGCAAAGGAATTCGTGGCCGCCGTCAACCGACTGGCGCAAAAGCACCGGTTCATGATCATTGTCGACGATGTCCGCTGCGGTTTTCGCCTTGAACTGGCGGGAAGCTCCATTCATTACGGATTCAACGCCGATATCCAATGCTTCGGCAAGGCCATGGCGAACGGATATGCCATTTCCGTGGCGGCAGCTCGGAAAGAAATGATGGATGCGGCAAAAAATATTTTCTTTACCGGTACACATTACTTTTCAGGCGTTCCCTTTGCGGCGGCGCTGGCCTGCATCGACGAGATTCAGGCCGCAGGCGCCATCGAGTACATTCGCAAGACGGGGACTCTGCTCATGGAAGGCTTGAGGCAGGCCGCAAACGCGGCGGGCCTGCAGGTCAATGTCACCGGTCCCCCGGCGATGCCCTACATGACGTTTGCCGACGATCCCCTCTTTGAGAAAAACCGGTTTTTCTGCGGTGAGGCGGCGCGGCGAGGCATCTTTTTCCATCCGCACCACAACTGGTTTGTCTGCGCCGCCATGACGGAATCGGATATTCTCAGGACGATTGATGTGGCCTCCGAGTGCTTCAAACTGACCAAAGAGAAATTTGGGGGCTGATATGAAATGGTATCATGTCGGGATCAAAGCCGCCGCGAGCGAGGCGTCCGTCCAATTTTACCGGGACATTCTGGGACTGGAAGTGATCGACCGGGTGGAAATCTGGGGAAAGCAATTTGTTTTTGTGGGAAACGATGCTATTTCCATTGAGATTGAGCAGGCCAATCCCGGGGATACCCCGTCGGATCCTTCTTCCATGACCGGCTTGAATCATTTCAGCCTGATTGTTGAGGATATTCGGGAATTAGTGAGCCAGGCCCGCGAAAAGGGCGCCTGCGTCCTGATGGATCCGTTTCATCCCCGGCCGGACCGACTCACGACCTTTCTCCGGGATCCCGACGGCGTGATGATTCAGCTGATTCAGTTCGTTTAAATGATTTTGATATCGAAGCGTTGCGGCGCCGCAGGCAGTGATGAATGCGTCCACTCACGCGCTCAAGAATGGTTAACAGGGAAAGCATTTCCCGGTTGCCCGCAATTTCGGTGATAAATATAAATGAAAAATTATATTGACATCACTTAAGTGATTGATTATAAAAACATTGCACATAATGCGTCAGAGAATTCATAAGCCTTTTATTTTTTAGTGGAATCAGGGCGGTTTGGCTTGATTTAACAAAGATTGATTAAACGTAAAGATTACGGTTATTTTAAGGAGAGAAATTATGAAAAAATTTGCTTCATTGGTTGTTGTCCTGCTGGTGGCGTTGCTGGTTTCTACAGGCAACGCGCAGGTGAGGGCGGGGTCTTTTACGATCACGCCGACTCTGGGTTTGTACACGTTTGAAGGGAACGAAGACATCGATCAGGCGGGGCCCTTGGTCGGGCTGCGTCTGGGATACAACTTCAACAAGTACATCGGCATCGAAGGATACGTTCATTATTCCCAAACAGAAAACAATGCCTGGTCTCCCAAAAAGAATGTTGATTTTACGGGGTACGGCGGCGAGATTATTTTCCATCTTTTGCCGAATCAGGCGCTGGTGCCTTTCCTGGCGGTTGGTGCTGGAGGCGTCCACTATTCCTATGGGGTATTTGAGGACGATTCGGATTACGGGACGGACAATTACAAAGACAACAAGTTTACCTTTGATTACGGGTACGGTCTGAAGTGGTTCCTGACGGATTGGTTCGCCCTTCGTCTGGATATTCGCCACGTCATGCCGATCGACCGGTTTCACAACAATATGCTCGCGTCCCTCGGGTTGAATTTCGCTTTCGGCGGCGCCAAGAAAACGACGGCGACGGCTGTTTCCGCGGCCGAGCCGGTCGTGGAGGAGGCGGCCAAGCCCCAGGCTGCGGCCGCTCCGGTCGTTGAAGAATCCAGACCTGCTGTTGCGGCGGCGGCTCCCGTGGTGGTTGAAGAAGTCGTGAAGCCCCAGCCCAAGACCCAGGTGCGCGAAGAAGTCGATGAGATGGGAAGAGCGACGCTGGAAGTCTTGTTTGATTTCGACAAGGCCACCATCAAAAAGAATTACACCAAGGATATCGATCATATGGTCGATGTGATGAAAGAACATTCGGACCTCGACCTGACCATCGAAGGCCATACGGACAACGTGGGCAAGCCCGCTTACAACAAAAGTCTTTCTCAAAAGCGTGCGGACTCCGTGAAGAACTACATGGTTGAAAAAGGCGGCATCGATGCCAAGCGGCTGAAAGCCGTCGGCTACGGCCAGGAAAAACCCGTTGCTTCCAACAAGACCAAAGCGGGGCGGGCGAAGAATCGCCGCGTGGAAGCGGCCGTCGATTATAAAAAATAAATAAGAAAGCCTTCCGTTTAAAAGGCTTTCAGATCAAATGGAGCCCCCGCGGTTTTTTCGGCGGGGGTTTTTTTTGTTGCGCGCGTGGCGGGGCTTATCCCCTGGCGGTTGAAGTCCGCCGAGAGCCCTTTGACGAATTGAGAGTTTTGAATAACAGTCATTTTTATCATTTCGACCGAAGGGAGAAATCCATGTCCCGAATGCAATGAGGGATCTTTAGATTTCTCGTCGCTCACGCTCCTCGAAATGACCTTTTTCAAAGCTCTCGAATTGTCCCGCTTGACCGGGGGCATGGAGAACCTTGATTAATCATGGTAAATGTATTAAATCTTCACACGGGTTTTACAGGGCCGCTTCCATGCCCGCCCGTGGATGAAAAAGACAACCGATCCAGTCCGACCCGCAAGAAGGGTGAAAGGAGCAAATATGAAAAAGATTTATGCGGTGGTTTATATTTTTATTCTGGCCCTTTTTCTGCTGGCGGGCTGTGCGAAAGCTCCGCCTGTTGTCAAAAAAGATGAGCCGAAAGTCAAAGAGCCTCCCCCGGTTCCGGTCGTGGTGAAAAAACCTCCTGTTGCTCCGCCTCCTCCGCCCCCCGACATGGAAAAACTACCCGACATTGTGCGCAGCGTACCGGACAGCAAGGTGTGGGTGCGCTATGGAAAAACCAAAATGGGAGAGAACTATTACAACCAAACCAATATCGCCAGATCCTCCAATATCGCGACCGTCACCCTTTATCGGGTTGTGACGGATCTTTGCAGGAAACAGATGATTGAAGAAGTGAAGAAATACAATCCGAAGAAATCGGTAAAATACCATTATTACGAACATGATGTCCGCGTGGATGAGATGGATTGCAAGAATCAAAAATGGCGGGTGAAAGACCTGATCCATTACGACGACAAGGGAAGCGTTTTGGATCATCATACCTACGAAAATGAACCCTGGCAACCCATTAAATTTGTAACGGATCATCACACGCTGCAGAAAAGCATTTGCGTGGCCGAGGAAAAGCCTGTCGTCAAGAAGAAAAAAAAGAAGTGAGGTGAGGATCGTCAACCGTTTTCAGAAGGTTTGCGCGCCGGCCCTTGCGTCTTCGCCCCAACGGTTTTTTTCCGAAGCAGGGCGCCTTTCGGCGCCGGGAAGGGAAGGGGGACGCGGATGAGGTTTCCCGCGTGAGCCCGGTCGATTCTGTTTCCTTCATCATCCGTCATCGGTCGGGCATCGACGGGCAGGGTTTCCTTCGTCAGCAGCAATTCCACATCCTCGCCCGCCTGCAGGAAATTGCGGACCTCCATCCGTAGCTCCTTGGTGACGTTGTCATAGCCGACAACCATTCCCGCCGGTTCATGCGTCTGAATATTTTTGATGTCCGGGCTGGATTCATTGATCTTTTCTTCGGCAAAGGCAAAGCCCGTGGTGTAGCCCCGATGGGAGACGGTTTTCAGCTCCTCCATCCAATTCGGGTCGCAGCGATAGGTCTCCTGGTGAAGGCAAAGGGCGTCCAGCGCCTGCCGATAGGTTCGGGTCACGACCGCCACATAATAGGAAGACTTCATCCTTCCCTCAATCTTGACGCCGGCGACGCCCGACGCCAGGACCTCCGGCAGATGTTCCAGCAGACATAAATCTTTGGAGCTCAGCAGATACGAAAACCGGTCATCTTCTTCCAGGACGAGAGGATCATCCGGGCGGGTGGATTCCGAAAGACGGTACTCCCAGCGGCAGGGTTGGGTGCAGTCCCCCGAATTGGCGCTTTTGCGGTTTCGCCAGGCCGAGAGATAACAGCGTCCGGAATACGCCATGCACATCGCGCCATGGATAAAGATCTCCAGCTCCATGCCGGGAACCGCCGCGGCGATTTCCCCCACTTCGCATAGAGGCAGCTCCCGCGCGAGAATAATCCGGCTCACCCCCTGGTCCTGCCAGAAGCGGACCGCTTCGGCGTTGGTGGTGTTGGATTGTGTGCTGAGATGCAGCGGAACCTGCGGAACCCTCCTGCGGGCCAGCCGGACAAGCCCCGGATCGCTGACGATCAGCGCGTCCACTCCCGTTGCGGCCCAGTCGGGAAGACAATACGCCGCCTGGTCCAGATCGGCATTGCGGGCAAACGTGTTGATGGCGCCATACACCCGGACGCTCCGGGCGTGCGCTTCGGAAACGCCCAGGGCCAGATCCTCCAGGGACATTTCGGCGGAGGTTCCCCGCAGGCTCAAACCGGGAACGCCGACATAGACGGCATCGGCTCCGTAAAGCAGGGCGGTGCGCAATTTCTCCAGGTTGCCGGCGGGGGCAAGCAATTCCGGCTGTTGCATCGAAACCTCCGTCAGGGACAATACCTGCGCACCTGCTCCAGGACTTTGAGAGATTTGATTTCTTTTCCCAGTACATGGGAAATAAAGCCGCAGAGGATGCTGCGGGATTCGGAGGCAAGGCTTTCCGTCATACAGACCATTTTCATTTTATCCAGATCCATGTCTTTCCCCAGGAGCAGCGTACGGACGGCGCCGGCGGAGACGCTCTGGTCGTATCTTTCCGGCCGGGCGCAGGCCGCGCAGAAAATGCCGCCTTCATTCGGTAAAAAGATGTAGGCGGCGCCGTTGGTCACGGGCGTTTTACAGCGCACACAGGCCGTAAGCGCAGGTTCAAATCCGACGGCCTTCAACAGCCGCATTTCAAAGAAACGGATCATGGACTCCGAAACATCTTCCCGGGTCAGAAGCGACAAAAAATCCGCCAGCAATACGAAGACTTTGTCGTTGCGCTTGCCTTCGGGGCTGAAGTGTTCGGTCAGATCGATGAAATAGGAAGCGGTCAGGGTCTTTTCCAGATCCAGGCGAATCGGGGCAAAGTGTTCAAGGATGTCGCAGGAATCGATGAACGCGAGCGCGTCGCGGTTGCGGCGTGAAAAAATCATCTGCGTCAGGGAAAAGGGTTCAAAAACGTTGGCGAACCGCCTTCGGCTCCGTTTGGCGCCTTTGGCAATGCCCTTGAGCTTGCCGAACTCACGGGTGTAAAATGTGACGATCAGATCCGATTCCCCGTATTGAAGGCTTCGCAGGACAAAACCGGCGGTTTTATGGGTTTCCCGGGCGCTCACGGTTTGGATGCCAGTCCATCGTACTTGATGTCGCCGCCCACGATGGTTAAAACGGCGCGCCCTTTCAGTTTTCTTCCGGAAAACGGCGAGTTTTTTCCCAGCGAATGGAAGGCGGCGGCATCGACGCTCCAGGCAAGCTCCGGATGGATAACCGTAATGTCCGCGTCGGCGCCCTTGGCCAGCGTCCCTTTGGGCAGATTCAAAATGCGCGCCGGGTTGCAGCTCATTTTGGCGATCAGTTCCGGCCACGACAGAACGCCCTCATGCACCAGGCTCAGGCTCAGGCCCAGAGAGGTTTCCAGACCGCTGATGCCATTGGCGGCATATTCGAACTCCACTTCCTTGTCCGTGCGTCCATGCGGCGCGTGATCGCAGGCGATGGCGTCCAGCGTTCCGTCCGCGAGGCCCTCTTTGACGGCCGAAACGTCGGTCTTGCCCCGCAGCGGCGGACTGACCTTGTAGTTCGTGTCGTAATCTCGAAGCGATTCATCCGTCAGCGTAAAATAATGCGGGGCGGTTTCCGCCGTCACTTGCAGGCCCCGTTTTTTGGCGTCGCGGATCAGGCGCACGGAGCCGACCGTGCTCACATGCGCGAAGTGGATGCGCGTGCCGGTGTACTCGGCGATCAGAATGTCGCGCGCCACCATGATCTCTTCGGCGATGGCGGGAATTCCCGGCAGCCCCAGAAGCGTGGAGGGGTATCCTTCATTCATCAGGCCGCCCGCGGACAGATTTTTGTCTTCGCAGTGCTGAATCACCGGCAGGTTCAGGGAATCAGCGTATTCCATGGCTCTGCGCATCAGGGCCGCGTCCATCACGGGATTGCCGTCGTCCGACAAAGCGACGATGCCCGCCTCCCTGAGGTCCCAGAATTCGGTCATCTGTTTGCCGTCGGAGTTCATGCTGATCGCTCCGATGGGATAGATATTGGCCAGATTCGCTTCCGCGGCCTTTCGCAGGATGAATTCAGTGACCGAGCGGTTGTCGTTCACCGGCCGGGTGTTGGGCATGCAGGCAATCGACGTGAAGCCTCCGGCCACCGCGGCGGCGGCGCCGCTGGCGACGGTTTCCCGGTATTCATATCCCGGTTCGCGAAGATGCGTGTGCATGTCGATGAGTCCGGGCACGACAATCATTCCGGCCAAATCAAGGACTGTTGCGCCCGACGGGGCCTTGATGCCCGGTTTGCAGCCGGCGATTTTCCCGTCTTCCACCAGCACATCCATGGGGGCGTCCAGGTTACGGGACGGGTCGATCACCCGCGCGCCTTTTAACAGCAGTTTCATTCATTTCCTCCTGAAAGCAGGTACAGCATGGCCATGCGGACGGCGACGCCCTTGTTGACCTGGTCGAGAATGACGGAGCAGGCGGGGTCGTCGGCAATATCGGGGGAGATTTCCACACCGCGGTTGATCGGACCCGGATGCATGACGATGGCGTCCAGTCCGGTCAGCTTCATGTGCCGGCGGGAGAGACAGTAATGCTGGGCGTACTCGCGAAGCGAAGGGAAAACATTCTGTTTCTGGCGCTCCATCTGAATGCGCAGCATCATGACGACGTCGGCATCCGCAATCGCCTCTTCAATTTTCGTGTAGGCTTTGACCCCCATCCGTTCAATGTCGCGGGGCATCATGGTGGCGGGTCCGGCCACAACCACCCGGGCGCCCATTTTGGTAAGTCCGTAAATATTGGACCGGGCGACGCGGCTGTGCAGGATATCGCCGACAATTGCGACTTTCAGACCGGCGATCCGGCCTTTCTTTTCCTTGATGGTCATCATATCCAAAAGCGCCTGGGAAGGATGCTCGTGCGCGCCGTCGCCGGCGTTGATGATGGATTGACTGACCATGCGCGCCAGCAGGTGCGGCGCGCCGGCGGCGCTGTGCCTGAGCACGATAATATCGGGATTCATGGCCTCCAGCGTGCGCGCGGTATCCAGAAGCGTTTCGCCCTTGACCACGGAACTGGTGGAAGCGGAAATATTGATGGTGTCGGCGCTCAGTCTTTTGCCCGCGATTTCAAAAGAGGTCCGGGTGCGCGTGCTGGCTTCATAAAACAGGTTGATCACGCTTTTGCCGCGCAGCGTCGGAACCTTCTTGATTTCGCGCGTTGAAATTTCCAGAAAGGACTCGGCCGTTTCCAGGATCAGGGAAATTTCGTCCGTTGTCATTTCCTGAATGCCGAGAATATCTTTTTTTCCCAGTTTTATCATACACTTGCCTTGCTTATTTGGGTTTAGGTTCCTTCTTCAATGATCACTTCATCTTTGCCGTTTTTTTCCAGAAGATGGACGCTTATCGCTTCCCAAAGAGATGAGGGAAGGTTTTTCCCGACGTAATCGGCGCGAATCGGCAGTTCGCGATGTCCGCGGTCGATCAGGACGGCCAGTTGGATCATTTTCGGACGGCCGAAATCGATCAGGGCATCCATGGCGGCGCGAATGGTTCGTCCGGTAAAAAGGACATCGTCCACCAGAATGACCTTTTTATCCGTGAGATCGAAGGGAATGTCGGTTTTTCCCAGAGGCGCTTTTTTGCCGGATTTGGCGATGTCGTCGCGATAAAGCGTCACATCGAGAATACCCATCGGAATTTTCCCGTTTTCAATGGTTGAAATCCTTTTTTGCAGCCTCTGGGCCAGATAAATGCCCCCGGTGCGGATGCCGACCAGCGCCAGATTGTCCATCCCCTTGTTTTTCTCCAGGATTTCATAGGCAATGCGCGTCAGACAGCGTTCAATGCCGTCGCTGTCCATCACGATTTTCGGCCGGTTGTCCATAATGAAGCCCCTTTCATTTTGTAATCCGCCGCGGCAGCTTCAAGTCGTCGCGGAAGGTTGATGAAAAAAACGCGGCGGTTATAAAAAAAGCCTTTCCCCTTGCGGAGAAAGGCTTTCACAGGTTTGAATGCAGAACTTTTTCATTTTTTCTTCTTTTTCAATCTCACGGGATCGAATTAAAAGTTTCCTAGGGGGAGTTCATACAACCGGGGGGGCTGCCTGTCAAGTTAAAAATGTGCAGAGCCTGCGCGATATCAGTGCAGCAGATTTCCCAGACGTTCCCAGCGGATTTTTTTCAAAGGATTGCTCTGGTCGTCGCTGTTCCAGGACCAGTAGATGATCATGGCCTTTCCCTCCACGTCCTTCAATTCCACAAAGCCCCAGAATCGGCTGTCCAGGCTCTGATCGCGGTTGTCGCCCATCACAAAGAGAGCATTTTTGGGGACCGTGACCGGGCCGAAATTGTCGCGGGGCTGGACGATGGCCGGGTAGGAGACCGGATCGGAATAAACGCCGTTCCTGTCCTCGTAGGGCCGGTCATTGATCAATATTTTTTTATTGCGAATTTCGATTTTGTCGCCCCCCACGCCGATGACCCGTTTAATAAAGTCCTTGGAGCGGTCCTGGGGGTAAATGAAAACGATAATGTCTCCTCTTTTCGGATCCGTCACGGGAATGATCGTTCTTCTCAGCAGAGGGATCTTGACGCCGTAAATGAATTTGTTGACGAGCAGATGATCCCCGACGAGCAGGGTGGGCACCATCGATGAGGAGGGGATCTTATAGGCCTGAACAATCAGCGTCCGGACGACAACGGCAATTAAGATGGCGACGATGATCGCTTCGATGAATTCCTGAACCTTGGCTTTGGAGGAAGCTCCGGATTTTTTTTCCCGGGGCAGGTCTTTCGACGGGGCTTTGTTTTCTTTCATGAGAGGACCAAACTCCTAGGAGTAAATGCCGGACAGGGAAATCAAAATCATGACGAGCGACAGGAAGCCTTTCAGCGCCTTTTGTCCGATCATGGCCAGAAATGCTCCGCCGGAGGCCTGAAAGGGAATTTTCAATTGAAACTGGCGGATCCATTCCGCAATCAGCAGACCGGCCAGGCCGCCCAGAAAAAAGCCTCCCCAGATGCCGAGGCCCCAGAAAGACGGCGTCAGAAGAATCATGCCGGCGCAGGCGCCGAGGATCGCACCCCGGATGCTTTTTGCGGTTATCGGTATTTTGTGTATGTTTTTGGTTCCCGCCCACCAGTCGGCGGCTTCGGAAAGAACGGCCAGAGCCAGCAGGGCCAGAAGCATCTTCCAGCCGACCCCGGCAAAGCCCGTCAGGGCGGCGTAGAACAAAACATCCAGAAAAATGATGATGGTTCCGGGCCATCCGAACAAACTCAGATACATTCCGGTAAATAACAGGAGGATAAAAACAACAAATCCCGCCGCGGCCAGAGACGACAATTTATTTCCTCCTTTTTACTTTGGCCAGTTGAAGATTGTCAAAAAGCAGCACGCTGGTGCAGGCAATGTAAATGGTGGAATAGGTGCCGACAACGGTGCCGACCAGCATGGCAAAAGCAAAATCGCGGATGACCGGTCCGCCGAAAATATACAGAGCCAGAACCGTGAAGAAAACGGTCAGAGAGGTCAGGATCGTTCTGCTGAGGGTTTCATTGATGGCCAGATTAATGATGTCGCCTAACTTCTGTTTGGGATTTCGTTTGACGATTTCCCGGATTCTGTCCAGCGTCACAATGGTGTCATTGATGGAAAACCCGATGACGAAAATAAGAACCGCCAAAATGTTAATGGTAAATTCCATATTCATCACGGCGACGGACCCGATGACAATCAGGGTGTCATGAACCAGCGCAAGAATGCCTCCCGCGGCATAACGGAATTCAAAACGCCAGGTCACATAAATCAAAATGGCCAGCCAGGAAAAGATGACGGCAATAATGGCTTTCCGGGTAAAATCCGCGCTGACCTTTGCGCCGACGACCTCCACGCGCCGGATTTCATAATCTTTGTTGAACGCCGCGGTGAGAGGCTGCTCCACATTGGCGGCCAGCATTTTTTGGTCGGAAAAAGATTCATGCGTGCGGATCAGGAATTCATTGTTGCCGAACTGCTGAATCGTGCTGTTGCCCAGTTTTGTGGATTGAAGAGATGTCCGAATCTGGTCCGCGGAAACATTTTTTGAAAATTTTACCTGAATGATGGACCCCCCAGCGAAATCAATGCCGAGATTAAAGCCGCCATGATAGATAATCGCTCCGATGCCGATGAGAATCAGAACGGCTGAAAGAATCATCGCATACTTCATTTTCCCGACGAAATCGATATTGACCCCTGGTTTGATCAACTCCATGCTCATACGATATCTCCTGCGTGCGCGTAAATTTTAAATGCTCAATTTCTTAACGTTATAGTTCCATGTGACGTAGTCGAAAATCACTCTGGTGATAAAAATGGCGGTGAAAAGGCTGGCAATCAAACCGATGATCGTGGTGACCGCGAATCCCTTGATCGGACCGGTTCCGAAAAACATCAGAACCAGAGCGGAGATGATGCCCGTAATATGCGTGTCAATGATGGTGATAAACGCTCGGTCATAGCCGGTGTCCAGCGCCAGGCGGGCGGTCTTTCCCGTCCGCAATTCTTCGCGGATTCTTTCAAAGATCAGAATATTCGCGTCCACCGCAACGCCGACGGTCAGGAGCATGCCCGCGATGCCGGGCAGGGTCAGCGTCGCCCGGAAGGCCGCCAGCACCGCCAGAATCAGGATGATATTGATGACAAGAGCGATATCGGCGACGGCGCCGCAGAGCCGATAATAAACAACCATGAATAAAATAACCAAAAGCGATCCGATAATGGTCGCCAGAATACCCTGCTGGATCGAATCGCTGCCCAGAGATGGACCGACGGTTCTTTCCTCCAGGATATTTACCGGGGCGGGCAAGGCGCCGGCGCGCAGCACAATGGCCAGGTCGCGCGCTTCGTCCATGGTGAAGTTTCCGGTGATCTGCGCCTGGCCGCCGGAGATTCTTTCCTGAATGACCGGCGCCGAATGGACCACGCCGTCGAGGACAATGGCCAGACGCTTGCGGACGTTTTCATTGGTGATGCGATCGAAATCGGCCGCGCCCTGCGAGTTGAACTTGATGGAGACGTGCGGTTCGCCGAAGCGGTCTGAAATCTGGACCTTGGCGGTTTCCAGCGACGCGCCGGTCAGCAGGGTCTTGTTTTTGAGCAGGTAAGGAACCTGACCCCTCTGGCCGCTGGATTTATCCTCTCGCGTGCCGTAAGCAATAACGTCACCCTCCGGAATGTTGCCGCGCAACGCTTCATCCAGGGAGTTTTCCTCGTCAACGATCTTGAATTCCAGAAGCGCCGTTTTCCCGATCAGATTCTTCGCCCGTTCCGGATCCTTGACACCGGGCAACTGTATCAATATCCGGTTTTCGCCCTCCTGAATAATTTCAGGCTCCGCAACACCGAACTGGTCCACGCGGTTCCGGATGGTTTCCACAGAGTGTTCGACGGTGAGTTTTTTCAGTTCTACAGCTCGTTTGTTGTTGATTTTCAGCGTGACCAGCTGTCCGCCGTCGCGCGGTGTGGATGAACTGATTTCCAGATCGGGAAACTGATCTTTCAGCACTTTTTCCAGAGCGCTTTTGCCTGCTGAATCAGTCAATTCCAGCGAAATGGCGGCGCCCTGGGTTTTTTCCACGTTACGGAAATGGACTTTGCCCTCCATTAATGATTCTTTTAAATCATTGGAGGTTCTCTCCATCATGGCTTCCAGCGCTTTATCCGTATCAATTTCCATGAGAAGGTGCATGCCACCCTGCAAATCCAGACCCAGATGGATTTTTTCCTTCGGCAAATATTGATCCAATGGCGAAGGGATATTACTGACGAAGGTCGGTATTAAAAAGTACAAAGCGGCAAGACATACAACCGCCGTAACGGCCAACCTGATCTTTAAAGATTTGAACATGAAACGCCCCTTTCTATGCTAGGCCTTTGCCGCCGGAGCCGGCTGGCCTGACTTCTGCAAAACAGCGCCGATGGCGCTTCTGGCGACTTTGATCCTG